>Ga0233414_10000776_pt1 | contig 12736 bp, 11 predicted proteins | sample Na_anoxic_10_MG_FD_189020 | JGI IMG/M metagenome (GOLD analysis project Ga0233414, IMG submission 189020) | Seawater microbial communities from Saanich Inlet, British Columbia, Canada - Na_anoxic_10_MG | ecosystem: Environmental > Aquatic > Marine > Inlet | place: Canada: British Columbia...
ACGTTTAATTTTTATCAGAATGAGTTTTGCAATCATTTTTCCCCCATTGATACTCTATAATTAAAACTGTATAAGTTATTCGTGAATAGCTTGACCGCTATAAACAAACATTGCGCTAAGATGAATAGAATGGGTTTGTTGCGGTGGTCAAGAGACAAGAAAGAATTCACTAAGCCATCAAGCTTAGAGAGACCGATAAAGCTTAGTAGCGTGTATCACATGGAAACAGAAGGGATAGGAATTACAGCTTTCTTTCCAGTATCTGACTTTGATAGCCCCAAATGCCCAGTATAGACGCATAGTAGAGTCGAGGATGGGCGCGGTGGCTTTAGGTTTCCGGTGGTTCCTGACGTCTCTTTCGATCCGTCGCCTCAGTCCGGCTTACCATGACTGCGTTTTCCATCTCCGCTCATCAAACCCTGGCTTTATTTTTTTGAATATAACACCGCTTTTGTCCCCGCCGCAAGCGGACGGGGTATTAAAAAGCATAATAAAACAACTACTTAATGGACACAAATGCACACTTGACCAGCCGTCTGACTCTTCGAGAGACACTTCCCATCATCATCCCTTTGATATCGCTTAATCCACGGTTTCCCATAACTACCATATCAATATTGTTATCCATGGAGTATTCAACAATCTGGGCAGCAGAATCTCCAAAGAGGACAACCGATTTTATCACAACATTAGTTTTAAGTTTGTTAATCATCCTGTTGATCGTGCCTTTTCCAATCTGTTCAGAAATATCGCTATCATCTTTGGAATTAAATTCATGAGCTGTGTAATGCCGCAAATCTTCATTAATTTTATGGGAGGCAACAAATAGCACCGATAAGATCGCATCGTATTTTTCTGCGATATCGACTGCCAACGTAAGGGCTCTACCGGAATGTTCGGAACCATCAACCGGCACTAGAATATTTTTTATCATCATACTTCCAATCTCACAGTGTAGATAACCAACCGGCTTATTGATTATTAACTCGAAACAACTCGTATATGTATGATAGTTTGTGCATTACTTCATCATTATGTTTTTTATTGTTTCCGATATATTGCCAATAGGGAGATATGTTAACAAGAGCTATGATTAAATCTAAGAGGCTGCCATAACTCCTAAAGATGATCAAATCAACTGTTGGTTAGTGCACTTCAGAGGCGGTGATTTCTTTATTTTTATATGAAAATAACCATCATTCTTAGCTAACGGCATGGATAGTTTTTACACCCAAATTGCATTGAAAATAAACTTTTTATCAAAACACCATTATTACTCTGGTCAAAGGACCGGTAAGTGAATCCCCATAAAACATACATCCTTGTCGGTCTTTAACAAAATAAATGTCAATTGGTTGATCGTGCAGATATAGTCGCTCCGCAGTATTTACATGTCACCGATTTTCCTTTTTGGTCTGAAGAAACGATCTGGCTCCTTTTGCAGGCTGGGCAAACACGTTTATTACTAAATATTCGGAGAATTGCCGAAATAACAAATGGGTTCATATCCTTGACTCCTTTTAAGCATTTTGAATTCTCTACTCACAATATTCGCCACATTACCAGCAGCGCAATCCCTCTTTCATACCTCGGATTCAGCGGATCTTATTCGGGTCGATCCACACGATGGAATCAAATGTGTACACCCACACTGTCAGAAAATCCCGACAACGATTGAAAAACAGCTGCAAAAACGTCTGTCAACCTCAGGATACCCACAATCTCACTGTCGCGGGTTACCAGCAGAGATTGTTGGTGGCCCATAACCAGAAGATGAATGGCTTCATCCAACGTAGCGTTTTCATTCAAACATTCATCTGCAGACAAGGTATGCATGTATTCCTTAACTTTAATTTTGACGGCCTTTTTCCTTAGATCATCCAGAGAGCAGTCAAAAAAACGGTGATGCTCAAACATCGAATTCAAAAACATCCGGTTGAAATGGCGAAAAGTGCCCTTTTTATCTTTACCCTGGATATCTTTGTATTTTGGCTCCAGGGCCTTTAGCGCATCTATTTGGCTGATTTTACCAACAGGACGATTAGCGGTATCAAGCACCAGGACCGCCCGGTGGCGATATTTGGTATGATCGAAAGCCTGCTGGGCGTTCTCAAGAGCCTGAATGGCATCTGAGAGACTCGCATCCTCGGATATCGTTGCATATTCCTCCAGCGGAACCATTAAATCTTTGATGGCAATTTTTTTCATATATCATTCCTTCTGTGATAATAAAATCGTAACACGATTTTATGTGGAGCGGCATTGTCGCTCTTTAACGACTATATAACGCTTTTCGCAAAGTCTCATGAAATGTTCGGGCTAAATATTGCCACCCCTACGCAACAGCTGTCTGACTTCGGCCTGTCTGATGCGTTCGTCCTGCTCCTCTTTTTTCTTCCTCGCTCCGGCCAGTTTAGCTTTTAGATCATCAAAATCAGCCGGTTTCAAAAGATAGTCGAAGGCACCCAGTTTCATTCCTTGAATGGCGGTTTCCGTACTCCCATGTCCGGTGAGCAGAATCACCTCAACCAGCGGGTGTAGTATTTTAATTTTCTGCAGGGTGGTGATACCATCCATGAGCGGCATTTTAATATCAAGAATTACAACATCGATGAGTTCCTTTTCAAGAATTTCGAGACACATGCGACCGTCATAAGCTGCCGTCACTTTATCACCTGCCTCTTCAAGACGCAGGGCGAGTATTTCCACAAAATCCTTTTCATCGTCAACCAGCAGTATTTTTGTGGGTATTTTAATCATTATTCATCTCCTCTTGGAAGCCGTGTTGCTCATAAAATTATAGGACGATTTTATGAATCATTCGTTTCCCATCTTTTATGCCCTGCCTTGGTCCGGGATAAGAACCGTGAATTGCGTGCCTTGCCCGACCCGACTCATGACCGCTACAGTCCCGCCGAGTTTTTCGACGATTTCCCTGGTAACAAACAAGCCGAGCCCGGTTCCTTCTCCTGGGGCTTTGGTACTGAAAAACGGCTCGAAGATCTTTTCCAAATGCTCTTTTGGAATCCCCGTACCGCTGTCGCTGACTGCTATGGATATACCGGCGGCAGTGGGTTCCACCTGGATGGAAATATGGCCCTGTTCTGAAGTGGCATGGATGGCGTTGCTCATTAAATTGATTAAAACCTGCCGGACCTGATGGGGGTCCGTCCATATCGGTTTCAGGTTCTCCGATGTCTGCAGGTCCACGGTAATTTCTTTTTCTTGGGCTTCTTTCCTTATCAATTGAAGGGTTTCGTTCACCAGTTCGAACGCGTCTACATCGGACAATATCGATTTGGTTTTACGCACATTCCCCAAGAGCTGATGGGTGATGTTCCGCGCCCTTATAATACTTTTTTCGATTATTTGAAGCGTCTTTTCAAATGTTGCTTTGCGTGGCATCTCCGCCAGTTCCTGCTTTTGCAGCAATGAACTCAAATAACCCGCTGCTTGGTTGATAATGGCGAGGGGATTGTTGATTTCGTGGGCAACACCGGACGCCAGGGTTCCCAGCGATGCCAGTCTTTCCGTAGCGATCATCTGTTGTTTAATGCGCGCCCTATACTCAGCTGCCTCCTCTTGTTGTTTTTTCCCTATAATTTTTTCATAGGCCTGGATGATTTTACCCAGCAGGTGATCGAACTCCACGGGTTTGGTCAGATAGTCATAAGCACCGGATTTAATACCCTCAACACCGTCCTGGGTGGCAGCATGACCAGTAAGCAGGATGACTTCGATTCCAACGTGCTTATCCTTGATACGATGAAGGGCCTCAATACCGCTCATTCCCGGCATTTTCACATCCATCACCACCACGTCCGTGGGATGGTCTTCGAGCATGGAAAGGCCCTCTTCGCCCCCCCCGGCCTGTAAAGCAATAACACCTCTCTTTTGGAGACGCTTGGCCAATGTTTTCCGAAACGGCGCTTCATCATCCACCAGAAGCAGCCGGATATTCTTAATCTGTTCAGGTTCCATTTTTTTTAACTCCCTATTTGGGGCCTATCCGATTATACGAGTCCCAGAATCCGCCACCAGACAGCTGCCACAAAAATGAGCAGGATCAACAAGACCGGTGTAGCAACAAGCCCGACACGTGTGATGTCGGAGGCTTTAAAATACTTGAAACTGTAGGCAATGGCGTTGGGTGGACAACCGATGACCAGTAGCATGGCAAAAGAAGTAGCAGTCCCCAGGCATAAGGCCAGAACCGTCGGATCCACCCCCTCTAGCTGGGCCATGGGTATAACAATGGGTAGAATAAGGGCTGCCGCAGCCACATTGGCCATGGCATTGGTTACCAGGGCCCCGAAAACCGCAACTCCCGCAAAAAGCAGCAACCACCCGCCCCCCTTGACGAGAGGGAAAAACAGATTGGCAAAATAGGCTGCTGCGCCGGAATTGCCCATGGCCAATCCCAAAGAGATGCCACCACCAAAAATAAACAGGGCCGTTCCCCACTCCAGGTTTTCGTGGACATCGTCCCATTTTAAAATGCCGGTCAAAATCAGGGCCGTCACACCCATCATTCCGGTAACCGAGTAATGCAAACCATGAAATCCCTTTGTCAGCCAGAGAATAAAGGAGAGTCCAATGATCAATAAGGTTATTTTTTCCTTAAAAGACCAGGGGCCGACCTCATCATCCAGTTTCGGTAGTTTAAGAGAGGGGTCCGGACGAAAAACCAGATAGACCACCCCCACTGCTGCCGGCACGGTGACGATGGCCATGGGCATTGCGTATTTGATCCAGTCCATAAACGTAATCTCGATCCCGGTAAACTCTTTTAAAAAGGCCGCCGCAACCATGGTACGCCCGCCACCCACCAAAGTCCCCATACCGCCACAGGAACAGGCAAACGCCAGCGAGATTAACATGAATTTGGCCGTGCGGGAATGCGGCTCAATGCCGGCTGCCCGCATCAGCGGCAGCATCGTGACGATACCGATGGAAACCGCTGCCGCATCATGCATAAATGATGACGCCAGCCCCAAACCGATACTGATGATGAAGGTGAATTTGGTAATGCTGGTGCCGGCCTTGGCTACGATAAAATGCCCCAGTCTTTTGGTAATACCGGCCTTGTCCAGGGCGATGGCAAAAATGAGGCAGCACATGATGAAGACGACCACCGGGTGCATATAGGGTGCCCAGGCGGTCTTTACATCCACAACCTGCATGACCACCAGGAAAACACCGATCAATATAGCCGTAATTTCCAGGGGAATCGGTTCCACCATGAAAAGAAAGACCAGAACGGCCAAAACAGCCAGAAATCTTTTGGCCTTGGGAGAAAGGCCGTCGACATAGTCCACCTGAACATCCGTGCCCTCGAAACTATCTGCTTTTTCTTTTAAATAAGATCCGGAATACTTTGAAACCTTGGGATCTTTAGATTCTACAACATATGAACCGGTTTCTGTTTTATCACCAGTAATCATGCTGTACTGGGTACTGATGGTATGGTAGAATAATCGACCGCTATCACCCGTAATTTTGAATCTGGTTCCCTCGGGTCGCGGTAGCATCAAAACAACAGCCCCGAGCAGAAGGGCTATGCAGAGCTGAAAATTACGGGATCTGAGAATCGCTGTCATTTATATTTCCCCTTTTCAATCGTCACACAGCATACATCATTTCAATCAACCAGTTGAGCGCTGGGCATAAGCTTCATGAATTTTTTCTATCAATTCAGCCAGTTCGCACGGCTTGGTTAGATAATCATAAGCCCCCTGCTTGATCCCTTCCCGCGCAGCTTCCGCTGAACCGTGGCCGGTAAGCATGATGACCACAAGCTCCGGAGCCATTTTTTTCAGTATTTTTAATATTTCGAGGCCGTTCATATCCTCCATTTTAAGATCCAGAACAGCCACATCGAAATCCTTTTGCCTCAGAACTTGAAAGGCTTCGGTCCCGCTAGTTGCCTTTCCCACCTGAAAGTTGCGTTTTGATAATCGGTTGGACAGAACATTCACATACCCGACTTCATCGTCAATCAACAATAGCCGTATGGGTGTTGACGGGGTATCTTCTTTTTTTGACATGGCTGTTCTCCCTGGTGTAGAAAAAACCGACCCATTTATCCGCTTGCTTTGCGGCATTTCCGGCTCTATTTATGGCCGACGTAGGGTGATTGCTTGTATACGGGCGTCCATGATTTTTTGTTCATGTTGCCGTTTGTGCTTGGCCGCCTCTTCCACTTTTGTGATCAACTGATCCATATCACAGGGTTTCATCAGATAATCAAAGGCACCCATTCTCATGCCGTCGATCCCGGTCTCAACCGTGGCATGACCGGTAAGCATGATCACCTCCACCAATGGATACTTGCTTTTGATCTCCTGTAAGGCCGTCATGCCGTCCATTACCGGCATTTTGATATCCATAATGACGACTTCGATCGAGCTGTCCTGCCCTAGGTACTCTAATGCTTCTTTCCCGTCGTACGCCGGTGCGACGTCAACATCCCTTTTTTTCAATCGTTTCATCATGGTTTCCACAAAGGGTTTTTCGTCATCCACCAAAAGAATTTTTGCGATACTCATTTTCAATCTCCTTTCATGTCCACCGCTACCTGCCTGGCATTTCCAGTGCCTTACGTGGTGGTGCAATAATCTATCCCAAGGTTGCACAATCCTGGGTCCGCCCATGCTGGAAACCACACGAATTCCTTGCGTCCACTAGTCTCTCATCTCTTCTCCTCTGGAACTTCTGCTTCGGTATTTTGGGGAATTTGAATTTCAAAAGTGGTCCCCTCGCCTTTTACGCTGTGAACCTGGATATCCCCTCCAATCTTTTTGACTATTCCATAACAGATGGAGAGCCCTAAGCCTGTTCCCTTGCCAACCGGTTTGGTTGTATAAAAAGGGTCAAATATACGCGACAGATTGGCATCGGCAATACCCGGACCATTATCGGCCACGGTCACTAAAATATTATCGCCCACGCGTTTAGAAGTCAGGGTGATGATTCCGCCGGTTTTTTCCATGGCATCTATGGCATTGTTGATCATATTCATGAAAACCTGTTGCATCTCGGTTTCAGATGCGAAAACAGGCGGAAGGTTCTCTTCTAGTTGGGTGCGGATCTCTGTATTGCCGTATTTTGCCCGCTGGGAGGACAAATAGACAATTTCTTCCAGCAGGTCATTGATGGATATCTCCGCAATCCTCGAGTCTGTTTTACGCGCAAAACTGAGCAATTTGTGGGTAATTTCCTTGCAGCGTTTGCCTTGGGTGTTGATTTGTTTTAATGCTCTGTCTATTTCTTCCAGATTTTCACTCTGCTTAAACTCCTCTTCCTCCATCAAGTCCTCAATCCAACCGGCCTCTTCAATCATAATAGCCACCGGGTTATTAATTTCATGGGCAATGCCGGACGCCAGTTCTCCGATGGATGCCAGCTTTCCGGTCTCGATGACCTGCTGGGACATCATCTCCTTTTCCTCATCAGCTGTCTGTTTCTCCTCATCGGCCAGGGAAATCCGCCTAATTAAACGCTGTGATAATATCAAAGCGGTTGCAATGATGCCGAGCGTGCCGGCCAGGATGATTAAAAAAGCTATTTTTTGGGTATTCTTAAACTCGCCAAAGGCATCATCGATGTTTTGTTGAAGCACCATTATCCATTCTCCGTTTTTCAAAGAGGTGGTCGCATACAAGACCTCTTTGCCTTCATGATTTTTCTGCCGGAAAATGGTATTAGGCCGATCCAAGGCATTGTCAATTTTTATAAGTTTAATCAATCTGTCCGGATCCACATCTGAAACAGGTTTTGTCTGAAAATCTCCATTTTTATTCAGAATGAATGCAAACCCAGACTCGCCGATGCGCAGATATTCCACAAGGTTGTTAAACTCTCCAAAATCGATGGTGGCGCGTAGAATCCACGGTTTGCCTTGATGCTTGTGCCTCACGGTTATTATGAAGTGCGGCGCTCCGCGCAGTCCCTTGAAAACATCGCTGATGAAGTAGGGATTGGTCATGGCTCCTTTAAACCAATCCGTATCTGAATATTTTGCTCCGAATAAATCATACGGGCCGGCATATGCTATCTGGCGTCCTTCGTGATCAACCACACCGATGTCTACAAATGTGCGCTCAAAGGCACGTTGCAACTCAACAAACTTTTGATTGAGCATTGCGGTATTGCTCAATTCTTCAAAACGATTGGCGTTGGCCAACAGACGAATGTCCATCAATTTTTCTTCCAGAAACATGTCAATGCTCTTTTTATGTTTTCTAGCCAATAACTCAAGGTGGTCGTATACCTTTTTTTGATAAGAAGATTGAAACTCATTCAATATAAACACACTGACTGCCACCGTTGGTATCATTGCGGTAAAGAGGATTGTAATGACAACATTGCGCAATAGTGAGCGATAGTATCCGGTTTTTAATTTTTCCTTATCCATTATATCAATTCCCATATCTGTAATGTCTTTTTAAAGCGGACGATCAGATAATTATTGAATATCATCATCTATCTTAATTAACGACCTAAGAATACCTATGGGGCTCGATCCCATGATCAGCATTTCGATTTCTTTTTTTCGCTTTTTATCATACTCGAATTTTTTCTTAAGTCTTGCTCCGTAGGCTTTTTTAATCACTTCCAGAAGCTTTTCAAAGTCAAAAGGCTTTTCCAGGTATGAGTATGCGCCTTTATCCATTGCCTCTACTGCTGAGTCGACTCCGCCATAACCTGTCAGGATAACTATTTCTAGATATTTATGCTTTTGCTTCAGTATCCGAAGAAGTTCCATTCCATTCATGCCTGGCATTTTCATGTCCAAAATAGCCACATCAAACCTCCCCTTTTTTGCTATCTTGATGGCAAGATTCCCCTCCGTGGAAGTAGTAATGTCAAAATCTCTCTTCCCGAGCCTTTTTGTAAGGGAGTTTAAAAAATCTCTTTCATCGTCAACCATCAGAAGTTTTATTTTCTCCTTGTCCATTATATCAATTCCTTTATCTGTGATGTCTAAATGTGGCGGACAATCGGATGTTATAGAATATGACCTCGTTCACAATAACAAATAGCATATATTATGCCACGTCGGTTCTTTACAGCTAATTTATTGCTGTATATTCAATTTTTATAATTATAATAATTGGTTGTATAGTGGGAATGGGGATTCTGGATTACGGATATGACACTTCAACAGCAAGATAATAGGAGACAGGGGCGGGGTAAATTGTTCCGGCGGGGTAAAATGCCCCGCTATGTGGTTTGTTCAATTCTTTTTAACTTTTCCCTAAGGGTTTTACGGTGTATCTTAAGGATGCTAGCTGCTTTCGTCTTGTTGCCATCAACACTTTCCAAAACATGCTTGATATGCTCGCTTTCCACTTGTGCCAAAGATTTATTTCGCCCCTTTTCCCGGCTAATAATGAATCGCATCGATTCGGGCAAATCGGCGATATCCACACTTTCCGTGTCCATTGTCGCCACTAATTTCTGAATCACGTTTTCAAGCTCTCTGACATTGCCCGGCCAGGCATACTCAACTAAAGCTTTAAGAGCACGATCCGAGAATATAAGATGCCTACGTTCCATCTCTCGACAAAAACTGACGTTAAAATGGCGAATTAGTAAAGGCACATCTTCTTTATGTTCGCGCAACGGAGGAATGGGAATTTCCATGACATTAAGACGATAATAGAGATCCTCCCTAAACTTGCTTTTTTTTATAAGAGATGCCAAATCTTTGTTCGTTGCTGCCAAGATGCGTGTGTCTATTTTAATGATCCGGCTGGAGCCGACTTTGATAATTTCTTTGTGTTGCATAACGCGAAGCAACTTGGCCTGCAGGCCCTGGCTGGCATCGCCGATTTCATCTAAAAAAATGGTCCCGCCTTCCGCTACCTGGAAAAAACCATCACGTGACATATTGGCACCTGTAAAAGCACCTTTCTCATACCCAAACAATTCACTTTCAATGAGACTTTCCGGAATGGCCGTGCAGTTAACCGGTATAAAGGGTGCTGATGAACGATCACTGCTATAGTGAATAGCGCGTGCCACAAGTTCTTTGCCGGTTCCACTTTCACCTGATACCAGAACATTGGCCGCCATACCGGCTGCCTTTTTAATTAATTTAAATACACTTTTCATAGGCATGGAGTTGCCCACGATACTGGTGGTTTGGTCTGACACAACGATTGCCTGTGTTTTGCGTTGTATTATCAACTTATCCAAAACCCTCTCAACAGCAGATAAAAGGTCCTTGGCCGTAAAGGGCTTGGCCAAAAACTCCTCCGCACCCATTTTAATGGCCTCAACTGCCCCTTCGATGGATGGATAGCCGGTTACCATGATTATACCGATATCATCGATATTTTCGTAGATATGCTTAACGAGATCCAATCCACTGTGTTTGGGCATTTTAAGATCCGTGATTACGATATCAATCTTTTGGTCGTTTAATATTCCCACGGCTGCCATCACATTGTCGCAAGTCAATACTTCGTACCCTGCGTTGTTAAGAGTACGCTTGATGATCTCAAGAGCGTTTAAATTGTCATCAACTGCCATGAATTTAAACCGGCAATTTTCATTAACCACCACTGTCTTTTGTTCCTTTTTTATTTTATCGAGCTGTTGAAAAATGAACCTGCTTGCACACCTTACTCAATTGTCTGCTGAAATTCCACATTGAAAGTTGAACCTTCTCCCACTCGGCTGGACAGCGTAATGATACCGCCATGCTCCTGGACAATGCCGTAGACCACAGAAAGACCCAACCCGGTGCCTTGATCCACTTCCTTGGTAGTGAAAAAAGGCAAAAAGATTTTATTCCTGATATCCTTTTCAATCCCTGTACCTGTATCCTTGATCTTTAAATAAATGCCATTTTTTTCAGCCCCGGTTTTTATTGTCAATCTGCCGCCATCAGGCATGGCATGAATGGCGTTTACCACCAGGTTAATAATAACTTGATTGATCTGGGAGGCGTCTCCTGGAATATACGGCAATTTTTTTTTCAGTTCCAGGCACATCTCGATATCATTTTGTTTACAGCGAAACTTGAAAAACTCCACCCAACCCTCAATAAGCTTATTCAAATTAACTTTGCCCTCATGCGGCAGGCTCTGGCGACTGAACAGCAGAATTTTTTTTATGACTTCCCTTGCATAAAGGGTGGATTTGACAATTTTTACCAGATCCTGATACGGCTGTTCCGGCAAATCCGGATAGCTGGATGCCAACTCGGCAAAACCTAGAATATCTCCTAACGGATTGTTCAATTCATGAGCTATTCCCGCGGCCAGTTGACCGATGGTTGCCAGACGATCCGCGTGTCGTAACTGATCCTCCAGCGTTTGCTTTTTTTCATCAGCCTCTTTGCGCTCAATGATAAAAGCCACTTTTCGTGCTGCCGATTCAAGAAGCCTTGTTTCCCCAAGCGTATATACTTTCTGTTTACTATCAGAAGCATTGTCGTTTTCTAAGCACCCAACTTCCACACGCCCCATTAAATTTTCTTTAACAACAATGTCTATCCCATGCCGATTTAGTGATGAATTAAATCCGGTTGTTTCATAGGAGTTCTCATCCAGCCGAATACCGGCGGCCATCTTTTCCGGATGCTCAAACCCATGGGGAATCAAATCGATAATTGCCTGTAGTGCCGTGTCAAATGAATGCTTGTCATCAACCGCAATTTGCGCAATTCCATATTGACATTTCAACACCCTATTGTTTTCAACCAGCTTTTGATACTGCTGAGACAATCTTATTGCCTCCTCGGCATCATTTTCTAATTTTGTGAATGCTATGTCCATGTTAGAGTAGCTCTTTCTCTTTCAACGTTTAAATTTAGACTCCCCGATGCTTGTACAGACCAATTGAAAAACAATATAAAATCATGAATAGATTTACAATCATTTCCTGTAAATCATGAGACTCAAACCTCACTTTCCTCCCCTTTCGGCATTTGTTGTATCCAGAAGATTACAAATGTGAATGACAATCGGACATCTTTGGCGGGAATGAAGACTTGATCAAATTCGGGGAATACATGCAGATGTAGATTGTATGATTTGTGTTGCGAGTTGCCTTATCCCATTGATTTTATATCATATTTTAGCACCGGCGAAATAAGTCGATATCCCTTTTGATAACAATAGGTTATAGCACTAGTTACAAAATTGTTAGAAATGCATGCAACATAACTGTGAGTTGTTGGGGCACCTCAAGGGTAACGCATTAAATGACTTTTAAAGCATCGTATAGCCATTTAACAGGGCTTGGTGACCTGTTCACCGCTGAGCAAAGGATTCTCATGAATACTTCTCCTCTGTTTACTCCAATGCCCTACCTGAAAGGTTTTTCAAGTAGAACGGGAATAAAAGTCAATTACTCTTCAGTACAGATCGTTCACGCTTACTAAAATGATACCAGAAGGATTGGTTCTCAGGAAGCGAATTAAATGAATTAGATGGATCTTTTATTTTTTACTGCGGAATTAAATTGAATAAAATTGGAATTAGACAACATAACTAAATCTGGCTACATAATATGATTAAGTCTAAGATATTATAATCACAGTAGAAATTAATCTAATCAATTATCGGCCAGTGCCTTTCAGCGGTGTTAATTTCTATATCATGTCAATAGTACCTGTATATTTAGAGGAGGCTTCAATTACAGACCTATCAAGGATTCGATAGATTATTATCACGGCTGACAGCAATATAGAATTTGTGATAACCTGATGTGAAGCTGGGTT
>Ga0233414_10000778_pt1 | contig 12720 bp, 7 predicted proteins | sample Na_anoxic_10_MG_FD_189020 | JGI IMG/M metagenome (GOLD analysis project Ga0233414, IMG submission 189020) | Seawater microbial communities from Saanich Inlet, British Columbia, Canada - Na_anoxic_10_MG | ecosystem: Environmental > Aquatic > Marine > Inlet | place: Canada: British Columbia...
AAACCTGCGAATTAATCAAAGGAAGGAATTACAAACACACCGTTATCTTTCCTCTGTTCGCCAGACTTGCAGGTTCCGAGCAATCAAAAGTTTTCTCCAATATTTCAGCCAGAAAGATAATTATTGCAACCAATATTGCTGAAACTTCCATAACCATACCCGGAATTAAATATGTCATCGACACCGGACTTGCGCGCATATCCCGGTACACGCCAAGATCAAGAACCACCTCCCTTCCGGTCACTACAATATCAAAAAGCAGTGCCAATCAGCGGAAAGGGAGATGCGGCAGAGTGGAAAACGGAGTATGCATACGCCTTTTTTCTGAACAAGAGTTTGAAAACCGTCCGCTTTATACGCCGCCCGAAATTTTAAGAGCCAATCTCGCGGAAGTCATTCTGAGAATGATTTCACTGAAACTGGGTAATATATCGGATTTTCCATTTATTGATCGGCCGGCATCAAGGAGCATACAGGATGGGTTTGATCTTCTTTACGAACTTGGAGCCATCGTCTCTGGGCCACACCAAAAGAAATCAAAAGCAAAAACACCCTTTTCGCTCACTGAAAAGGGTAAGCTTATGGCAAAAATGCCGGTTGACCCCAGAATATCCCGAATGCTCATTGAAGCACAGTCCCAAGGATGTCTTGAAGAGATTACTGTTATTGCTGCTGCTCTGAGTATACCAGATCCCAGAGAACGGCCCGCAGAAAAAGCTCAGGAAGCTGATCAGATTCACAAAGCTCTTAATGATCCTTCATCCGATTTTATCACCCTTCTCAATATCTGGCGAAAATACCACCGGACCTGGCAAAAAGAAAAAACAACAGGAAGCGTAAAAAAATTTTGCAAAAACCACTATCTTTCTTTTAAAAGGATGAGAGAATGGCGTGATATTCATGCCCAGCTTTCTGAAGTACTCAGAGAATACGGTTTGGATGATAACAGATATCGGGCCAAAGATGCCCGAACAAAAAAGAGCACTCTGGCTCAAACGCCAAAAACCAAACATCCTGCTTCAAATTCTGAATTCAGCCGTCTTTACACTTCCATCCACAAATCGATTTTGAGCGGTTTTCTCTCCAACATTGCAGTGAAAAAGGAAAAAAATATCTTTCAAGCCACAAAAGGAAAAGAAGTGATGATCTTTCCTGGATCAACCCTTTTCAATAATGCAAAAACATGGGTTGTGTCTGCTGAAATGGTTGAAACATCGCGACTTTTTGCCAGGACGTGCGCAAACATTGATAGTGACTGGCTGGAAAAACTGGGTGAAGACTTGTGCAAATATACCTATCTTCACCCACACTGGGAAAGAAACAGGGGCGAAGTAGTCGCTTCCGAACAGGTAAGCCTTTTTGGTCTTATTATAGTTCCCCAGAGACCTGTATCCTATGGCAGGATTAATCCTGACCTGGCATCTGACATTTTTATTCAAAGCGCGCTGGTTCAAGGCGATGTCAAAAAGAAGTTCGATTTTATGCTGCATAACCAGAAACTTGTTAATGAAGTCAGAAGCATGGAAGATAAGATTAGAAAAAGGGATGTTCTTGTCAGTGAGACCGAATTGTTTGAATTCTACAATAAAAGGCTGAAAGGATGTTATGATATTAGAACCCTTTCAAAACACATCAAACAAAAGGAAAGCGACCTTTTTTTACGAATGAAACCGGATGATATTCTCCGCTATCATCCGGATGAAAAAGAACTGTCTCTTTACCCTGACAACATTAATCTGGGAAACCATAGGTTTGATTGTGTCTACAAATTCGACCCCGATAAAAACGAGGATGGTGCAACCGTAAAAATACCGTCATCCTATGCCCCAATGGTTCCCTCAGAATCACTGGACTGGCTTGTACCCGGACTTTACAGTGAAAAAATAACCGCTCTTATCAAAGGCCTTCCCAAAGCTTTTCGTAAAAAACTTGTACCTGTTGCCAATACAGTCGATGTGATCATCAATGAAATGCCTAAAACTAAAAGCTCCTTGATAACAGAACTTGGAAATTTCATTTATAATCGCTTCGGTCTTGATATCCCTGCATCCGTCTGGCCTTGGGATCTTTTGCCGGGCCATCTTAAAATGCGCATATCGATTACTGACCAGAAAGGCAAAGAACTTTGCTCGGGCAGAGATCCTTCAATTTTACGCCAGAATATTTCGGGCAAAACCGACCCTAAAGGATCGAACGAATTTGAATCTGCCAAAAAAAAGTGGGAAAGGACCCGCATAACCTGCTGGGACTTTCCGGATCTACCCGAAAGCATCAGCATAACCGGCAAAAACAAGTCAAAATGGGTTGTTTATCCAGGTCTTCAAAAAGCCTCCCAGGGGAAAAAGAGCGTAAACTTACGCCTTTTTCCCCTTCGGGACAAAGCTGTCGATTCTCATAAAGATGGTGTCACCATGTTATTTGTCATCTATTTTTCAAAGGATCTAAAGTTTTTAAAAAAGGCTCTGACCCTGCCGAAAAAAAAGGAGCCGATGGCCAATTATTTTGGAGGGGCCAAACGCTTTAAAAAAAAGCTCTACCAAAGCATCATCAGTAACCTGTTTTGCAAAAACTTAAGATCCAGAGACGCTTTTTATTCACATGCCGAATCTGTCGCGCCGACAATTCTCCCAAGCGGTCGAAAATTATTAGACCGAAGCCTGTCTGTTCTTGATGCTTATCATGAAACCAGAACCTCATTTTATAACCTTGAAACCGTCCACAGCACCAACAGTGCCGCCCTGCAATTTTTAAAAGACTTGAGAGAGGAACTTAAAAAGCTTGTGCCTGAAACGTTTATGGATCTTTACGACACCGACCGTCTCGTCCACCTTATTAGATACATAAAGGCCATCGATTTCCGTGCCCGTCGAGCTTTGGTTGATTTTGAAAAGGACAGGGCAAAGGTAAAAGAGATCCGCTTCTTTGCCGAACGTCTTAATAAACTACTGCAAGAATTATCGCCGGCTGCATCTGCAGAAAAAAAAGCGGCACTGGAGGAGTATTTCTGGCTGATTGAAGAATACAAGGTCTCTGTTTTTGCCCAAGAGCTAAAAACACCGGTGCGGATTTCTAAAAAGCGGCTTGAAAAAAAATTACAGGAAATTGAAAGGATGGCATGAGGGAGATTTTGAATTTAATAGCTATCTGGTGCCCGAACAAAAACTAGGATTTTTTGTTAAGATCAAGGAAGACGAAAATTTTAACCATCCCAGTACGATCTGCCGGACCTACGGGACAGGCAGGAATACTGGTAGTATTTCGAGGATTTATCCGCCACCGAACTTAGGCGGATTAAAATTTGAGTCTGACGCAGATATTGGCGAAAAAGACGGTTTTAGTTCAGGCACTATCTGAAAGTTTTGTGTAGTACAGCGCTTCTTCCTTGCGTCCTCGTTTGCTACATCCGGCCTCATAAATAGCGCATTTTTCTTTGAGGGTTTTTACCGCCGCCCGGTATTGGGTCTTTGAAAGCAGACCACTTGCAATAATTTTTTTTAAAGACTTTATTCGGAATTTATCGAGTCCGGAAGATGCGGAAAGCTGGTCAGAATGCCCGCCCCGTTTAATGATAAGCGGAGTATCTATAAGATATACAGGAAACCGGCAACTTATCCTTAGCCATAGATCATAGTCTTCACAGACAGGAAGCTTTTCATCAAAAAACCCCACTTCGTCAAACAGGCTGCGTCTGATCATAACTGCGGACGGGCTCACCAGACACAGAGCCAGGGATTGTTCAAAAATCATTCCCCAAGGTTTTTTATGCCGTTTTTTAGGATTGACCCTGACACCTTTTCTGATCCATATTTCCTCGGTTTGGCAGATAATAGCGTCCGGGTTTAAATTGAAATAGTCAACCTGGCTGGACAGTTTTTGTGGCAGCCAGAGGTCATCCGAGTCAAGAAAAGCGACAAAGCGTCCTGATGCAGCCATAATCCCCAGGTTTCGAGCAGCGCTCACTCCATGGTTGTTCTGCCGGAGAACCGTGATATCGTCCTGGTATGAATTGAGAATTTCAAGCGTATTGTCTGTGGAGCCGTCATCAACAATAATCAATTCAAAGTCTCTGTAATCCTGGGATAGGACAGAATCGATGGCCTCTTTGATTATCCAGCCACGATTATAGGTGGGGATGATTACACTGATCAGTGGTTTTTTTTGTTTTTTTTCAATCTTCGACATCTGCAACTTTGACTACAACCCCACGCCATCGATTTTCGCTCCGCAATACGTGCACCGTCCGTCTTCTATCAGATTTTCCCGTACATAAAATCCCCATCGGTCGATCAGGGTCTTTCCGCATTTGTAACAAAACGTCTTCTCTCCACTCTCGCCGGGCACATTACCAGTATAAACATATTTTAAACCGGCCTTTATTCCGATTTCGCGAGCCATAACAAGAGTTTCAACCGGCGTTGAAGGTCGATTCGTCAGTCTGTATGTTGGATGAAACCGGCTGATGTGCCAGGGTGTATCCGTACCCAGAGAGTCTGCTAAAAAGGCCGCGAGATCTTTGAGTTCCTGCTTATCATCATTTAACCCAGGAATAAGTAGGGTTGTAACTTCTATAAAAATGCCAAGTGATTTCATCAACTTCAACATCTCTTTGACATGCACCAGTTTGGCCCCGCAATAGGTTTTGTAAAAATCTTCGGTAAATGCCTTCAAGTCAACATTGGCCGCATCAAGGTAGGGACTTATCATCTGCAGGGCTTCAGGAGTCATGTAGCCATTGGTGACGAACACATTTTTAATCCCCTTTTGGTGAGCAAGCTTTGCAGTGTCATAGGCCAATTCAAAATAGACGGTGGGTTCGGTATAGGTATAGGCTATGGTTTTGCAATCCCCCTTTAAAGCCGCATCAACGATATCCTGGGGCGAGAAGTAGTCACCCACGATCATTCCGTTACGATCTGAAGGCATCTGTGCGATATCTGCGTTCTGGCAAAAACGACACTTAAAGTTGCAGCCGACTGTAGCTATGGAATAAGATAAACTCCCCGGCAAAAGATGGAAAAGCGGTTTTTTTTCGATCGGGTCGATGTGACGGGCAATAAGCCTCCCATAAACCAGAGTTTCCAGTGCCCCACCCCGGTTTGCCCTGACGCCGCATATTCCGCAACGCCCCTCTTTTATGACGCACCGGTGACTGCATAGGTTGCATTTAACCTTATTTTCCTCCAGGGGTTCATATAAATAAGCTTCCATAATTCAGACTTTTTACGAGACAGTCAACTTTAACCTTGAACTTTTCTATCCGGCCGCCGCACCGGTAGTATGTTTTGCTTTAATAGGCACGGCAAGGGGCCGGGTTTTAAAACGTGGGACAAGGGTAACCACCATGCCGATAAAAGCCCCGCACGGCCATCTTTGCAGCATGGCGGACTGTTCCATCCCGCGGGTAATCCAGCCGGTCGCAGCCGGGAAATGACATACGGTACGCCATGATATGGGCACATCCCCTAATATGGATCGAACTGTCTGTTTAAGTTCCCAGATACTAAAAAAATGAGCCCGGTTATATATGGTTTTTGTAAAAACCCCTTTGACCCGACGCTGAATCCCTTTGAGAGCATAACGATTCAGCACTCCCAGGAATATCTTGTCTTTTGCAACTCTGCTTGCCTCTTCAATCGCCTTTTTGGGGTCTTCGACAAATTCCAGGGTTGTAATAAAACAGGCATAGTTAAAGGAATTATCTTCAAACGGAAGATCCTCTGCAAAACCGCGGTGGAAATCTGCGCGATTCCCTACATTTTTTAACGCAATATCAAGCATATAAGGGGATGGATCAAGTCCTGTTACCTGGACTCCGGTATCTATAAATGTAAGCAGGCCGGCACCGGTTCCACAACCGATCTCGATCAGGGTCTCACCCTGCACAGGCTTTAACAAATCGAGCATAAGCCGGTTTTCGAGCTCAAAAACAAACCTGTTACGAGGATTGTCAAACCATTTTTCGTATGCAACGGCATCATTAAAATCGAAGACATAACCCATACAAAGTTAATTAAAGAATAAAAAGAATTTTTTCAAGGGGAAAACCATATTTTCAAAGGGGTGACATATTATCTTGTATTTTATTCTGTTCAAATGTAAACATTTCATAGTCGTATCCTTGACACACAAACATCCGTCATATTATATCACTCTTGATAAAAAGAAAGATTTTAAGCTTCGCATATCATTTCGATTACAATACCAAAAACGCTCACGAAGTGAGCCGATCTGTCACAGATATGTGTCAGCAGAGTAATTGTTATATATGAAAGAATTTTTCAAAGTTACCGATTTAAAAAAGGTCCTGGAATACACATCTGATTTCCCTCGGGTTAAAACCGAAGACGTCCCTCTCCCTGAAGCAACCGGAAGAGTCCTTGCCGCAGATATTTTTTCTGAGGTCGATCTTCCGGATTTTATGCGCTCAACCATGGACGGATATGCTATCTCTGCTTCTTCAACCTTTGGTGCTTCTGAAGCAAATCCGGCTTATCTTACAATAAGAGGCTCTGTGTCCATGGGGGAATCTCCCGCTTTTTCAGTCGGACCGGGTGAGGCCGCCAAGATTTCAACGGGAGGCATGTTGCCTGATGGCACCGACAGTGTTGTAATGATAGAGCACACAGAAACCATCGACAAAACAACCATAGAGGTATACCGCAGTGTTGCTCCGGGCCAGAATGTTATGGAAAAGGGCGAAGACATAAGTATGGGTGCTGTGCTGGTTTCAGACGGAAAAAGACTCAGGGCCCAGGAAACCGGCCTTCTGGCAGCCTTTGGCCAGGAGACGGTCAGGGTTTACAAAAAGCCTGTAATCGGTATTATCTCTACCGGTGACGAGATTGTTCCCATTGATGAAACGCCTGCTCCGGGCCAAATTCGTGATATAAACATGTATACACTCTCCGACCTTGTAAAAAATGCCGGGGCTGAACCGGCTACGTTCGGTATTGTTCGGGATGACTTTGATGATCTTTTTGAGAAATGCACCCTGGCCCTCGAAAAAGCAGACATGGTCTTGATTTCAGGTGGAAGTTCGGTAGGCACCCGTGATTTCACCATCCAAGTACTCGCCGCACTTCCTGATGCCCAAATCCTTGTACACGGTATATCTATAAGCCCGGGCAAACCAACAATTCTGGCCAAATCACACCATCACGCCATATGGGGTTTGCCCGGACAAGTGGTTTCAGCTATGGTTGTTTTTGAAGTTGTTGTCAAGGCCTTCATTGAACAAATCAGCGGTCTTTCCATTAAACAAAAAAAAGAGTTCAAACTTCCTGCGCTACTCAGCAGAAATATTTCATCTTCCCAGGGACGAGCAGATTATATCCGGGTACGTCTGAACGAGATAGACGGCGCCCTTTGGGCCGAACCTATTCTTGGAAAATCAGGACTTATAAACACAATGGTAAAAGCCGACGGCCTGATTGAAATCGGGGTAAACACCGAAGGGCTGGACAAGGGGACCGAGGTCGAAGTGATACCCTTGTATTAAGGAAATAAAATGAGCAGCCGACGTAACATATATTTAAAGATGAAAAACCTCAAAGAAGCTCGTAAAATCCTCTTTGACCGGTTTCCGTTTTCCAGGCATCTTCCTAAAGAGATGATTTCAGTCCCTGACGCAGTGGGGAGAGTTCTATCAGAGCCTGTGACAGCCGTTATTTCCTCACCCAATTTTCATTTATCTGCAATGGACGGGATCGCAGTAAAAGCGACAAATACCTTTGGTGCTTCCGAAACGAAGCCAAAAGAACTTGTCATAGATAAAGACGCTTTTTATGTAAATACCGGCCACGTAATGCCGGAAAACACCGATGCGGTCATCATGATAGAGCATGTTAATGATCTTGGCCAGGGCCGGGTTGAAATTGAGGCTCCGACCTTTCCATGGCAGAACGTACGAAAGGTGGGGGAAGATATTGTGGCAACCGAACTTCTCTTCCCGCATAACCATGTCATCACGCCCTATTGTGTGGGAGCCCTTCTTTCAGGAGGTATATTTGCCGTCCCGGTAAGCAAGAAGCCTAAAATACTGGTTATTCCCACAGGGTCCGAGCTGGTGGACTGGCGTGAAACATCTCTTGAAGATCTCAAGCCCGGTCAGGTTCTTGAAACAAACTCTTTTGTTCTCGGAAAACTTATTGAATCATGCGGTGGCACCTTTACCCGCCATGATATGTTAACAGATGACCCCAATAAATTAAAACAGGCGATTCTGGATGCGGTCAACGGCGATTTTAACATGGTCCTGACGGTGGGCGGATCATCGGCAGGATCCGAGGATTATACAAGAAACGTTATCGACGACCTCGGCCAGGTAATGGTTCATGGTGTCACGATCATGCCTGGGAAACCTGTGATAATCGGCGCAATAAAAGACAAACCTATCTTCGGAATCCCGGGATACCCGGTATCTGCAATAGTTGTATTTGAGCAGTTTGTCGCCCCCCTGATATCCATGATGCTCGGGCAACCGGAAAAAGAAAGACCCGGGGTTCAGGTTAAGCCAACCAGAAAAATCGCCTCCAGGCTCGGCTTAGAGGAATTTATTCGGGTAAAACTCGGTTCGGTCGGCAATGAAATTGTTGCCACCCCCCTGCCCCGTGGTGCGGGTTGCATCACAACCTTAACCGAAGCGGACGGGATAATCCGGATTCCAAATAATATAGAAGGTATAAATCCGCATGAACCTGTTACCGCCGAACTTCTGCGCCCTTTGTCTTCCATCAATAATACAATTGTTGTTGTTGGAAGCCATGACAACACCCTCGATATTCTGGCGGACCAGATTCGCACAGGGCACGGTGATCTTACCCTTTCGTCAAGCCATGTCGGCAGCATGGGCGGTCTGATGGCCATTAAAAAAGGTGTTTGCCACCTGGCCGGGTCTCATCTTCTGGATACCGAAGACGGCACCTACAATATTTCATACTTAAAAAAATACCTGCCGGACGTGGGGGTTAAAATTGTGAATCTTGTTTTTCGAGATCAGGGTCTGATAGTCCCTCCGGGAAACCCCAAATCCATCAATGGTATCGAAGATCTAAGCCGTGATGATATAATTTTTATTAACCGGCAGGCAGGCTCCGGCACAAGAATTCTTTTCGATTACCGCTTGAAGCAAATGGGCATCGATCCTTCTAACGTAAGCGGATATGAGAATGAAGAATTTACTCACATGTCGGTGGCCGTGGCCGTGCTCAGCGGAGCAGTTGATGTTGCACTCGGAATCCATGCAGCCGCAAAGGCCCTGAACCTCGATTTTATCCCCGTTGTCACTGAACAGTACGACCTTATTATTCCCGAAATATTTTATGAATCTGAAAACATCCGGATCTTGCTTGAAACCATTAACTCTCCCGAGTTTAAAAAGCGGGTTCAAGCCTTGGGAGGATATAGCACCAAAAAAACCGGCCAAATAATTATTTAGACTTATTATGGATTTCCCATGAACACTCAAGTATTGAGCAAAAAGGAGAGAATCAAAAAATGGCTTCAGAGAAAAGGATCTTTTTGGCAAGATGAGAAAGAAATACAACTTGATCGATCATACTGCTGATTTTGGTATACATGTTTTTGGTTCTGATTCAAAAGAGCTTTTTGCCAATGCCGCCTGGGCCATGTTCGACATTATTACTGAAATCGATCAATTAAAAGGCCTTGATTCCTGTAACATTGAGGTGTCAGGGTATGACTGGCCGGATCTTATGGTAAACTGGTTGAGAGAAGTTCTATACCTGTGGAACGGTAGGGAACTGCTTGTAAAATCTTTTCACATAATATCCCTTTCAGAAAACAATCTCTCCGTCAGGGTTAATTTTGATCCCTTTAACTCTGATCGTCATATCATCAAAACCGAAATCAAGGCAGTAACTTATCACCAGATCCAGGTAAACAGCAGCCCTTCCGGGTGGGAGGCGATGATTATATTTGATATTTAAAAGGGTTATTTTATACCTATGGGAATTCTTGACACAGTTTTTCCCTCACGATAAAATAATTTTACATGAAAATTTGAACTTAACCATAGAAGGAAGCCATGGAACTTAAACAAATAGACAAATACCGGTGGGAATTACCCAAAACAGGTGCCATGCGCGTACCGGGAATTATTTACGCAACAGAATCGATGCTCAAAGCTGAAAAACAAAAAGAACCTTTAAAACAGGTGGCAAACGTTGCAACTCTTCCGGGTATATTAAAGGCTTCCTTTGCCATGCCGGACATGCACTGGGGGTATGGGTTCCCCATTGGTGGTGTGGCGGCCTTTGACTGGGAATCCGGCATCATATCTCCGGGTGGAGTGGGGTACGATATTAATTGTGGGGTCCGTCTTGCCACCACTTCCCTTATTGAAAAGGAAGTGCGGCCAAAACTTAAAGACCTTGTCAATGCGCTTTTTCGTAGTATTCCTTCAGGAGTTGGATCTACCGGACCTATTAAACTTTCCATCCCTGAAGAAAAAAAGGTCCTCAAAGAAGGCAGCCGTTGGGCTGTAAGCCAGGGCTTAGGAACGGACTCAGATATCGAACATACTGAAGACGGTGGCTGTATGCCTGATGCTGATCCAGAGGTGCTCAGTCAAAGGGCTCTGGAAAGGGGGCGCAAACAGCTTGGAACTCTGGGTTCCGGGAATCACTTTGTTGAAATCGGCGTGGTGGAAACCGTTTATGATACCAGAGCTGCCCAAGTTTTCGGTCTTTTCGAAGGACAGATAACCCTGATGCTTCATTCAGGCTCACGTGGATTGGGGCATCAGGTTTGCGATGACTTTTTGGCTTTGATGTCAAAGCATGTTAAAAAATTAGGATTTAATCTACCGGATCGCCAGCTTGCCTGCGCCATGATACAGTCAAAAGAAGGTATGCGCTATTATAATGCCATGGCATGTGCGGCAAATTATGCCTGGGCCAACCGGCAGATTTTAATGCACAGGTCTCGTGAGGTATTTTTAAGGGTGTTAGGCATCGGTCCCAGAGACCTTGGAATGAATCTGATTTATGATGTCTGCCATAATATCGCCAAAAAGGAAAAACATGTTATCGACGGAGAAAAACGCACAGTCTGTGTTCACAGAAAAGGAGCGACCCGGTCGTTTCCGCCGGGGCATGAAGCACTCTGTGACCAGTATCGAAACGTAGGACAGCCTGTAATTATTCCGGGGGATATGGGGACTGCATCTTATGTTCTTTTAGGAACTCAAAAGGCCATGGAAGAAACATTCGGCTCAACATGTCATGGCGCCGGACGGGTTTTAAGCAGAAAAGCCGCCAAAAAGGCGAGCAAGGGCAGGGCAATTCACCGCGAACTTGAAGACAAGGGTATCCTTGTCAAATGGACCGGCAGATCAACCCTGGCCGAAGAAATACCGGAGGCCTACAAGGATATTTCCGAAGTGGTCGAGGTGGTCCATGAGGTCGGAATTTCAAAAAAGGTAGCAAAACTTAGACCGATTGGTGTGGTAAAGGGATAGATAGTGCCCGAACAAAAATATGCATTTTTCAAAGGTCTCATAGCTGAACTTAGGGGCTTCGCCCCAATTGGAATAATGGAATTATGGAGTAATGGAATGATGGGTTTGAAGGAGTTTTTTACAATTAAAATGGTTTATTTCCGCCTTTATCCCCAATATTCCAGCATTCCATTCTTCCATTCTGGTGACATAAACAGGTTGCCATTAATAAACCTGTATTTTCAAGAAGTTGTAGAATTTCCGAGACGTTTATTTATGGGATTATAAAAAAGGAGACTATCATGAATCCGGAAATGTTCAGAGAATACGATATCAGGGGAATTGCAGGAAAGGATATGACAGAAAATGATGTAATGCTGATTGGAAAAGGTGTCGGGACTTTTCTCAGGAATAACGGTCGCTCAAAGCTTGCCGTGGGCCGTGACTGCCGGCTGACGTCCGACATCTATTCAGAAAAAGTCATAGAAGGTTTACGCTCAACCGGGTGTGATGTGCTCGACATCGGAGTTTGCCCCACGCCTGTTTTCTATTTTTCAATCCAGCATTTTGACCGGGAAGGTGGTGTTATGGTAACGGCCAGCCACAATCCCGGCGAGTATAACGGTTTTAAGCTCTGTATGGATTTGGATTCGATTCATGGCGAAGATATCCAGAAAATTTTCGGGATTATTAATGATAAATCATTTGTGCAGGGGAAAGGCTCTCTTTCCACAACCGACGTTGTCACGCCCTATAAGGAATTTTTAATAAATAATATAACCTTGGCCGGGTCCATAAAAGTGGGCGTGGATGCGGGTAATGGTACTGCAGGAGTGGTTGCCGTACCCATATTAAAGAACCTCAATTGCCAAGTTTATGATATTTACTGCGACATGGACGGCACTTTCCCGAACCATGAAGCTGATCCAACAGTGGAAAAGAACATGCAGGATCTTATCGCCATGGTAAAGGAAAAGGGATTGGATGTGGGCATAGGTTATGACGGTGACGGCGATCGAATCGGCGTTGTGGATGAGAAAGGGAACCTTGTATTTGGTGACCAGCTCATGATCATATTTGCCAGGGAAATCCTTTCGAGAAAACCCGGGGCAACATTCATATCCGAAGTAAAATGTTCAAAGACAATGTATGATGACATCGAAAAACACGGCGGCCGGGCTATTATGTGGAAGACCGGACACTCTTTGATTAAAAAGAAAATGAAAGAAGAAAAGGCTGAACTGGCCGGTGAGATGAGTGGC
>Ga0233414_10000779_pt1 | contig 12716 bp, 11 predicted proteins | sample Na_anoxic_10_MG_FD_189020 | JGI IMG/M metagenome (GOLD analysis project Ga0233414, IMG submission 189020) | Seawater microbial communities from Saanich Inlet, British Columbia, Canada - Na_anoxic_10_MG | ecosystem: Environmental > Aquatic > Marine > Inlet | place: Canada: British Columbia...
CCTTTTACAATACAAGCTCCTTCACCATTTCTCTCATTGCATTTGCAAACTTGGGACCATCAGCGGCTGAGCACCAGATATTCCAGAGCTTTTCCGGAGCATATCCTTTTTTGGTCAATTTTTTCTTGGCGCGTTTAATCCTCGTTTCACATGCATAGTTTCCTGTAATGTAATGGCATGTTGGAAACTCACATCCAGCCACCAATACACCGGCAGCGCCTAACTCAAAGCCGCGCTCGATCAATTTTATTGGCACTCTTGCTGAGCACATCACTCGTATGAGGCGAGCGTTAGTAGGATACTGGAGTCTGCTTACTCCTGCCATATCCACGCCACCCAAGGCGCACCAGTGGCAGACAAAGCCGAGGATTTTCTTCTCCGGGTTATCTTCTAAGGCGGCTTCAACTTGGGCCAAAAGTTGCGCGTCTGTATAGTGGACGATGGTAATACATTCCTTTGGACAGTCTGCAGCGCATAAACCACATCCCTTGCAGAGTGCCTTTATTACATAGGGCTCTTTTGCCTCGTTAACCTTTATGGCACCATAAGGGCATCTCTTCCAACAGATACTACAGCCATTGCAATTGGTGAGATCGATATCCGCCACGATTCCTTCTGCCTCAATGTATCTATTCTTCATGGGGATAGACACCCTCATGGCCGCTCCAATGCCCTCTTCACAGGTTTCTTTCAATATTTTCGGGTTTTTTGCGCATCCGCAAAGGGCTATGCCGTCGGCAGGAAAATCCAATGGGCCCAGTTTAATATGACGCTCCTGGAAAAATCCTTCTTTATTGGTGGATACTTTAAGATGCCCCTTGGTCTGTTCTATGGTGTCGTCACCGGTAAAGGCCACGGTTAATACAACGAGATCAGGCGATATTTTGAATTTCTTCCCAAGAAGGAGGTCGTAAACATTAACTTCCAGGTTGCCATCCTCTTTTTTGACCTCTGGATAACGATCATCAGGAAACCTTATAAATTTGATCCCGGCCTTCTTTGCGGAATGCAGATGAATTTGCTCATCTTTCACCATGCTCATATCTCTATAGAGGATACGAACATTAATATCCTTGTTTAGCTCTTTTATGGCCAATGCATTCTTGACCGAGACATGGCAGCCAATAGAGCAGCAGCCCCTGTCTTCATTCTTTGAGCCCACACAGTTAATAATGACTACATCCTTGATTTTGGATTTTGGATTTTGGATTTTGGATTTTGGATTTCTCAATAGACCTTCAAGTTGAAGCTGGGTTACCACCCGGGGGTCGTTTCCGTATTCAAACATCCCTTCAGGTTCAACCTCTTTCATCCCAGTTGCAACAATCACAGTGGAGATATCAAGGGTCTCGCTTGACCCATTTGCCTTTAGAGTAACGTTGTAGTTTCCGATATAGCCTTCAATGGTTTCTATCTCGGTATTTTTATAGGCTTTGATGTTTGGGTGAGATTCTACAAGCTCTGTTTTGGTCTTAATGATATCATTTGCCTTCAATGTTTCATGATCATAAGAAACGGTCGAAATTTTGTTTAGGAGACCGCCGAGCCTTGCTTCTTTTTCAACAATATAGGCGTTAAATCCCTGATTTGCTACATTCAGGGCAGCAGTCATGCCTGCCATGCCGCCACCTATGATCAAACAATCTGTCTTGACAGGCAGTCTGATTTCCTCGCCTTCTTCAAGAAGGATGGCCTTTGCTACACCCATCTTGACCAGATCCTTGGCCTTTTCCGTTGCCTTCTCAGGTTCTGCCATATGTACCCATGAAACCTGTTCCCTGATACTCACGAATTCAAGTAAATAAGGGTTTAATCCTGCCTCTTTTACGGTTTGTTTAAAGAGAGGTTCATGGGTCCTTGGGGTACAGGATGCTATGACTACCCTGTTGAGTTTATGCTCCTTTATTGACTCCTGCATCGCACTGAGGGCATCTACTGAACATGACCATCTGCCTTCATCGGCAAAGGCAACATTTCTAAGAGATTTGGAGTACTCCACCACCTCCGGTACATTCACAACACCAGCAATGTTTGATCCACAATCACAGACAAAAACACCTACTCTGATTTCTTCACCGTTCATTGAATACCCCTTTTATAAAATTGCTTTCATACTTGCAGCAGTGGCCTGAACAACCGATTCGGAAATATCTATGGGACCGGTTGCACCCCCGCACAGATATATCCCATCAACCTCTGTTTCCAGGGGGGCCATTAAGGGATCTTTCTCTTTGAAATATCCAAACTTGTCCAGCTCAATCTTCAATACCTTTGCAAGCCTTTTATTCCTGTCGTTTGGGATCAGTCCTGTAGAGAGTACAAGGAGTTCCACTTCCTCTTTCATCAGGTTCCCGGTCTCTAAATCCTCATACCTGATAGTCAAATTCTTTGTTATTGGGTCCTCAAAAACATCATAGGGTCTGGCCTTGATATATCTGACACCATTTTCAACAGCCTTTTGGTAGAAGTCCCAGAAACCCTTTCCATATGCCTTTAGGTCATTATAGTAAATGGCAGTCTCGACAGATGCATCATGTTCTTTGGTAATAATGGACTGTTTTGTGGCCACCATACAACATACCTTTGAGCAGTATGGCACTCCATGATCCAGACCTCGCCCAGCACATTGAAGCCAGGCAATCTTGTGGGCATGTTTTTTATCCGAAGGCCTGATAATCTGCCCCTCAGTTGGGCCACCGGCATTCATTAATCTTTCAAATTGGACATAGGTTATAACATTTTCATATACGTCATACCCGTGTAGACCGGTTGGGGGTTTTGCATCCGTTATGCCGGCGGCAACTATAATGCTTTTCACTTCAAGTTTAAGGTTTTTATTGGCCTGCCACAGGCGCACTGCATCTTTCCCCTCTTTTTGACATGCCTTAACACACAAGGCGATAGGGCATTCTCGACACTGACTACAGTCAACAACACAATCCCCAACACAGGCACCCTGTTTGCGCATATTCCCGAACCGGCAATCAGGGTCAATAACGGCAACATTGGGAACTGCCTGAGGAAATGGCATGTAAACGAGTTTTCTCATCCCACTGATCTTTCCGTCCATTTCATCTGGTATGCTGACAGGGCAAGCCTCTACGCATGCACCGCAACCTGTACATTTTTCAGAATCTATAAACCTGGCCTTTTGTACAAGTTTGACATTAAAACCATTGTTTGTTTTTTTGACCTTCCGGATGTCCGTATTTGTAAGTATCTCTATGTTCGGATGATTATCCACTTCATACATTTGGGGTGCTTCAATACATATGGAACAGTCATTTGTGGGAAAAGTTTTATCAAGCCTTGCCATCATACCCCCGATACTTGCTGTATCGTCCACTAAATAAACCTTTGTTCCGTATTTTGCAGCATTCAAGGCGGCGTTGATTCCGGCAATGCCCCCACCAAGTATAAGTATTGAATCATTCATTGGATTACCTTAGTTGATTGATGTTCTTTGCATTTATGCCATACGGGGTTGTTTTGAAAGATGAACATCCAACATCGAACATCGAACGTCCAACATCGAATAAAAAACAAACATCCAATGCCGAACATCCACAGGCTATTTTGGAGACTCCTCTGCTAAGCTTCATCATGGTTTGGATAAGGTGAAGTTCCCGATCTTAACAATTGGCCCGCAACATGGTTGTCTGTTCTGGTTTTCCCATTCAATGTTCGATGTTGGACGTTCGATGTTCGATGTTCATTTTTTTCAGTCCATCTTTGGCAAAAATAACTTAGCGCTTATGCCCGTTTATCCCCTCCTCTACGAGTCGTAGGTTCTACGAGTAGGAGTAATCAACGAACAACGTACAGCAGACCACTTACCAATCTGTAATCATATTTCTGTGATAATAATAGCGTTTGACTTACAGAGAGCAATACATGTTCTACATCCAAGACAATTCTGGGGACGTACAGGATAGGCCTTGTGTGTCATATCAAAGACATCCACTGGACACATCTTAACACACTCCTCGCACCCGTCGCATCTATCTGCATCAATATAAACCAGATAGACTTCAAAGGATTTATATTGTTTTCCCATGAACACTACTATTGTTATCTAATTCTTTGCGAAATAATAAGGCGTTCAATAATTGAGTCATCAATTGGTTGAGTAATTGGAATGCTCTCAGGGTGACCCAATAATTAAACTAAAGACTGAATGGTTATCTATCCTTAAACTCTTCCCACTTGTAATCTATAATCTCGGTCAAAACACCATTCAGTTTCTTGGGATGAATAAAGGCAAATTCACAATCACGGAAAGGCCTTGCGAATTCTCCTTTTGAATCAGGTATGAATGGATAGTCCTTTGCCCTTAACTCATCAACGGCCTTACGGGTGTTATCCACATTAAAACTAATGAGCATCACGCCCTCACCGTTTTTTTCGATAAATTTGGCTACATCACCATCCGGGGTGGTTGACTCCATAAGCTCAAAACCCACTTCACCCACCCAATATCGAGCCACATTTATCTTTTCGGGCTCGTCAATATATGCGTCATCTGGTTTGGATTTACCTAATAAGGGTTCCCAAATTTTTTTGGCCTCATCCAAGTTTTTAACAGCAATGCATATGTGATCTATCTTGTTTGTTTTCATTTTATTTCTCCTTGAATTGACTATTTGAGGCCTTTGCAAAACACCCCCTTTTGCTCTCCGAGGCGTAGGCTCTACGAGCCGGAGGCCCAGTCTCTGCGTCTTAATTGACCTTGAACAAAATTGAACATTTTTCAAATGTCTCTATTTTCGTTTGTTTTTTTGACAGGATAAACAGGAATGACAGAATGTTTTTTTCATCACGATAATCCTGTTATCCTGTCAAATATTTTTCATTCATCAATCCTAAAATGTTACTTTTTCTAAGGGTATAGTGATCGCATGATCAGGACAGACACAGCCACATTCATTACAGTCCTCGCAGATGAATTCAGTAACAACAACTCTATTGTCCTGCACCCTTATTGCCAAATCAGGACACACCTCCACGCATAAAGGCTGGGTGTTTCCTCCACACATAGTACATTTTTCTATATCTATCTGAGCAGCCATAATTAACTCCTAATATTATTCTTCTTTATATAGTCTAAATAGCCATTCTCCTTGCCCTCTTGGAATGGCCTTCAGCATTTCAATATTCAGTTTAATGTTGAGAAAGACACTGACATCCTCAAGTATAGTCTGGAAAAACCTTTCTCTCGTTACAGCGACTTCTTCCATTGGAACGCCAAACCCTTTAGCAGCGGTTGGCCAAGGACACCGTGTACATTTTATGAATACTTCGCCAGGGTTTTCACCTTTTTCGGCAAAAGCAATTCCTCCTTCGGTTAACCAGATACCTGCAAGTGCGTTTCCCACCATCATCATAAAGACCTCTTCACCTTTTAACCAATTCAGGCGTGGGAGCAAATTCTTACCGACATCCTTACCCATCATTTCAGCGGCTTTCAAACCAATATCCAAAGGTTTAACATCAGGTCCGGCAAGTTCAATTGCAACCTCCCGCCACCTGTAATAGGTTTTACAGATTTCATCCTGGGCATTATGGAGGGTCCTCCACAATTTTGTTATTTCTTTTTCTGAATTAACTGGCATTTTTTTACCTCCTCCTCAGATCCTGAGACCAATCCGGTAGCCGTCATGTACCGCGCTTGATAAGTTACGTGGCACTAATGCATCTCCTATTACGAAAAGTTCGATACCTTCTCCCTGTACCACATTTTTTAGGCTTTCGTTGGCTTCTCGCTCGGACATAATGATAGTATCGCATTTTACAGGAAATCGGTACCCATCGTATGTTTTCACAACGATTTCACCTTCAGATACCTCATCAATATCGCAGTCATTGTAGGCCATTATGCCATTTTGCCTTAAGTAGATCATGTACCGCCATTTGAAAGATGGATTAACATCAAATCCGGCAGTTTTTTCCTTTCCAACGATCGTGACCTTTTTTCCTTGGTTGGCTAAGAGCAAGGCCACGCCTATGCCTGGTTTTCTGTTCCCCCAAACAATTACGTTTTCGCCAACCTCGGCCTTTCCATTCATTACATCTAAAATATTCACCACGTTTTTAAGGTCATCGCCAGCGGCTTTCATCTTTGAGTAAACAGGACCGGTAGCCAAGATCACGCTATCGGGCATTTCATCCTGGATCAGTCCTTCCGTCACCTCTGTGCCTAAATGAAACTCAACTCCTGCTTGTTCACACATTTTTTTCTGATATTTGATACAAGTCATAAGCTCTTCATCGCCATAAGGAGCCTTTGAGGCCTCAAGCAGGGTTCCGCCAATCTCTTCCCTCTTGTCATAGATATGCACATCATGACCCCTTTGTGCTGCCACGTAAGCGCATTCAAGCCCTGCAGGACCAGCACCAACGATCATAATCTCTTTTTCTTCTTCAGCAGGTTTAGGGTAATACTCTTCCTTATGTTCGTGTGCGCATATAGGATTTATATAGCAGGTCATAGGAGCATCACGGAACAGCCTGGCAAGACATAGGTTACATGCCACACAGTGCCTTATCTCATCTTCTTTCCCCTCTAAGACCTTTTTGGGCATATGGGGATCAGCAATCATTGATCGGCACATTTCCCATATATCCAGATCACCATCTCCAATTGCCTTATTTGGATTGTCAGGTGTGAACAATCTATATGCCATTGAAATCGGCACCTTTACATTTTCTTTAGCCCTTTTGGCCAAATAGAGCCATTTACCTTGAGGAATATCCCTGCTAATCACAGGATAGATAGACTCTTGCCATCCTAAAGTGCAGCTGATGTAATCAGCCCCTGCCTCTTCAGCAATCTTGTAACTCTCCATAGATTCCTCGGGTGTATTACCGCGCACATCATCCAACAGTTCTTCAGAACACAGACGAATTCCCAAAGGAACATCTGGGCCACATACCTCCTTGACCCCCTGGATGATCTCCACCACTGCCTGCATTCTGCCTCTTATGTCTCCGCCATACTCATCGGTTCGTCGGTTTGTATAGCTGGATATAAAATTGGAGACCAGGTATCCCACAATGCCTGAAATCTCCATGACGTCAAACCCTGCTTCAACACCCCTTTTCGCAGTATCAATATGCTGCTGTATCATTTCTTTGACTTCTTCATTGCTCATCTCATGCATTTGTCTGAATATTCTCAGGCGCTGTGGTACGGCAGAAGGCCCGTGCCCTGATTCAACATCCACAGCACCAACCCGGCCGCAATCCATTAATTGAAATCCAGCAACAGCCTTTTTCTCATGAATGACATCAGCAAGTCTTTTCAGGCCCGGGATGAATTTATCATCCCAGCAGGCAGCCTGACCCACATACCCCTGGCCCTTGCGTACTTCATCCATGTACACGCCTTGCATAAACATCATGCCGCCTACAACACCTTCGGCACGGCTCCCAATATAGGCTACATCGGCATCTGTCACAAAGCCGTCTTCTGAGTTAAGATTTTCCTCGGTAGCGGCATACTTTATTCGGTTGGGTATTGTAAGATTGCCCAACTGAATTGGTTTGAAAAGGTGGGGGTATTTTTTTGCCCCCGGGTACGATGAATAATCCCATTCAAATAATAATTTTGCCATGTATGAATCCTCCTTAATGACACTATCTAAGAGGCTATCCGAGAATAGCTCTGTAGCGAGATTGAGCGAAAGTTTTGAGGGCAAGGCGACAAGGCCAAAATGGCCATAGGCGTAACAGTGGCCTACGTTGAGGATATTTTGGGCTTGGCAACACAGCCATCAGAATTTGCAGCCGATCGCAGCAGGAGTCTATTGTCGGACAGCCTCCCAGGTAAAATAATTCAAATATAGCTTTTTTGTAGCCTTATTGTAGCTATCTTGTCAAGGCCAAATTAATAATTAAGTGTTGAGCTGTGGAATATAAATGAGATTAGATTTCTTGACTATGTTATATAGATGATTATTTATTAAACAATATATTACAAAACAATTTCTTTAATTTGGAGAGTTATGCCAGGCAAGGATTATTACAAAATATTAGGTGTCTCAAAATCAGCTTCTTCAGGAGAGATCAAAAAGGCCTACCGCAAATTAGCCTTAAAATACCATCCTGACCATAACAAAGGAGAAAAATCCGCGGAAGACAAGTTCAAGGATATAAGTGAAGCCTATGCTGTCTTAAGTGATCCTGAGAAGAAAAAGCAATATGATATGTTCGGTGCAGAAGGGTTTCAAAACAAATTCACTCAGGAAGACATTTTTAGGGGTTTTGACTTTGGAAGCGTTTTTCAAGAATTCGGCTGGGGAGGTAGCGGAAAGAGCCAGGATTTTTTCAGCCAGATCTTTGGAGGACCGGGGGGAGGGACAGGCCAGCAGTATTACCGTAACAGTGGCTCTCCTTATGGGTCTTCTCCTCGAGGTTTCCGTGGCCACACACAGAGTATGAAAGGGCAGGATGTAATCTATGAGCTCTCCGTGCCGTTGGAAGAGGTAACCAAAACTACGAATAAAATTATTTCGTATCAGATAGATGGCAAAAATGAGAAGGTCTCCGTTAAGGTACCTGCAGGGATTACTTCAGGAAAGAAGTTAAGACTCTCTGGAAAAGGCTATGTCGGACTTTATGGTGGCCCTCCAGGAGATTTGTTTATCCAGATTAAGGTACTTGATCACCCAGTTTTTAGAAGAGAGAATGCCAATCTATTTTTGAAACAGAAAATTAAATTCTCTGATGCTGTTCTCGGGTCAGAGATCGAAGTTCCAACCATTGATCAAAAGCGATTGAAATTGAAAATTCCGCCTGGAACACAAAACAATGCCAAATTCAGACTTAAAGGCTATGGTCTGCCCCGTATGAATAATCGCGGAAGAGGAGATGCTTACGTAGAAATCAATATCACTGTCCCAAAGAAGATTAATAATAAACAGAAATCATTAGTGAAATCGCTGGCAGAGGAAGGATTATAACTGCGGAGATAGATTATTATGAAAGCCCTATGCGTTTTTTCAGGGGGCCTGGACAGTATGCTGGCTGCAAGTTTAATCAGGGCTCAGGACATTAGTGTCCTGGCCCTTTTTTTTGAGACACCCTTCTTTACATCCAGCAAGGCCAGGGAATCGGCCCAGTCTATAGATCTCCCTTTCAAAGTCGTGAATATCACGAAGCGTCATTTGGAAATAGTTAGACGCCCAAAATATGGTTATGGCGGTAACATGAATCCATGCATTGATTGTCATGCGCTTATGTTTCGTATCGCTGGCGAGATGCTTGAAAAAGAAGAGGCAAGCTTTGTCGTGAGCGGAGAGGTACTTGCCCAAAGACCAATGTCTCAAAACAAAAAATCACTATCTTTGATTAACGCTGAAAGTGAACTTGGTGGTCTTCTCTTAAGACCGCTCTCTGCTAAACACCTTCCCTTAACGATACCTGAAGAGAAGGAATGGGTAAAAAGAGAACTGTTGATGGATTTTCAGGGGCGTTCAAGAAAACCACAAATGGACCTTGCGGTGAGACTCAATATAGAAAAATATCCTTCTCCAGCGGGCGGATGCCTTCTGACTGATAAGGCCTTTTCACAGCGGCTGAAAGACCTTTTTTCTTCCCAAAATGATTTGGATCCAGGAGAGATTGAACTTTTGAAATTGGGAAGACACTTTAGAATCGCTTCCAACACAAAACTTGTTGTGGGAAGAAATAAGAGGGAAAATGAAGAAATCCGCGCCCTTTCAGGAGACAGGAACCTTATCCTTACATCAGACTCGGGACCAGGGCCAACCGTACTGATGTCAGGTGATCTTTCACAAGAATTAATTGAGCTGGCAGCGGCAATCACTATAGCATACAGCGATATAGATGATTGTGATTCCTCTGATGTCAGGGTTATGAGTAGAGATGGGGACAAGATGTTAATAGCAAAGGTGCATGACAAGGAGGAATTCAGGCACTACATGATTTAGTCTCTTATCGATAAAATTTTACATAAAACGATAATAATATTTTAAAGAACCCACTTTATTGCTTGAATCGAAGCGATACTGGATGCTGGTTTCTGGATTTATCCAGCATCTAGCATCCAGCATCGAGCGTCAAGTTTATACTTCTGGCTTGTCCCGATACAGTTGCCCTGAAATATTCAATAGTCTTCTTTAGCCCTTCTTCGAGGCCCAGCTTTGGTTCCCAGTCAAGCCGCTGTTTGGCCAAGGTAATGTCTGGCTTTCGCTGTAAAGGATCGTCTTGGGGAAGAGGTTTAAAGATGATCTTGGATTGGCTTCCGGTCAACTTGATAATCATCTTCGCAAGATCTAAAATAGAAAATTCATCTGAATTCCCTAAGTTTACAGGCCCGACAAAATCATCCGGCCCATTCATCATTCGTATCAAACCCTCTAATAAATCATCTACATAGCAGAAAGAACGGGTTTGTTTTCCATCTCCGTAAATAGTTATTTGTTTGTCTGTCAATGCCTGAACAATAAAATTGCTGACAACTCGACCATCATTTGGGTGCATCCTTGGCCCGTAAGTATTAAAAATTCTGACCACCCTAATATTGACCTTGTTTTGCCGGTGATAATCAAAAAAGAGAGTCTCAGCGCAACGTTTTCCCTCATCATAACAAGATCTTATTCCAATAGTATTTACATTGCCCCAGTAATCTTCCTTTTGCGGATGCACATTGGGATTACCATATATTTCACTTGTAGAGGCTTGCAGAATTTTGGCATTAACTCTTTTAGCGAGACCGAGCATGTTGATAGCCCCAATGACATTCGTTTTGACTGTCTTAACAGGGTTGTACTGGTAATGAATAGGTGATGCGGGGCAGGCCAGGTTGTATATCTCATCAACTTCGAGAAATGCAGGATGTACCAGGTCATGGCGTATCAATTCAAAATTGGGTTTTCCAAGGAGATGGCTAATATTCTTCCTGCTTCCAGTAAAAAAATTGTCCAGGCATAATACATCATGCCCTTCTGCGATTAGACGGTCACAGAGATGGGAGCCCAGGAAGCCCGCACCGCCGGTGATTAGTATGCGTTTTTGAATATGTAACATAATGATCCTTTATTAGAAGTAGATGGATAGCTTGGATAAAAATATTACGGATATAAGCCCGTGGGTATTTACGTAGCTACTACTTTAAATGCGTCAAAGCAGGTTTCCCAATCGGAAAAACGTTAAAACCGATTTCAAATAATCTCTTATGTTCCAAAATGTTTCTACCGTCAAAGATAAATGCCGGTTTAGTCATTGACTGGTATATCTTTTCAAAATCGAGGTCCGTAAATATTTGCCATTCAGTCATAACAGCAATCGCATCACAACCAGCCGAGGCCTCATATGGGTCTTCAATATAGCTTAGCTCTCCATCTATGCCGTTAAGATCTGTCATTGCATTTTTCAGGGCCTTCGGATCAGTAATAACCAATTTGGCCTTTTCCTCCAATAACCTTTTGGAGATGAATATAGCGGGGCTTTCTCTGGTATCTCCTGTGTTTGCCTTAAAGGCGAAACCAAAAATACAAATTTTTTTACCAGCTAATGTGTTAAACATTGTGCCCAACATGTTCAGTATAAAGCGTTCCTTCTGGTAATCATTGATTCTAACTACCCTCTCCCAATAATCTGCTACCTCTTCAAGACCGTAGTATTGACAAAGATATACCAGATTCAAAATATCCTTTTTAAAGCATGATCCACCGAACCCAATACTCGCATTTAAGAATTTATTGCCTATACGACTATCCATGCCTACGGCATTGGCAACTTCGTTGATGTCGGCGTCGGTTTTTTCACAAAGGGCTGAAATGGAATTTATTGAAGATATTCTCTGCGCCAAAAAAGCATTTGCAACAAGCTTTGAAAGCTCACTACTCCAGATATTAGAGGTTATAATGCGTTCTTTCGGTACCCAATTAGCATAAATTTCAACCAGCTCGTCCCGAGCGTTGAACCCACTCGGTGTTTCACTTGATCCTATAAGGACTCGGTCGGGGTCTTCCAAATCTTTGATGGCTGTACCTTCGGCCAGGAATTCCGGGTTGGAAAGGACATCAAAACGGATGCCGTTATTTACTGAAGTGAGGATCCTTTCCATAGCCAGAGCAGTTTTTACCGGGAGTGTACTTTTTTCCACAATTATCTTGTGTGATTCAGCGTGTTCTCGTATTTGCCTGGCCGTCTTTTCCCAGTATTGCAGATCAGCCGCCATGCCTGCACCGGCCCCGAACATCTTGGTGGGTGTATTTACGCTGACGAAAATAATTTCGGATTCTTTTATTCCCTTTTCGATCTCTGTAGTGAAAAAAAGGTTTTTGTCTATTGTCCCTTTCACCAGTTCTTCAAGGCCAGGTTCGTAGATAGGAAGAGCATCTGACTTCCATTGGGCAATACGGGAAGGGTTGATATCTACAACTGTCACCTTATATTGCGGGCATTTGTGTGCAATCATAGCCATTGTGGGACCTCCCACATAGCCCGCTCCAATACATAGGATATTTTTCTTGAATGCCATTTATGCTGTATCTCCTATCAAATCCGAGTGTATGAAACTATCATTTCAGGTTCTAAGACTGATATTTTACCTGATATTTATATCTTTTTTCAAGAATATTCTTTCTTTTTAGCTCCTCCTGCTTTTAAAAGGGAATTGATGAGGATTTCTCCGAGGAAACAACTTGAATAAAGATTTGTCGAAAGATATGCTTGAGTCAGCCATAAAA
>Ga0233414_10000782_pt1 | contig 12704 bp, 10 predicted proteins | sample Na_anoxic_10_MG_FD_189020 | JGI IMG/M metagenome (GOLD analysis project Ga0233414, IMG submission 189020) | Seawater microbial communities from Saanich Inlet, British Columbia, Canada - Na_anoxic_10_MG | ecosystem: Environmental > Aquatic > Marine > Inlet | place: Canada: British Columbia...
TTTTAATCCAACACTACGCTACCAAAATGCTATTTTTTTGTCTATCTTTTTTTTGCGATAAAATATTTTTTTACCTTATTGGAAACACTTGCTATTATTAGATATGCCTAGACGTGCTTCAGTGCTGTACGTAACCTCTATTTAACAGGGTAAAACTCAAGTGAAGGAAATGAACGGGCGATGAGTGTTCAATATTTATTTAATCCGGTTAATCCAGTTAATCCCTGGCCCAGACCTGATTTATAAGCACAAGTTTAAAAAACTAATCTCCTGAAATATTACAGCGACAATAGCTTATTCCAAGCAAGTCGCGCCCCTGGCCCAGACCCCTGGCCCAGACCTGATTTTCAAAGAGTGGGTTTATATATACTGATATCGTAATCTTTACAAAGCATGATAATGTTCCTGCGATGTCGCGCCAGGGCGGGCTGGCATGCAAGAATTAGTTATAAAAGCTAAGCTCCAGCATTAATACCAAAGTAGGCTTATGTCCCTGCTATGTCGCGCCCCTGGCCCAGACCTGGCATGCAATGCTTAGGCTTTATTGCCAGGACTTATAAATAATATAGAAATTGCAATATTTGCCAAGGAAGTCGCGCCAGGGCAGGCAGGGCGGGCCTGTCGAAAAAAGCTCCCCGACATGTCGGGGCTAAGTTCAGCTTTATTATGCTTTAGGAAACCACTCTTTTTTCAGTTCCGCAAGCCTTTTCTCTTTTATCGCAGTGCGTATTCGGCGCATCAATGATTCCAGAAAATACAGATTATGGATGCTTGCCAGTTGTATTGCCAGAAGCTCTTTGGCCATAAACAGGTATCGGAGATACGCCCTTGAAAAATTGCAACACGTATAGCAATCGCACCCCTTTTCAATCGGGCCGGGGTCATTTGTATACTGTGCATTACGGATATGCATTCGAAACCTTTCGCCTTCTTTTGTAAATAGCGTGCCGGTGCGTGCCAACCGCGTTGGTAACACACAGTCAAAAAGATCGATGCCTCGCTTTACCACTTCAAATATATCTTCTATTTCACCGATTCCCAAAAGATGTCGTGGCTTATCCTGGGGAAGGGAAGGGATCGTCCATTCCAAGACCTGATGCATCTCTTTCGTAGATTTTCCAAGAGAGCCACCAATGGCATAGCCATTAAAGTCTTGCTCGGAGATAAACTGAGCACTCTTTTCCCTCAAATCGTGGTATGCCCCACCCTGAATAATTCCAAAAATCGCCTGACTTTTAAAGGAAGTGCGCTTAAATTCCTTCAGTGCCCTGATGGCCCAGCGGTGGGTTCTGCCCATTGCTTTCTTGGTGTACTCGTAATCATGAAGGGGGGAGGTACACTCATCCAATACAAGCATAATATCTGCACCGAGTTTCCGCTCTATCTCTATTACCAGTTCAGGTGTTAATCGGTGTCGTGTGCCATTCCGATATGAGATAAATTCCACACCATCTTCATCAACATGCACAAAAGATTTCCCCTTTTTTGAGCGTATATGCCCACCGTGATTTTTCTCATCCGGAAAGACGGATGCGATTTTCCCCACCCCGTGTTCCTTGGCTGCACCGAGGCTAAAAATTTGAAAACCACCGGAGTCTGTTATGAGCGGTCCATCCCAGCCCATAAATTGATGAAGCCCTCCCATCTTCTCTATCAAATCTTCTCCTGGTTGGAGGTGGAGATGGTAGGTATTGGCGATAATCACCTGGCTTCCGATTCGGCGAAGATCATCAACCGATATACCCTTTACCGTTGCCAGAGTGCCGACAGGGATAAATGAGGGTGTTTGGATAGAGCCATGAGGGGTAACAATTTCACCTGCCCGTGCCGCCTTATCCTTTGCTAAAAGTTTAAATGAAAACATCATATCTTATTTTAAGAGACTATCTCGCCCGCTCTTTCCGCCCTGCGAAAATCACTCGAGCTCACAGAGTGCTCTGAGAAGAGATTTGAAACGAACATAAGGAATCGCTTAAAGTCCTGCTTTGCGGGATTCCCAATGTCTTCACATTGGGAGCAATGGGAAGAGCTTTTGGGAAAAATAAGCAAGCTTATTATTCCCATTGAGCTTCCCATGTAGATTTTAAGCGATTCTTTGACTAAGGTGTCATTATAGCCACTGAAAACTGAGAAAAAGAATCCTGCAAATCATGTAAATCCTGTCTAAGCTCAGTGTCTCTGGGGGCTCTGTGAGAGATAAAAGTACCAATTGATCATTTCTAGAAAATCAGTAATAAATGGTTACTGTCCGATGATAGGGTTTTGCCTTAAATTCTCCCTGCTGGCCCAGATTCCACAGGATCCAATCTATCTCAAAGGCCCTTACATCTTCTCCAAGTCGCCTCAATTCCTGACGAATCAGCTCAACCGCCCAGATGGTGTTGGCCCTGATTTCAATCTCCTCAGGGCTTCCTGCATCAAGAAAGATACCATTATCTACCTTGTGTTCCAGGTCTCGTTCATACCGTAATATACCAACATGCCGCAGCACCTGGGGAAGCTTGTAATCAGCAAAGGCAGTTAATGTATCTATATCCTTGAAATACCCCCAGTCTTTACCGCCAAATGCCCCATACAGGTCTGCAGCAAATATCTGCGCCCGCTTATAGAAATATATCTTCTTACCATAGTATTCTGCAACATCCTTGAAAGAGGGCAGGTTTTCAACGAGCAGCCTGACCAGGATTAGTGCCGAGTTTTCTGCGGTCTCCACCAATCTGCAAGCCTCTCCATCGTATTCTTTAATAAGAAACTCCCCCAGTTCATTCAGGATGTGAGCGCGGGCCTCCATGAGCTGTAATTCTCCTTCTCCACCCAAGATTTGTCTCAATTTACCTAAAGGTAGCTCAGCTAAATAATTAGCTCTGGTGATTGGAACTCCTGAATCTATTGCCTTTTTAAGAGAAGCTGCAAGGGCATAATACCCTGAGAGTGTTTCTGATTTATACTGGACTTCCCATTTAACCTCAACAGGTGCCGGCCAGAAGCAGAAATTGATGCTATCCAGAATCAGGAGGTAGGCAACCGTTTCTTGACCGCCATCGAAAAAATGATAGTCATAATTCCAGGGAGGAATTTCAATTCCATCCTCAATCAATTTCTTTGAGAAATTGGCAAGGGCCTGTTTATCAATCTTTACCTGTTGGCTCCTCTCGGTTACATGTCGAGTTGTTTCAAGAACCTCGTTCATAGTTTCAATCCCGATGCGTTTCTTTTGCTCGAATAAGTTATTTCACCGCTGAGACGCTGAGGACGCTGAGAGAAGCCTTTTTTCACTTGCCGTTGAGAGGACGGCAAGTGAAAAGAACCTCAGCCCTACGGGCAACAACAAAATCAAGCTTTAGCCTATAAACAAATCGCGTTATCTGCTCTTACAATGGCAAGATTTCTTTTTGCCTTCCGCCCTCTCGTGCCCCGTTAAATGCGATAGCCTATTTAACTGGGGTCAGCGGAAGGCAAAAAACTATCTTTGCGTTCTTTGCGACTCTGCGGTGAATAGGCCCCGCAGCTACTGATTACTATACCAGCGTCTGAATTGTAGAGTCTACCAATCTTTGTAAACAAGGTTACCTATCCGGAAAATAAACCTAACCTCTGAACGGTGAACCCTGAACCTTTGAACAGCTAACAATAATCCCATAATTTTAGTGCTTTATCAGGGCTTATATTATGCAACCATATTGAGAATGTAAAAACATATTGACATAAACATTTTCGGGGGTGTAGGTATGAAATACGTGCCGAATACGAGAAAATTCCAGATATCTACTGGTTATAAGAATAGTTCCTGTTCCGGCTGTTCTTAATTTTCCTATTCACCTTTGCAACCTTTGCGCTTTTTTGTGCCGTTCCACTTTTAGACACGTGATTTCCACTTAAAAAGGCTCCTTCGAAAAATAAAAAGACGTATTTATTTATTCTATATAATGCTAACTATATGTAATACACTGAAATAACACAATATTAACATATTCGCGAAATAATCGCGTAGACTATTACGCCTTATAAAACGTCTAGCATTATGTTAAAGCGCAAAGAGAGGTAAAAATAATTGACCTTGTATGAATATTTTACCTTATTAATTTCTTTATTGGCCATAGTGATATCTGCTCTCTCCTTGATCAGGACACGTCGAACCGCTTCGCAACAGCTAGAACTAGAAAAAATAACGGCAGAGCTTTCAGCTAAACAATTAAAATTTCTTAAGGCTGAAGAAAGTGAGCATTCAAAAGCTAAAATTGAGGTTGAGTTAGAGGGTTATGGATCGGATTACAATCTTATAGTAACTAATGTCGGTGGTGCAGTTGCGCGGGATGTCTCTTTCGTTATTGAGGGTGAAAGCCCAGTTTTAGATGGGGAATACAAAGAAAAGTTTCCAATCCGAGAGCTTCGTCCAGGAAAAAGTGTGAGTTTGTGTGCTGCTCTTTCTATGGGCAGTCCGAGTCAGTATAATGTATTGGTTCATTGGAAAAATCCAGATGATTCAGAAGAACAAGATGAAATACTTATTACATGGTAATGCGCTCTAACCTCGCTCTTGCAGTCGACAGCTAATCGCTGCGCCTGAAGAGCCCGTTAGATTTTACGAGGTAATGTGGATGAAGGTTGGTATTTCAGCCGCTGGCGTGGTAAGAACAAATTTTGCTATGCCACATATGCTAGGAGCGGCCCGTTTTTCTCGTATGGTTGCAGATGTTGAAGAATTGCATAAGGGACAAGTCTTTGGAGAGTTCTATGAAGAAATACTCGCTTACTCTATGGCCTGCATATTTTCTGCTGTTGCATCCGTTGAGGCCTATATCAATGAATTTTTTATTGATCATGATAAATATTTAGTGGGTGTTTCGGAGAGCCTAATTCAAAAGTTGTGGGAAATATACGAAAAGAAGTCGATATTAGAAAAATACGAATTGGCAACTTTGCTGAAAAATGATTCTCGATTCGATTCCAGTTCAACTGAATTTCAAAATATAAATATACTTATTAAACTACGAAATGCTTTGGTTCACTTCAAACCTGAGTGGGAAGATGAGCAAGTAGGGCATAAAAAACTTAGTGCGCAGTTAAAAGGCAAGTTTACACCAAGCCCATTCATTAATGGAAACGAACCCATATTTCCCAAGGCATGGGCAACAGCTGAGTGTTGTCATTGGGCAGTTGGTTCCTCACTTAGTTTTATACAATTATTTGAAACTGAATTGGGATTAGATCATAAGTTCGAAAAGTTTAATGGAAAGCTATCATTGGGAAATTAAATATAACATAGCTCTTGTAGCCGACAGCTTATCGCTGCGGCTGAAGAGCGTCGAGCCTTTTATATTTACTCTGGGAAAATGGCACATTTAGGTATTATGTAAAAGGAATTCCGGTGATAACATACCAAAATCAAAGCTCTCTTTATTAACGTGTTTTTAGAATGAACAAACATGGCACAATACATATCCTCTTGATGGATGAATACCTTGCTGTTGCAAATAAGGGAAGGTTCTTTACGCAGGAAGGATTAAGAGCAATCTGTCAGGCACATTTGAGTCCTAAAGAAGATACAAGTGATTCTCCTTTTAGAGATAAAAAAAATGCCGAAAACTTTTTAAATAAAATTAGAGATCAAAGAATTGCCGCATATGGTAATTGTCCTGATGATATTTTAGAGCATGCTAATGCTGAGGCTGTTCTGCGAAACGAATACGCTGGCCGGATTTTGTATGAATTGCTTCAGAATGCTTATGACGCAGTCGCCGATCGTCCCATTGGGAACAAAGGTGTGGGATTTAAAGCGGTTCTTAACATCACTGACAGACCCAGCATATATTCTGGAGTTCTTTGTTGTGAATTCATCCACGAACGCACAAAAGAAAAATTTGCTGGTGCAGGCCTATTGAAAAAGCCAACACAACAAGTTCCGCTTCTACGTCTTCCTTTTGAAATTATTAGAGAAAATAAATCGAGTTTGATTACCGGCCTGATAGAAAAATATGATACTGTTGTTGTCCTCCCATTTCGTAATAGAGAATCACTCGAACTTTTTTTGATTGAGTGGACAGAATCTTTAGAGAATGAAACAGTTTTACTTTTCCTCCCTGCAATCGATAAGATCAGTTGGGAACACCAAACTGTGAATGAGTATAGCTTACATGGCATCGTAAGGCTATCGGTGAAATCATAGAAATCATAAAGGGAGATGGAGCACCTTTACATTGGAAGGTATTCCCTGGCAAGCAAGCCTCTGTTGCCCTGCGTCTTGATGATAACGGGCAACCTGTTCCGGAGAGCAAGCATCCAAAGATCCACGCCTATTTCCGGACTGACGAATCAAGCCCGATTCCTATTCTCCTGCATGGCGATTTCCCTCTAAAAGAAGGACGCAGCAATATTCTCACGGCCGATGTGTCTAGTAAAACCACGATTGATTCTGTGGTAGAAGAGCTTGGAGAGCTTGTATATAAATCCTTATCCCAAGTACAAGATCCAGGCATACTGATCGATTTTCTTAGACCACGAGTTACGCCTGAAGAAATGGGCACAGTGGAGAGGAAATTATGGGAGAAAATCAAACTTCAAGTATTGAAGCTCGAAATACCCGGTAGCGATGGTGTTTGCTTAGAGGAAGTACGCCTTCGACCGGAAATTGAAGAATACTGGTTTGATTGCGAGCTCTGGAACGAGTTCAAACATCTTGTATCACAATTTCGTCCCTGTGGATTAATTGGTCTTCCTTTTACTCCTCCAAGTGTTGATACTAAAGAGCGCGAGGAAACAATACTCTTATTGAATCCCGAGGCACGCCTATCTGAGAAAGAGCTTCTTGATTTGCCTTTATTTCCTATTGAGGGAGACTCAAAGCCTGCTTCTTCAGAAAAAACTTATATATTTTTCCCGCCGAAGGCTCAGATCCCGTCAAACCCAACAGGCATTGATGTTTGCTTTCTTGATCGGCATATGGATAAGGCACTTAAAGAACATCCTAAATCGGTTCAGTTGCAAAATTTTTTTGAAAAGTTTCTTAATATTGCTCCTTTCAAACCGCTAACCCTGGTTGAAAAGGCGATTCTTCCTGTTCTCAGAATGAGAAAGCAACCTGAAGGTTTGCTTGATTTTTTATGTTCCGTATGTACCCCTGAACTTAAAAAGGATGACTTATTGTTTGACTGGCGTAACTCAGTAAAAAAGGAGCTTGCTGAGCGCTGTCACATACCCACTCGAGACAATCGGGCGATGCCTACTGCTTACGTTTATGCCGGCGTTGAATGGTCAGGAAGGGATTTCATTGACCAAGCTTACCAAAATCATTCTGATAGAGGTTTTCTTAAAGCCCCTCCAGAAAACGAAGAAAAACGTCAACAATGGGAAAAATTCTATAAATGGCTCGGTGTTGGTTGGTGTCCAAAAGTCTTTCCTATTGTCTGCCATCGCGCCGAACCAAATACAAAGGAAGGTCCGATTTGGTCTAATTACCTCTTCCAGCTCCAAGATCAACCCAAGGATTGGGGACTTTATTGTAAAAATACATTTGATTTATTTGAAGAGGAGCAAAGGAAAGCAAGACTGCGACAGAACTGGTCTCTAGACGGAGGAGCTGAAATACTTTGTATAGACAGCGCTTTCACCGAAATGTCAGACAATTGGGAATATTATTCCAAATACACGGAAGCTATTTATTACAGATCGTCAAATATGCGTGAGGATTATGATAACGATAGATTTTCTCGGGACTCATATTTTATGTGGCTCCTTAAAAATACGCCATGGGTTCCGGTTAAACGCATATCACAGAAGCAGTTGCCTCAAGAAATTTTTTCACAGCCAGAGATACCGAGTGAACTTACGGGTTGGGTATTTGAACTTGATGGGAAAGGGAGCGATAATTTCTTAGAAACCGTTAATATTCGCTCGGGATGGCGTCAAATAATGGAAAGCGACTGGAAACGCTGGCTTGATTATGCTGCTAAGGTTCCCAAGAAAGAAGTTGAGAGGGCCAAAGAAAATAAAGACAATATTCGCCGGCTCTATTCCGCTACGCTTCGCCATTGGAGACCAGATCCTTACTGGAATCGTTGTTCAAAATATTTAGATCCCGTGTGGAGTGTGGAGCGCCGGCCTGATAACACTGAAGCCTGGCAACTTATTGAGGGGCGCAAGAATATCTTTTTTATTGATAGGCCTGACCTTGAACCCTTGCGTTTACCCGACCTTGTGGTGTTTCCGGTATATTTAAACCGGCTTGAGAAGGCTGCTGAAGATCGTTTTAATTTGAAAATGCTTTCACAATATCTGAAAGGATTACTGGAGCTAACTGAATCCTGTAAAACCTGCGAAGAGCAAGTGGAGAAAACGATTACTGAACGGCGAGATATATTAAATGCCTATCTTGAAGCGACCGGTCGTGAATCTGGTTTATCTGACCATGACTTTAATCAATTGGAGATTGAGCCAAAAGTGATGCACGAATTAAAAGTCCTTTTTTCTCTTGATGAAGTCGCACTCGGTGATCCTTTAAAAGTCGATGCTTTTTATGATCCGGGTAACCCGAAACCGACTTTATGGCTCGATCGCTCGCTGTTTAAAGAGAACAGCATTCCGAAAATTTCTGTGTGGGAGGAGGTCGCCAGCGGTTTGGTATATGCTGCAGAGGTATCTCTTGATCTTCAAGGCAATATAAAGGATCTGCTAAGTTACCCCAAGGATGAACTTGAAAGAAAGCTTATCGGTCTTGGTGTAACAAAAGAGCAAGTGGATCGTATTAAAAATATTCCTACTGGAGATATGTCACCAATGAGTCCAATTCCTCCAAAGGAACCCGAAGACGAAACTCCAGAAGTTAATGCTCCAAGGGAAGGCCAAAATGGAGGTAAAGGTGGTGGCACTAAGGTTGGTGGATCGTCTGGTGGTAAACGTCCAGCCCCGAAAGATAAACACCCTGGCCGTGAAGCTCAGGAATGGTTGAGGCAAAAACTTCAAGAGAGGTTGTACGTGAACGAATGGATAATAAGTGAACACCCCACCCAAGACGAGGAACGTCGCGAAACTGATATTGAACTTTATCATTCTAACTTCGGAAAATTCCACATTGAAGTTAAACACATGGAAAGCGGTGTAATCTACTGGTCAGAACGAGAGGTAAAAAAGGCTCGTGATCATAAAGAAGTTTACTTTATGGCAGTTCTCAGACGTTCGACAAGAGAGGAATTTGAGGAGAATTGGCTGCTTAATCCTTTAGAACAGCTAAAAGAAGCAAGTCGCACCGGAGTTTGGTTATGGAATATTCCAGAAGAGAAGATGCTATTAACAGATGCAGAATGGAACGTTCCGACTCCAAGACCAGGGCGGGAGGCTACAAATTTTTCTTTTCGTATTGAAATAAGCAATGATTGGCTTAAACAAGAAGGGCAAGATTTTACGGCATTGCTGAGCCGTCTTGAACAAAAGAAATAAATTGGGACATCGTTTTTGAATGAACTTGACGACTTGGATCAAATTGTAAATTAACGAGGGATTTGCTTCCAAATGACGTAAGAGGCAAGACATCTGGAAACAGCAGTGATCAATATGGGCTTTAAAAGAGGACGTTGTTTCTGGTGGAATTGCAGGAAGTTGGAAATTATTTATAAGTCAACTCAGAAACAACGTCCCCTTTTCCGGGTCTGTGGGGGGCACCGGGTAACCGGTGCCTTTACCTGGAACCTGACCTCTATTCCATTGGTGAACTTCGACCACATTAGGGCTTTCAGTTCTCCATAGAGGCAGGTGGTCTCTGCGTTATAACCCAGGAAATAATAAAAGATGTATTCAGGATAGGTTTCTATAGATATCTTTGCGGTGGCCGATTTTGACAACCAGTATTACGAGGACATCCTCTTGAATCTCGTAAACTATCCTATAATCTCCTACACGTACTTTGTGAAAGGGATTGTTTCCCTTCATTTTAGTTGTATCCGGATTTGGAGGACTTTCAGCCAAACTATCAATTTTCTCGACTATACGCTTTCGGCTGGCTTTCGGTATCTTCTTTAGCGTTTTTGCAGCAGACCTTTTGACCTCTATCCGATAACTCAAAGTTCAAGTTCCTTTTTCAACTCTTCCCAGGGGATCGGATCACCGGGTTCATTTTTGGCCTTCCACGCATCCTCTATATCTATTTGGTCTTCTAATTCCTGCAAGAGCTTAAGCTCCTTCATTGAAACAAGAGCAGCAATCGACTCACCTCGTCGGGTCAGAACAAACGACTCATTTCCGAAGGCTACCCTGTTGATGATATTAGAAAACTTTTTTCTGGCATCAGCGGTTGTAATTTTGTTGAGCATGATAAATACCTCAAATGTATAAGATGTTCATTTTGTACAAATTGTATACATATGTGCGCGGGTTGTCAATCCTAAAATTTTAATATAAAGTAGGACATACTTAAGATTTTAAGTTTCAAAGCCAACAAGAAACAAATGCCAATGCATGATAAATTAGACCGACTTGATTCCCGCCTGCCTCGTCGGAAGTCGAAGCCGGTGGCGGGCAGGCACCCGGTGCTTTACATCATGTAATGGGCCCCGATGAATCGGGATTTTCGCTGTGCTCCAACAGTAGCATTGATGTAATAAAGATACTTATCACCAGAAAGGATCGGGAAGATTTTCTTGAACGTCTGGCCAGCCTTAAATAAACACTTCTGCTGTTAGTTGGTGAGCCCTTTCCGATTAAATGAAAGAGATAGAGAAATATGTTTAATCGTTTTGGATGTCCCCCTTTGTATGGAACCCCCATATCTTTTGGATGACGTTTTTTGTGGAAGTAAATATATCTCTTAATCCACGGGATATAGGATTGTTCAGTACGAATAGAATAATGTTTGAGGCGAATCAGATCACGGACCTGATCTAATAATTTTTTTGGAGGCTTATCCATTTTGTTTTTCCTTGATTTAATTTTGTTAATTTGATCTATTAAATGATAAATGATGCGGATTAATCATTCCTTTGGCGCCTTAAAATTAGCAGTTCTGAGTTGAAAGACCTATCAACAATTATATCTTATGCCATATTAAATATCAGACTTATAGTTTTATTTACAGTAATTGTCAATAGAAAAATTCCCATTACTCAATAGTTATGTGTCGGAATCAACAATGGAGTAAATTGTGTTCAAAGAATTAAAACAGATAAATTCACGCCCAGCACCATTTCAATTCTATACAGCAGATGAATTATGGGCAAATGAGCATACATCAAAACAAATGCTCGAATACCACTTAAATGAAGCCATTGATGTATCGTCTCGAAACAAGAGCTTTATCGAACGCTCTCTTGATTGGATTGTTGCTCATTTTGGAGTAGATGACAAAACTACAATTGCAGACTTTGGTTGTGGGCCAGGCCTCTACACAACGAGATTAGCCGAACGAGGTGCAACCGTTACCGGTATAGATTTTTCTGAAAATTCCCTAAAATATGCAAAGCAAGTTGCTGAGCAAAAAGGCCTGAAAATCAATTATGTCCACACAAACTATCTCGACTTTGAGACAACTCACCGCTTCGACCTAATCACAATGATCATGTGTGATTTCTGCGCTTTAAGTCCAGAGCAAAGAAGAATAATGCTTTCAAAATTTTCTTCCATCTTAAAGCCAGATGGCTCTGTGTTGCTTGATGTGTATTCTTTGAACAGTTTTAATCAAAAAGAAGAATCAGCAACTTACGAACTCAATCAGTTAAACGGGTTTTGGTCACCCGATGATTATTACTGTTTTGTCAACACGTTCAAGTACGATGAAGAGAAAGTAACTTTAGATAAATACTCAATAATAGATGAATCGAAAAAACATGTAGTTTACAACTGGCTACAATATTTTAGCCAAGAGACACTAAAGAAAGAGTTTGAAGAAAATGGTTTTGAAGTTAAGGAGTTCTACTCCAATGTTGCAGGTGGAGCGTTCGACCCTGACTCCTCAGAATTCGCTCTTGTTGCAAGGAAATAATAAAATAATCACATAACAAAAGCATTCACCAGACGGCAAGGAGCGCGGCGGCGCTGATGCGGCAAGTTTGGGTGGGCCGCTGGTGATGCAGGGTTATCTGTGAGAGTAATTAATAAAGACATGAAATTTACATGCATTGAAATACAAGGTGTCATATATCAACCAGAACATATTTTATCATTAGGTAAGTTCTGGATTATTTCTGCGACTAAAAATGCAGGGGTATTGCCACTGGGAGAATTGAAAGTGATTCTTGCTTCTCAAATGGGCAAATTGGATATGCTTACAGAAGTTAAACGATTTATGCTGTGTTACCAATTTTTATTTCTCAGAAGTGAAGTTTATTCCTTCTGTTCACTTCAACAAGACTTTCCTTCATTTATAGAAAACGGAAAAGATATAAACGACATTGCTGATAGAGTATATAAGAAATATGGAACAGACGGTCCGATTAAATTAGCTTTCAATGACATAGATACTTTCCATACCCAATTGCCTAATAAAATATCTTTTGTAAAGTTTTATAATTGCTTCATTAAGAAATATTGTGCGGACGATAACTTCAGAAATATAATCGACCTTTTTTTGTATACAATTGGATCCAAACCTAGATATTACAACAAAGGGGCTATCCACTTTACGCAAGTGGCCCCCATACGTTGTAGTTTTATGTTTGGCTTTCTATATTTATTTTCTTGCATATTTATTCAGTATGTGATGCTAGTGAAAAGGAGCATGG
>Ga0233414_10000783_pt1 | contig 12702 bp, 4 predicted proteins | sample Na_anoxic_10_MG_FD_189020 | JGI IMG/M metagenome (GOLD analysis project Ga0233414, IMG submission 189020) | Seawater microbial communities from Saanich Inlet, British Columbia, Canada - Na_anoxic_10_MG | ecosystem: Environmental > Aquatic > Marine > Inlet | place: Canada: British Columbia...
TACAACAGATATAGCTAGTGGGGTTATACTTACTGACGATGTTTTAATCGCTATACCAAACCCATATTATGACTCTGCTTTTGCTGATACAGCTAATGTTGATTATTTAGAAGATAAATTTGTTAGATTTTCTTATAGATTTAAGTTTGATGATGGAGAGTATTCTTTAATAGCGCCATTTACACAGCCTTGTTTTATACCAAAGCAAGATGGTTATTTTTTAACACCATTATCAATTACAGGTGAAGATGTTGAAATATCTGATAAAAAAAGAGCTTATCAAAGTACAGAGGTTTCTTTTATGGAAAATAAAGTTAATAAAATAAACTTAAATATTCCATTGCCGTATACCGCTGGCACAATGCAAAGCATGCTCAAAATACAAGAAATAGACATACTGTATAAAGAGTCTAACAAAATAGCTATAAAAGTAGTAGATTCAATACCTGCTCAAGGTAATTTCACTGGAAGTGATTACTACTTTCAGTATGAGTATGGATCTAAATCACCATACAAGAGTTTACCAGAAAAAGAAAACACTAGGGTATACGATAAAGTCCCTGTAAGAGCTCAGTCTCAAGAAATAATAAGTAATAGAGTTGTCTATGGTAACTACCAAGACAAACATACGCCTCCAAGTTTTTTAGACTATAATGTAGCTGCTACAGAGAAATATAGCTTTGGAGTTGGTATTGCTAATATAGGTACTAGTGAAATAGAATATCCTAACGCAACATTAAAACAAAATAGAAACTATGAAGTAGGTGTTGTATTAGCAGATAGGTTCGGTAGACAATCCACTGTTATATTGTCAGAATCTGAGTTTAACAATATGCCTTCATATTTAGCATCAACTATATATAATGAGTTTAGAGGTGAAGATCAACAAAGCGTTGCTTCTACTTTTGACGGTGATTCATTAAAAGTTACTTTTAATAATTTAATACCTTCATCATATAGTAATGGCCCAGGACTTTATAACGGTGATCAAAATTCTGATAATTATAACCCTTTAGGTTGGTATTCTTTTAAAATAGTAGTTAAACAACAGCAGCAAGATTATTACAACGCTTACGTCGCTCCTATAATGAAAGGATATCCTACAGACGTTGAAAAAGAAAAGTTTGAAACATCTCATATATCTTTATTTGGTGATAATATAAATAAAATACCTAGAGATTTAGCAGAACTAGGACCTACTCAAAAGCAATTTAGAAGTAGCGTTAAGCTTTGGCCTAGAGTAGCAGGAGACGCTAGTTTAGTTGGAGTTTCAGGTTTTTATAATACTATACAGTTTTTTCCAGAAAGATTTGGTGATATAGCGTCAGCTATTGGAACTGTAAATGATTTGTTTGATTTACCAAACGATCCAGGTGAATTTTTTGGGAATTTAACGGCTTTGGGTGTAAAAGCAACAACAACTAATACTGTTCGCTTTCAATTATCTAGTCCAAGTGATCCAGTTGAAGTAGCTCTTTGTTTAGGTATGAAAAATGGAGATGAAGTTAGAGGTATAAATTATGGTACTAAAGACACAATAATTACTGAAGTAATCTCTAACCAAACCACGCCTCCAGCTGCAGGTTCTATTTGGGAAGTTACATTTTCTGATCCACCCCAAGAAACAGTAGCTGGAAACAATATAAGTTTTTATAGACCAGGTGGTAGAAACTATTTTTATAATCAAGAGTCTGATCCACTTATTGCCAGAATAAGTACTACAAAACAAGCAGGTCTTGGAATACCTAACCCTTACCCTACAAGAGGAGGTGGTTTAAATATATACGAAGTAGAAGCTCAAGAATCATTATTAGATATATACTGGGAAACCTCAACTAACGGTTTAATTAGTGAATTAAATAAAGCGATATCCGAGGGACCTGGCGCTTTACTTTACGATAGAGTAGAAGGATGGAATGCTGTACTTACAGAAGCAACTAACACAGGTGATGCGCTCAGCGGTGTTGTTGTTGCTGGTTTTGAACCTGTTTTACTTAATGGATTTCCAATTAGTCCAGCCAATTTAACAACGGCTACTTTACTTAGAGTTTATGAGCAAGGTGCTCCAGCAAACACAACAAACTTACTAGGAAATCCTTATGAAGATAGTTTTAGAATTGAGTCTAACTTTGACGGTACTTTTAACTTAATTATTGTTGATCCTAGCGAGTTAGCTGTTACAACAGCGAATAACAACCTTACTTTTGAAATAGAATATGATCACCCTAATGCAGATACTACTCTTATAGATTTAAAAAATAGTGATTTAGTTAATGTAAACCCTTCTATAGATACTCTTCCTGGTGATATAATTATAACTAATTCAAAAAGCGCTGATCCAATATATTCTTTTACTGGAGTGAATGGTAGTTTCACAACTAGCTTAAATCAATTAGATTTAGTTTGGTCATTAACCGGTAGCACTGATACGTTTTTATTTAGTATAAACCAAAGCGGTGTACTTACGGCAAATCAACTAAACACAAACGAGGGTACATATCCAATAGAAGTTACTTTATCAGATGGCGGTGGTGGGCAAGCAGTTTGGAATTTTAATGTGACTTATTCTTACACTCCAACAGCTGTTTGGTCTCCAAATGGCGATGAGTCAGTAAACGTCAATAATACTGATTATCCTCTTGGTGGTAATATACTTCCTGTTACTCAAAACGGAACGTTAACTATAGCCAACTCCGGAGTTGCAGGATTCAATGTATTTATGAGATCTCAACATCAAGGAGCAACAACAAGCGCTTGGTCTACTACATTTAACGCGACTGTAGGAATTCAGTCTTTTTCAGACGGAATTCTAAACTTAAGCTCACCTCGCGTGCAAGACACGGGTGTAACTAATTTTGCGGATGGTATTTATAATTTTAGTATAACAGTTGATGTTAATAACCTACCTCCGTTAACCTCGGGTACAGCGCAGTCTTTATGTACGTTAATAGCTCAAGTACCTTAGTCGTAATTAATAAATAAATTAAGTGATAATATAAGAAATGGCAGCAACAATAGAAGTTAAGTACTTTAATAGCTTCTTGCTTAAAAACCAAGAAAGATCAACAGTCTCAGGTTTCTTAGGAACGCCAAATGTTTGGAATGGTTCTTTTGGAGTGCCTCAAGCTATTGGTGGTTTTAACCAGCAAGTTGTACAAGAAGACTTAAGCTGGTATATTGAAGAAAGTAGAATAAGAGCTGGTTATAATAACACATCGACAGACTACGGAGCAAGAGCATACATAGTTGAAGACGCTCCTAAGTCTTCTATTAAGTTTAATGGATTAATATACTCTGGTATATTTAACTCTAGAACTTCAATAAACCAAACCAATGTATTTAGTGTTGCAGAAGAAATAACTAAAAGTGTAGATCCAGCTAATGGCTCTATACAAAAGTTATATGCTGAAGATACTAATCTTATTGTTTTTCAAGAAGGAAAAGTATCAAGAGCTTTAATAGATAAAGACGCTATATATTCAGCTGAAGGTGGTGGCGCTGTAACTAACTCTAATTTAGTTATTGGTACTATACAACCTTATGGTGGCGAGTATGGTATAGGAACTCATCCAGAAAGTTTTGCTATATATGGGTTTCATAAATATTTTGTAGACCCTAATCACAATGTTGTTTTACGTCTAGGAGGTAATGGAAGTCTAGTGGAAATATCAGAGACTGGAATGAAAGCATTTTTTAGAGATTCTATATCTTCTGTAGATTCACCTTCTTTTGGTAGAGGAAAATTAATTGGCGGTTGGGATATTTATTCTAAAGAATATGTTTTATCCATACAACCTTCAAATCCTAACTTAGCATATAAAACTCTTACTTTTGATGAAAAAGTTAGAGGTTGGGTTAGTTTCTACACGTACAAGCCTAATCAAATATTTAGTTTAACTAACAACTACTATACGGTAAACGGCAGTAAAATATACAAACACCACGATCAAAACACTGATTATAACTTATTTTACGGAGTAGCAAGTAATTCGTCTATATCGTTTGTATTTAACCCACAAGTTAGTAGCGAAAAAATATTTAATACTATAAGTTACGAAGGAACTAACGGTTGGCAAGTTAACTCTATAATTTCAGATGCAACAGGTTTTATACCTTTTTATACTCAAAATTTTGGCTACGCGTATGATACATCAAATCAAATATTAAGCTACGAGCAAGGAGCTTATGACAACTTTGGAAATGAATACCCAGCGGTTTTAACGCCTCCTATAAATAGAGCTGGTTTTGATAGAAAAGAAAATAAATATGTAGCAAATGTAGTTAATTCATCTGATCCGTTTGATGGTGAAATTGTTTTTGGAGATCAAATATCAGGCTTAAAAGGCTTTTACACAAACGTAACTATGTCTACAGATACTGTCACAAACCCAGGTGGTTATAAAGAGATTTTCGCGGTATCTTCTAACTATAACTTTTCAAACGGATATTAATGAGTGATTTAAAGACCTCAACACAGACGAGTGTTGCTATAAAAAATTTTAGAAATAAAGTAATAGAGCTTGAAAATAAACTATTAAGTAGTAACGATAGCAATGTAGTAAAAGGTAATTCAGATTCTTTTCCTTTAACACACTCTTTTTCAGACGGTGTTTATATAAGAGAAATGAAGATGGGTAAGGGAGGTATGGTTATAGGTAAAATACATAATAGATCACACACTTGGTTTTTAATGCAAGGTCATTTAATAATAGCAACGGAAGATGGTTCTTTTGAGTATAAAGCGCCAACTTATGTGAACGCGCCAGCAGGGTGTAAAAGAGTTATAAAAGCACTTGAAGATTCAGTGTTTATTAATGTACATCCAAACCCAGACAATATAAAAGATATTGACAAGCTAGAAAAAATGCTTACTTGCATGAGCTATAAAGAATACGAAGATATGAACTGTAAAAATATATTAATATGAGCATGGTAGTCGCAGGTGTTATAGGTGGAACAGCAGCTATAGCAGGTGGACTTTTTGGAGCTAGTGCAGCTAAAAAAGCAGCGGCAGCTGCGGCAGCTAGAAAATTAGCTTTAACAAAAAAGTTGAACCATTTAGAAGCAAATAGACAAAAAATTATTAATCCTTATGAAGATGTTAAAAGTTTAGCCCACTTCGCTAGAGATATGTCTAGTGAAATGTCTAATCCTTTTGCTAACTTAGGAGTTGCTACTCAAGCTGCTGAAATACAAATGGAAGAAAGTGATTTAGCATTAGCAGTTACATTAGACACAATGAGAGCTACCGGGGCTGGCGCTGGTGGTGCTACAGCTTTAGCGAATGCTGCTTTAAGAAGTAAAAAAGACGTTGCGGCTAACATAGAACAACAAGAAAAATCAAACGAAGATAAAAGAGCCGCTGGTGAAGCACAGCTAGAACAACAGAAGTTAGAAGAGGCTAGAAGAATTCAAGGAATACAAATATCTGAAGGAGCTAGAGAGCAATCAGCTCAAGCTGCTGGAAAACAATTTCAGTTTGGAGCTAGAGAAACTAGAGAGCAAGGTGCTATAGATAGAACATACGGTGAATTAATGGGAGCAACTCAAGCCGAAGCGCAAGCTAAGGCAGATCAAACAGGTGCTATTACAGGTATGTTTGGATCTTTAGCGTCTATTGGTGGTGGAATGATGACAGGATAATTAAAAAAACAAAATGGAAAAAAACTTAAATAAAAACCTTTTTTTACAGCAATTCAACGAAAGCAACGCTATAGCTTATAACGAAAACTTTGTTGCTAGTTTTAGTGATTATAACTTTCAACTACTAGACAATGCTTATAGAAATACGGGTAGAATATATGCTAAGTTAAAATTAGCTGTAGACTCTAATAACTGTCAAGACGAAACTTGTGCTTATGAATTATCTGAAATAAAGCATCTACAAAAAGCTCCACAGTTATCATTAGATTTTTTATCTTCTCTTCTAGCACAACTAAGTGTTACTGATGAGCCAAATTTTGATCCTAACAACAACTACAAGTATACAGCAGCTAATAGTCTTTTAAACGGTAAACCTGGGTTTTCTAAGTCTGATGGATACGACGTCCACTTAGATATTTTACCTGGAGGAGGTCAGCAAATAGTATTTACAGGAGCAGCTTTTGAAGAACCTTTGGTTATAAATAATACAGCGTTAGGTTCTTTAAGTAAATCAAATACTTCGCTTGTAGCTTCTACTCCTGATGTAGACAGGAATATGTTAAAGTTGTTGACTGAAATCGGTGTATTCCCATCTGATATGGTTGGTGAAAATGGACAGCTTACAGCTGGAGCTAAAATAACTGAAGAATATGTGATTATGAATCCTGACGGTTCTTTTGATTACGAGATCATAGACATCGGTAATGGAAAAGGTAGAAACATACTTAAATACGATTTAGATAAAATCGAAAAGAAAGTAACTCCTTTCATAAACGCTGAGGTTGCTGGTTTACTTAGCTCTGAGCAAGACGTTATTGCAGCTTGGAACGTTTATATATCTAAAGGTACAAGCGTTGAAGAGGACGATCAGATGACTCAGAACGCTAACGCTGGCTCTAGCTCTTGGAGTTATACAGAAGACTTGCCGCTAGCACAAGACAAAAAAGTTTTATTTGAAAAGAAATATAAAGAATACTTTATGAATAATTATCTGAAACAATTTACTACGAACCAATTCCCTACGGTTCAGGCAGACGCTGCAGTGTTTGATTTAGCTGAAGCTAAAAAAGCTAAAGCTCAAAAGTTTATTGACGATAATAACCTATAAATTTAATTAAATGACATTACTAGAATACATAACTTCTTTACAAGACACTGGGTTATCTCAAGAAGAGATATTTGCTAAAGCTCAAGAATTTAAAGGTAGAACAAAAACCAAAGAAGTAGAGGTGACTGAAAAACCTGCTGAAGAAGTAAAGACAGAAGTTGTTGCGGAAAAGGATGCGACTGCAGCAACAACCCCGGGAGCATCCGAGAGTTTAGATTCTGGAGATGGATCTTTTCAATCAAAAAAAGATCTATTTAAACCCTCCGAAGACATAGCTGCGTTAATTAACTTTATAAGCCCCAAGGTTACTAAAGAAAATAAACCTGTTGAAGACGAAAAGCTTACTAGAATAGAAACTTACATAAAAAATGACTGGGCTCCAGATTCATCTTTAAACATTCCTGTCCCTGAGTTTGAGTCAGAAATGTCTATAGGGGATATTGACTATAAAGAAGCTTTAAAAGACTATCAAAACCAAACAGGATCTGAAGATGGTAAAATACAATTAAGTATTGCAGAAGCTAAAGGTTCTGGGTTAGGAAACAACGCAGGTAGGTATGATTATATTGATTACCTTAAGAGTGATTATTTTAAGCAGCAAGCTAAAAAAACAGTAAGTCTTTTTGAACAACCTGGCTTTTTTGATATACCAGATCAAGAGATTTTACAAAAATCCGCTGAAGATTATTTCAATTTAAACGATATAAAAAACAGGGATTCAGTAGAAGTATTTGAATACAAATCAGGCGATGGTTTTAAATCTCAAGAGTCTCCTTCATTTAAAGATGATGAAGCTTATGATAAATACTTAAAAACAAAATTAGGAAATAGATATAACTCTTACATAGAGTATAAAAAAGGTAATTTTGAACAAACTGTAGATCAAAAAGAAATATCAAAAACGCAGTTATTAAACGCTAAAATACAAAGAACTATATTAGGTTCTGGAGGTATTGAAAAAGAAACTTCTTTTGCTTTAAAATACTTTTCACCAACTTTTATAGAGGCTAAAAATTTACAATCAGAAACTACTAAACTTGGTGATTACATAACAAATCAGCAAAAGCAAATAAAAATAAAGTCAGAAGCTTTAAACAAGGTAGCTAAACCAGCTTTAGAAAAATTAGATATTATAAATGGTAAAATTGTAGATCTTTTAGGTGAAGATGAAAGTTTAACAAATATAGGAACGTTTAACCCTGAAAGTTTTTTTGCTAAAAAAGAATTAAAAGAGTATACAACTTTAAGAGAAGAATATCAAGTAGCTTATGACAAATATTTAGAGTTAGATATAGCTAACAAGTATAGCGCTTTGGAAAAAGAACAATTTAGAACTAGTTATTTAGTTAGCGTTTATAGTGATAAAATTAAATATTTAGAAGATTCTTCTGAAAAAGCTAGTTTATTAAGCAAAAACTTAGGTTTAGATTACAGTAATTCCGCTAGAATATCAGCGTCTTTGCATGACACTTTTATAAAAGGAACAGTTAACTTTAGTAATTTAGTTGGCCAAACTTTGCTTAAAGGTATAAAACACCTAAATACAACTGCTCCAACAAGTGTAATGGACGGTGTTATACATCAAATGCAACGTATGAATTATAACTATAACAAAGATTTAGCCGAAGAAAGAGAGTTAACACTTCCATCTGCTTTAACTTTGGATGACATAGGTAAAGATGGTATTAGCTTTTTTGATTACGCCACTCAAGCGCTTTCAGATCAATCTGGTACCTTGGTTCTTTCTATGATTCCATTTGGAGCTGGGGCATTAACAAAGGCCGGAGGTAGCTTTGCAAATTTAGCAGCTAGAAGAAGTGCTTTGTTAGCTCAAAAAAATATGGGTTTATTTGCTGCTAACACTGTTAGAACTTCGTTTTTTGCTGTAGAGTCAGGCAGTTCTTTTTCTGATTCAATAACCAAAAAGTTTGAAGCTATAGATAAATTAGATGAGTTTGAAAGAAAAGAAGCGTGGGGAAAATTAACTCCCGACGATGTGCAGACTATGACTACTGAAAAAGCTGATCTTGAAAGACACAAAAATTTTAGTTTTGCTCAAATGGCTTTTAACGGTTATGCTTACGGTACCGTTGCAATGGTAGCTGAGTCTTTAGGTACTTTAAAGCTTCCTTCTATACTTAGAAAAAGCGCGGCTAACTATGGTGCTAGAAATTTAATAAAAACAGCTACTTATAAAAATCCATTTCAATTTGCTGGATGGTCTACTGGTAGAAATATTTACAGAGGTTTAAGACCTGTTATAACTAAAGCTACTCCAATAGAAGTTTTAGAAGAAACAATAACAGGTATTGGTCATAACATGCTTGATTATTGGACTTTAGGTGAAAATAAAAGTTTTTTTGAAGGTATTGATAAAGATTTTCTTACAAAAACTTTAATCAGCACTTTAGCTATGACAACACCTACTACTATGGGTGGTATAGTAAGTGGTATAAAAGGAGATTTTTTATCAGCCGCTGAAATACAAGGAAACATAAAACTAAGAAATGAATTGCTTAATATAGAAGCTAGCTTAGGAACTATAGGTGGGAAAGACTTAGAATTAGCTAAAAAAAGAAAAAATGAAATACTAAGATCTTTTGCGTTAAATAACGCCTCTAGTATTCAAAAGCTAAATGATTTAACTCCTGATCAAATATTTGAAATAGCCGAAATAAATAGGCAGTTAAGAGATCTAAATACTCAAGCAAATCTTATAGGTAAATCAGGAGACACATCGGTATCTAATCAAAACTCTTTAGATAATATTAAAAAAGAAGCTGAGGCTTTAAAGCGTGTTAAAGATCAGTTACTAGAAACTAGGTCTAGAAAAAACAAATTAAAAGCAAAGTCTCTTAACGAACAATTAGGGACGTCTGCTAATATAGATTTAGAATACACTTTAGGATTAAACGACTTCGCTACTGATGCAGCTATGGTTTTAATGAACCCAAAAGGTAATTATATAACTATAAAAGATTTTACGGATTCACAAGCTATAACTCAAACCTTAAAAGACAATGGTTATTCTGATGCTCAAATAGAAAACTTACTGCCTCAATTAACAGGTGATGCGCCTTCTAATGCGCTTCAAGTAGGAGATGATATAATAGTAAATCAAGCTGCAATTAATATACGCATGCACACTTCAGCTTCCGGTGCGGCTCAATACGCTGCTATTGCTCCTATAGAAGAGATATTTCACGCCAATGTTAATTCTAAAAATTTACGAAAAAAGAAAAACAAAGACGGTAGCTACGAAATAGATGAATCTGCTACAAAAGCCATAAACGATGTTGTTAGAATATTGACTGACAAGAAAGATCAAGGTATAATAAGTGAGAAAGACTATAGTGATTTAATGTCTAGATTTAATCTTTACAAAGACGGTAAAGGTAAAGTGTTTTTAAAGTCTGGGGAAAGAGGAGCAGCCGGTGTTGATATTGAAGAAGTAATGGCACAGATAAATAACGCTATGGTTCTTGGTAAAATACAAAGAGACGACGTTAAAATGATGCCGTCCATGCGAGGATTTTTAAACAATACAATATCTAGCATAATGGGTGATTCTAGCTGGCTTCTTAGTTTAGATTCAGCTAGTGATGTTATTAATTTTATGTCTAACTTTCAAGACAGAGTTCAAAATAGAACTTTAAAAATTAACACTGTTGAAGAAGATTATGATACAGTTAAAGAAAGTAAAGATTCTAATATTGAAGCTTCTAACAAAGTTCAAGAAATATACGACACACAGGGTGAAGCTGGAGCTTTTGATATTATAGAACAATTTAAGCCTATAGTAAGTAGAATAGTAGAAAAAAGAAGAGACGCACCTAATTTTGACCGTCAGTTATTAACTGATGAAATTGAAACAGGTAAACGTGGTATATTCGATTTAATTAGAGAGTATAAACCTGAATCAGGTGTGCCATTAGCCGCTTATATAAATAAGTTTTTACCAGCTAGAGCAATCGAGGCTTCTCAAAGAGTTTTAGGTGAAACATTTACCGAAGACGTTACAGAAGCTAAAGGCGTTATGGCAGAAGAAGTAACAACTGAAGTTACTGAAAAACCTGTTACTAGAAAAATAAAGCCAAGCTCGTTTATTTCTAACGAAGCTGTAACTAAAATTAAAGAGCAAATACAAGAGAAGATTAAAGGCATCGATCCTAAAAATCTAACGTTTAAAAAACTTGGTGACTTAGCTCCTGAAATTATTGCAGCTGAAATTGGTATACCAGTTAAAAAACTAACTAGTCCAACGGCTAATCTATCAAAAGGCGATGCTACAGCTATTCAGCAATTTGTCAACAAGAACGCAGATAAATTATTAAAGATATTACCAGAAGGGGCAGTTGTTGAAGCTGCAACAGAGAAGCTCTTAGGTACATCTACTGGCGTGCCAAAAGGTTTGCTTAATGCTTTTTATACTAAACAAGCTAGATTAGGTAAAGGAGCTGGACTTGCTCCGTTTAAACTAAACAAAGGGATTAGTAAAGCTGATTTCTTAGAAGCGTTTGGAATTGTTGAAGGTAAAAAAGCTGAAGGATTTGACGCTAGATCACCACAAGCTCAAGCTTTAAAAGGTATAGCTAGTTTATACGGTAAGTTAGTTACAAATGAAATTGTAAGATCTGACACAGATTTAAGTTTAGAAGCTAAGCAAGATGTTGCAGCCGGCAAGAATAAAGCTATGGCTAGTAAAGGTGAAAAGTTTAATAATAATAGAAAAAACGTGTTTATTAAAGCAGGCTTAGATAGTAAGTCTACTCCAGATTTTTCAGAATTTAACATTAATTACACTAAAACACTTAACTCGTTGTTAGAAGGAACTGGTGTGGATAGAATAGACATGAAAACCGAAGAAGGTAGAGAAAGGTTTTTAAATTTTGCTATTGATAGTGGTCTAACTAAAGTACTTCCTCCTATGTTTTGGAGAAAACTAGCTTTTAACACAGAAAACGCTTTCACTAAAGCACAGTTAAAAGAGTTTAAAGAGCAAGGGGTTGAAATAAAAACTATAGTATCTAAAGACGACGCTTTAGGTGATTTAAGAGAGTATACTGGTAATTTACCTTTTAAGAATGTTATAGAAGCTAACAAATGGATTGCTAAAACTAGAAAAGAAAATGGCAGTAACATTTTTGCTAAAGATAGTGATTTTCCTGCGATGAAAAACATGCTTACTTATGAGGGTGTATACAGCGAAAAGCTGAGACTTGACAAAGCATTGAATGACCCTGAATTCGTAAAAAGACAAGACGATTCTATAAACGAGCTAGGTAAGCTTTTTAAAATGTTCCAAGACAAAGTAATGCGTAATGAAGATGGCACCATGAACTTTGAAGGCGTTGCTTTTGTTGGGGCTTTACTATCTTCTAGTTCTTCTGGACAGGGTCATTTCTTGAGATCAGCAGCTCCTTTTAGGTTTTACCAAGAAGGTTACATGAAAACTGGTTCCAGCGGAAACACTTTAGAGCACACTTTACCCGCTACTATTGTTGGTAAATATTTATTTATGCAAGCTTTAGAAGGCAGTGTTGGAGAGAACTTTAAAAACATAAAAAACAATTATTTTCAAGGTCCTCTGTCTGTGACCAATGATAAGAAGCTAAAAGGTAAAAAACTTAACGGAGAAAAATTTGATTACGTAGAGCAAACTCCTGAAGGTTGGAAAATAACAGACAGTATTTGGGCCAGATATTTTAATATAAACGTAGGTTTAAATGGTGGTGGTATAAATCCAAGCGATTTAATATTAGCGAAAGGCAAGTCTGTTTACGACGTGCATAATATTACTTCAACAGGTGTTAAGGTTGATGCTAAAATGAAAGTATCTAGATCTAAAGGCAACAAATTAGATAGTGATTTAGTCCCTAAAGCTATAGCTTATGACAAACCAGTAACTACTCAGACGTTAATAAATGCTTTAATTAAAACCGATAAATCTT
>Ga0233414_10000784_pt1 | contig 12653 bp, 24 predicted proteins | sample Na_anoxic_10_MG_FD_189020 | JGI IMG/M metagenome (GOLD analysis project Ga0233414, IMG submission 189020) | Seawater microbial communities from Saanich Inlet, British Columbia, Canada - Na_anoxic_10_MG | ecosystem: Environmental > Aquatic > Marine > Inlet | place: Canada: British Columbia...
CCCGCCTATCACATGGACATTGCGATCCTTTTCAATATCATAATACACAAACTAGGAAATAACTATGTCACTAATTAAGAACTTCGACGCAACTATCGAGCTAACTCAAGGCCCGTTATTGCAGATATTCCCAGTGCCGACAATACTCGAACGCACTGATGTCGTACAAGACTATAAGGTCATAAGCCTAGTAGCTGAGGAGGCATGGCAGGTTTCACTTACAGTAAAGAATAACGATGCACTTGTTGATCTATCCTCTCCTGCATTATCAGTAAGCAAGATGCGTATATCTGTCTGGGATGAAGAGACAGTAGAGCCAGTGGAATTGACTACTGCTGCTGCCGCAGGATCAGATCTGGCCAATGGCCTTATTGTTTTCAAGTGTCCTAAAGATGCTATAGATCCACTATGGGCAAATGACTTCGATAGGATACCTGCGGGTAGAATCGTTATCGACTTTCAATTAGAAAATAGCGATGGCCCCACTTACTTCTATGACCGTATCAATATCATCGACTCTGCTTATGGTGGAACTGGCAATGTTGCACCTAATAGCAAGAACTACTTAGAAGCTGCTGATGTCAAGTCAAGAGCATTAGCTGCCGCAGGGTATACTCTGCCTACTGGCGACTCAGACCTAGCCCAGAAGAAGTATGTTGACGATCAACTTGCAACTATTGACTTAGCTGCTCATGAAGCTGACTTAGCTAATCCTCATGTCGTAACTGCTGCACAGGTTGGCAATAGTACAGCTCAATGGAATGCGGATAAGATTGAAGGGATAGCCACAGACTTGTCTGGCATTGCCAATGGCGAGATAGTTGGCTATGATGGCGTAAACTTTGTTCCTGTTGCTGCTAGTGGGCTTCCTGCGGGAACTACTGGTGATATACTTATCAACAACGCAGGCACATATGAAGTGCTACTTCCGGGAGCTAGCGGAACTGTCCTTAAGTCAAATGGCGCTCTAGCCCTACCTTCTTATGAGACTGTAAGTGGAACTGGGGACGTTGTAGGCCCTGCTAGTGCCGTTAGTGGTAATATCCCAAGCTATGATGGCGTAACAGGCAAGCTAATGGACGACAGTGGCGTTGTAGCTGCTGAAGTAGTCCAACGTGGAGATGTTATTGCTACTGCTGTTGATGAAGTTCAGCTTGGCGTTAAAGGAGCTTCTGGGCAGACTGCTAATATATTCGAGGTTCAAGATAGTGGATCTGTAGTATTGGCGGGCTTTGATAAGGATGGCACAGTATTCTCTGAGATTGTAGAGACTAACGATCATCAATTATTGGCTGAGGTTGCGGCTCCTGCTACTCCTGCGGCAAACAAGGTTTCCATGTATGCTAAGGCTGATGGCTTGGTGTATTCAAAGGATGATGCTGGTGTAGAGACATTGATGAGTTCTGGTTCAGGCGGTGGTGGTGGATCAGGAATAGCCAACACTTATACATTCGACACAACCACAACCGCAAGCGATCCAGGTGCAGACGGTATGCGTTTTAATAATGCTACTCCTGCCAGTGTCACAGAGATCTATATAAATGATGATGCTAACGGTGTGGACATATCAAGCTTAATTGATTTCCTAAGCCCTAATGATACTCTATACATTCAAGAGACGGCAACAGCGGCAAACTATATACTTGCTAAGATTACAAGCATAACCGACAACACAGGTTGGTACACAATAGTAGTGACCATAGATGACTCAGGAGTTCTCCCAACCAATACGGGGACAGTAGGCGTAAGCTTTGGACGTGGTAGCCTATCACTAGATAATTCTGTCACAGATGCTACGACCGCTAGAACCTTGGGCCTTTCAGATGTTGGTAAGTCAATAAGAATGACAAGTGCATCCGCCAACGTGATAACAATCCCGCTAAACTCAACAACACCATTGCCCGTAAATAGTATGTTTGTACCTATACAAGATGGCGCAGGGCAGACCACTATAACAGCAGCAGCTTCTGTGACACTGAACGGCTCAGTGGCTTCTAGCTTCATTTTAGGTACTCAATATGCCGGTTCGATTCTTACCCAAATATCGGCAAATACTTGGACTATATCAAGCGGAGTTGATAAGGATTATGTTTTCCTCGGTACTTCAGGCGCGATAAGTGCTGCGGCTAGTGTTGAATTTACTACAGCGGGTTGGTTTGAGGGGACTTATAGTAGGTTAGATTTTGAGTTTATAAATATCACCCCCGCCAGTGATGCCGTTATATTTCAATTGACCGCCTCAACTGATGGGGGTAGTACATATTTAGCAGGCACTAACTATCAGTATGCTACAGATGGCCGAAATAGTTCAGCATCAAATGTTAACTCAGCATCAACAGGTGCGGCTAATATTCCCCTACATGTGGGGAATATCGGCAACCTATCAACAGAAATAAATAATGGAGTTATATCCTTATTTCAGCCTGATGCAGCACTATACACTCAACTAACTTGGTTAGGGGCATTTACCTCAGCATCACCAAATATACAAACTTTAAACGGAGCAGCAATGATTGCGACAACTTCAGCTATTGATGCCATTAAATTCGATATGAGTTCAGGTAATATAGCAAGCGGTGAAATTAGAGTTTATGGAGTAAGATAATGTATAAAATAAAGAATGGAAAGCGGGTGAACCTTACAGCAGCTCAAAAGACAGCCAGAGAAGCTGAAGAGTTAGCCAATACACCGACATCAGCAAAAGTTGGATATGATCGGGCAGCAGCTAAGGCAGAACGGTCTAAACTTGGATTAACTGAAAAGTTGGTAATACTTGAAGAAGCCTTGCAAGATCTAACTATATTGGAACTTGATAAAATAAAAGTTACTGATGGTGAACAGGTCAAAGAGTTCTCAAAGGTTCAGCTTAACAACAGAATCAAGGCACTATGCACACAACGTGCAGAGATTAGAGCTACAATGATTGCAGAGATTGAAGCCTCGCAGGGGTCTTAAAATGATCTCACTACAAAGACGCGGAATGATGGGAGGTGGGGTGTTGGCTAGTGCAGGCGGTGCAAGTCATTTTAGCTCATCAGACATTAACGACTTTGATGCAAATATGACAAGTGCGTATTTAATGGAAAGCACATCTTGTCTTGATGCTCATGGTGCGTTTGATGCAACTAGCACAGCCCAGATAACTACATCAACAGGTAAGGAAAATAATGCCCTAGTACCTTCAAGTACTTCGCCATATTGTGAGTTTTCTTCTGGTGCGTTTGTTGATACTACTGGCAATTATGCGGTATCCTGTTGGGTTCAAACTGATGGCAGCTCAGGAGCGGGCTATTTACTATCTCACTATGATGACGCTACTAATCAATCTCCAATAGCAATACATGTGACACCATCAACAGCTACAGTAAAATTCGACTTAGAGACATCAACCGGAAATGGTGCGCAAATAACGTCATCTAGTTTAACGGGTAGCACTTATCATCATCTAGTATTAACTGTTCAAGGCACTACACATCAGGCTTGGTTGAACGGTTCATCACTTGGGACTAAAACTATTACAGGCACTAGGCGCACAGGCGATTCACCGCGATTCTTTTGTAGGGATTATGGCACAGGCAATAACTCATTTTCTCAAGGCGTTGACTTAGACGAGGTTTACATGTGGGAGGGGCTAACGTTTGGAAGTGGCAAGCCTACTGAAGCGGCATTTGTTGCAGCTCTATACAATTCTGGGACAGGTGATTTTTACTCATGATACACGAATTAAAACACTATGAAGAGAGGTAGCATGGATGTTAAATTACTAACTAGAGCCGATCTATCTGGCTGCATAAAACCCTTCTGGGAATACGCCAAATGGGATGGCATTCGATGGCAGACATTAGTCGATATAGTGTTTGAGGTCGATGGAGTTCGCCATAAGATACCATCTGGGTTTGTCTGCGACATGGGGAGTATCCCAAGAGCCTTTAGGCCTACTATAAACAGAATGGGAAACTCTCTCGTAGGCTTCATTATACACGACTGGCTATATTGCCCAGATATGTTGCTAACACGTAAGCAGGCCGATATGGTACTGTATACGATTGGCAGGGATCACGGAGAGTCATGGTATACGGCTAATAAGATATACTATGGCTGTAGAGCTGGTGGATGGATTGGCAAGATGAAGCCAAATGAGTTCCATCCAGTAGACACAAGAGTCTTATATTCAATAATACAAAGTAATAGAATCTCCTAGTAGAAGTGGGAAATGCGTCTGGCCTTAATTGGTTAGGCGCATTTTTTTTTGCACATTTATTATGAAAGCTATTTGTAATAGGATATAACTGGGTGTAATAGTTAATCATCGACAACAACAAAAGGAGAAATAATATGACTGAACAATCCAAGAAACAAATCCTAACCAAAGCAAGACGACTAAGCAATGGTGACTTCCTGAGAATTGACGAGCATGGCTTTGTCACTACGGAAGACAATGGCAGAACCCGTGATGGCCGCCCAGTTGATGCCAAGCGTGGAACTCCATTCTGGCGCAAGCTTAGAGGCAAGCAGGATCGCCAAGTGCTAGATAGCTTCTTTGCGCTGCTAGATGTAGGATTATCATGGAATGAGGCAATGTCTCAGAATATACGTCCATGAAGGAGGATGAGTTGACGAGGGCATTGCTTAACGGAGGCAATGTCTTTCCCAAGGATGTCCTTATAAAGGTTGGCTGTGATCTAATGTCTACGACAAGATGTTGGCGACATGATGATGGCTACTTAATTGTGGAGGTGGATGAAAATGAATATTCGATACGCAAGTCACCCGCCAATTGAGATGGATAACTACATGGTTGTTGGTGGCCCATTAGAGGGTTCAACAATGGCAATGCACAAAGGAACGCTTCGCTTAGTCTGGGGTGATCCTCAAACTAGGCGAGTGTATGAGTATGAAGTTATAGATAATAAACTGGAATTTGTAAAGGAGGTAAAAAAATGGTTAAGAAATTGGGGTTAATTTTCATGGCTCTATTGTTTCAGTCTTGCTTGACATTCAAGAAAATTGAAACTAACTATTATTTGAAAAACAGCGAGGTTGTCAATGAAGCAGTTCAAAGTGTTTCTGGTAGCGAGGCTGATGGCAACTCAGTTAAGGCGGCACTAAAATGACTGTCGAGGAAATCATGGCAGCAATAAACTCTGCCGATAGCTTAGATGATCTCAAGAGGGCTATAGCTGATGATATACCTGTATGTCTTGATAGTATGGTTAGGGTGTTAGATCACCTTATAGCGAAGACTGGCAGGCAGTTTAAGTCCACGAAGAAGATCGAGTCTAGAATGCGTGAAGGTTTTACGCCAGATGAGCTGATGCTTATTATTGACTGGAAGGTTCACGACTGGGCAAGTGATGCTAAGATGAGAAACTTCATTCGGCCAGAAACTATATTCAGAAGCAAAGATAAATCTGATGGTTATCTAAGCGAGGCTGTTTATTGGCAATCAGAAAAGACAGCAAAGGAGGCTGCTAAGAATGAGGCGAAGAGCAGGATGGGTCGAGCGATTGTCCCCAACATGGGAGATAGTTAAGGCTATAATGATAGCAAGCCTAATAACATTAATATGCCCTGTATTGCTTTCAGTGGCGTTATTATTGCTTATTTGTTTATTTGCGGCCTTTACAGCTTGCGGAGTTGGGTTTATAGTGTTTAAGTTATTTGAATAAAAGGAGGTGATATGTACAGTAGAGATGAAATTGAATCTGCCTTTGCGGAGTATATCGAGGAGGTTGACCAACTAAGTAGCAAGGTCGAGTTCCTTGAGGATTCTGTCGAGAAGCTAAGTAAGATTATCGTTGATACTATCTGGATGGCTAGACGTTATGCTGATGGTAGACAGACTTACGCACCTGAGATGGTCAATGATGCTCTGGATATGTGTAAAGAGCTAGGTATTGAGGTGGATTCAGATTGGTGCTTGAGTAGTGGCGAAGAGTATGCTACTATTGGAAGTGCGATAATTAAATAGAAAGGAGGAGATATGAAAGAACTACTAGCAATACAGCAGGAATTAATAGCACCAAAGAGTCAACGTAATAGTTTTGGTAACTACAACTACAGAAGTTGCGAGGATATATTGACAGCTCTGAAGCCATTATTAGCTGCGCAGAAATGTACACTAACGTTGTCTGATAAGATTGAAGAGGTTGCGGGCAAATTATTTGTTCGAGCACTGGCAACACTAAACAATGAGGATGGTAATACTTGTCAGGTTGAAGGAGTTGCTGGTCATTCTACGGAGAAGAAAGGAATGGACTTCTCGCAAATATCCGGTGCTGCTTCGTCATATGCTCGTAAGTATGCCCTAAATGGCTTGTTCGCTATTGATGACACCAAGGATTCGGATGCCACCAATGAGCATGACACGCCTAAGAAAACTGCCGTAACACCCAAGAAGGCAAAGCCTGTAGACAAGAGCATTGACGAGAAGATCGCCAAGGCAACATCTAAAGATGAGCTTAGAGCTTTATGGACAAATGCTTCTAAAGAGCAGCAGGCGGCTATTACGGTGCGTTCTAAGGAGTTCCCTGATGAACCTAGCTGAGATTAAGGCTCTGGAGATTAAGGGTACTACAGAGCAATGTTCTGATGCTTGGTTTGCGGCTAGGGTTGGTAAAATTACTGGCTCTGGCTTATATAGCTGCGCCCCTCACTTAGCTAGGGATGGCTCTATAGGCAAGGTTAGGTATGATAAGCGAAAAGTTTATGTCGGCCAGAAGATCCATGAGGTGTTGTCTGGGAAGTGCTATGAAATTGAAACTAATGCAAGGATGGAGCATGGTGTAAAATATGAGGCAGATGCTAGAGCTGAATATTGTAAGAGGTTTGGCAATAAGGTGGTTGAGGTTGGAGCCATACGCTTCCCTACAATTGATAGAATGTGCGTTAGCCCTGATGGTATAATCACAGAAGGCGCAGATATAGATCCAGATGATCTGCCTACCTTGGAGATTAAATGCCCAGCAGGAACTACACATATATCTACAATGATTGCAGGTGTATGTCCACCAAGCTATTATGGCCAAGTGCAATCGCAGATCATGGTGGCAAATGCAAGTTATGCGCACTTTTGTACGTATGACCCATTGCTTCCTGAGAAGTATAGGCTATTAGTATGTAGAGTTGATCGTGATGACGAGTATATTAGAGTCATGGTTAAGAATATACATTTAACATTAAAAGCAATTGATGAAGGCATTCAGAAGATCCATGATAATCTTGGTTTATCTGACTGCCCATTTTAAACAAAAGGAGAAATAATATGAATAATGAACTAAGTGGTAAATTGACAGGCGAAGTAGTTCAAATTGGCGAACTAATGACATTTGAATCAGGATTCTGTAAGCAACCGTTTCGTATCAACGTCAAGGACAATGGCTACGACAACTTGATTGAGTTTAACCTCTTGAAGGATAATGTCGATAAGATCAAATTCTTGAAGCTAGGCCAGACTGCTGAGGTGGACTTTAATATCCGTACTCGTGAGCATAACGGCAGAGTCTTTACTGAGTTGGTGGCGTGGAAAGTATTCGGGAAGGCCGAGTCAGCTAATGATCCATGTGCTAAGATTGAAGAGGAGGATGTGCCGAGCGAACCAGCGCCATTCTAAGTAGGTAAATTAATGGCGACTCGCAATGGGTCGCCAGAGCTAGTCTTGAGAACCATAGGAGGATGTATGGATGAGCAGGAGAAGTCACTTAATGTTATAGTTAATAGAATAGTAACCAATGTCGAAATAATTATAGGAGGTGAGTTTATAGAGATAGAAACACATGATGGGCATGTCATTCACATAACTGGTGTAAACCTAGAGATAAGAGACTATTACGAACCAGATCAATAAGGAGGTCTTATGGATATAAAAAAGATGAAGACCCGATTGCAGACGCTAATCGGCTCATCACTAAAGTTCAACACAGTAATACCAGAGCTAGAGCCATTAACTCTCTGGACGCTTCCAATGGATGAGTACGAAACAGTCATTCAATGTCTGGTTGATATGTATGACCAGAAGAAGCCCATATCTGTATCGTCGTTGATAACTGCCTGCAAGACTGCGGGTGACTTTAACTATATAGCAGAATGGGAAAACACGGTTAAGGATTGTGTTCAGCTAATAACACATACAGAACGGGTTAAGGCTGTAGTTGATGACATAATATTAGAGCTTGTAAGAGAGCTTCTTATTGTACACGCCAATAACATCAGTGAAGCAGCCAGAGACTCTCACAGCGACGTAGATAAGCTTACAGACGTATTGGAGGACGTTGTAATGTCTATTCGGAATAAGAGATCGGCAGGAGACGGTAATGACAGTGACGAGGCTGTAACGGCTATTGAGCAGTCTATTATCGACTTTAAAGCAGGTAAGGAACTGCCATTTATCCCCTCTGGTATTAAAGAGCTTGATTATATATTCAAGGGCTTTGGCAATAGTGAGTTGGTGACTATTGGCGCACGTACTGGTGTTGGTAAGACAGCATTGGTTACGGGAATAGGTCTTAACATGGCTCGTAAAGGCGTTCGTGTTGGTATTGTATCCTTGGAGATGGATGGTCAATCAATGATGAAGCGACTCACTCAGCAATATTGTGGCGTTGATATTGATTACCTCATGGCCAATGATGATCTAACTGCTGAAGATGAGCTGCTGTTTGTCAATTCTATGAGGGCTGTTAAGGCTCTGCCAATGTCTCTGATATGCCCTAAGAATATGCAGGTGTCTAACATTAAAAACATATGCAGGAGGATGAGTCACAGTGATAGCGTTGATATAATCTTTGTTGACTACTTACAAAAGATGCAGGCGAAAGCACATTCTAGGGAAGGTGAAATTGCCGTTGCTAGTGAGGCTATGAGGCTTATGGCAAAGGAGCTTGGTATACCTATTGTCCAACTTGTTCAGCTTAATAGGACAGCGGAGGATAATACGCCAACTCTAGCGCACATTAGAGAGTCTGGTTCAGCAGAGCAAGATAGCCAGAAGGTGTTGCTAATAGACAGGGCTAGAAGCAATGAGGATATACAGGACTGTGCTATAATAGTTGCTAAGAATAGATCTGGACGTGTTGGTAGAGCTGAGATTTCATTTCATGGCGCTGCCTGTCAGTTTACGTCTAAGGTTAGAATAGTTGAAGCCGATGTCCCAAGGCCATGAGCCATTAAGGTGTAGCCTAGATGATGTGCGCTCGGCTATAATGTCTGCCAGAAGCCATGAAGCTAGTCTCGATATGCACAATTGCATACTGACAACAGGAGAGAAGCTTTGGGCTGATGTAGAGGATATGCTTAATGATTGCTTTTATTGGAAGGCTAATAGCTTCCTTGGTCTGCGAGATGCTTTTGGCGATGATATGCCAGAGGTTTACTTGGAGGCTGAGAGGGAGTTCTATACTGAAATGAAGGTGGTCACTGATGATATTGAGGAAGGCAAGAGAATTAACAAGGTCAAAGAAGGCCATATTGTGAATAGGATAATGGAGGTAGATTATTTATGAGCAAAAGAAAACCCAAAACAAGATGCTCTGGGACATTGACAGACGCAGGCTTGAGGGCTAAGATAATCAATACACTGAGGCGACTCTCGATGTATTGGAAGCCTATTCAAGAGGTTAAGAGGTCGGCAAGGTCTGGCAGGATTAAGAACCCAGAGACAGGTCATCTAAACATGGCTGTAATCTGTGAGGTATGCAATGGTCATATTATGGAGAAGGATTGTAAAGTGGATCATATAAATCCAGTAGTCCCGACTGATGGCTTTAACGCTGATGGAAGTTTATTCCTTGGCTATGATTGGAATGTGTATTTGGAGAATATGTTCTGTGAAGCGAATGGGTTTCAAGTGCTTTGCAAGAATTGCCACCAGATAAAAACTAATAGAGAAGGTGAAGAAAGGAGAAATGGCAAATGACTTCCGAGGCAATGCAGGGATGGTATGACTCTTGCAATGCAGCAATGGATAAGTTCTGGGATGACTGGTTTAATGATTTTACACAACAAAAGGAGAAGCAAATGGACAAGCAAGAAGCGGCAAAAGAATTGGAAGTGCTACGGAATAAGATTAAGGAGATTGAAGAGGGGTTGTTGAAGGGGGACGGGCCTTGGAGGGCTGATGTAGATAAAGAGTACTGGTTCGTTGTTAGCGACGGGGGAATTGCAAAGGGGTTTGAGGAAGACGATCACATTGACATCAGCCAATACAATGTAGGCAACTACTTCCAGACAGAGGAAGATGCCAAGGCTTCACTGATCTACAAGGTGCTTAACGATAAGTATCATTACTGGGTGGCAGGGGTTACGGAGTTTCCTGATAGTATTCCTGATGGTTGTGAGGTGCTTGATAGTATTAGTCGACTATGGAAAGCGGAGGCAAATAACTGCCCGACGCAGTGGAATAACAGCCCTCGTAGATGGCTCAAGCACTAATGACAGGCGCAGAGGCTCGTGCTCATCTCTGGCCTCTCTCGTCTGCCGACCTAAGTCTACATACTGGGCTTACGTCGGCAACTATCAGAGTTTACTTTAACTCCGACAAGATACCAAGCCATTTTGAGCAGAAGGTTAAGGCTATTGACGTGATGGAGGTCATTAAATGGAATAGGTATCTGCGGAAGAAGTATAAGGATAGGTTGGAGGAGTGGGTTAGGTTGGGGAAGTTGGCTGAGGTGTTTATGCGAGAGAATGGGTTATGACAACAGGAGGAGAGAATGAATAATATACAATGGCATATAGATAGTATAGAGAGATCCTTGGCAGAGATAAAGAGGATGCAAGATGATAATAGTAAAAAGGTTATTGATCGTGGTGAGTACTTAACTGCTAGGGAGTTTGGTAGTCGTTGCTCATGTAGCAGAGGCACAATTATAAGGATGATAGACGCAGGTATTATAGAAGCTCACCTGACCGTTGGTGGGCATAGGAGAATATCAGTGGATCAAATTAACAAAGTATTAAAACGCAAATTAAGCTCAGGTTGTATGTAAATATGAGATTCCCAAAATGAACTCCGGCTGTACGAGCGTGTGAATGCATAGGCGGGTGTAAATCCTTGGCTAAGTGGCATAAACAACAAAATCGTTGTCACTTTTGAAATGACAGAAACGACACGTAACCAAAACGACATGTCAATTTCAAAACGACAAAAGCGCCAGTGTAACCAAAACGCCTTGTCACTTCCAAAACAACAATATCACCATGTCAAATATTTTTCAAGCGACAAAAACAACAATGTCAAATTTAACGACATAAACAACAATATATAAATTCAAGCCGTGCAATTAATTTTGCGCGGCTTTTTTTATGGCCGGAAAAGTTGGCGAAGTTGTATGTCACTTTGACGGAAAAATCCTAGTATGAAAATATATTACCATTGCTATTGACAATATAAGAACATGCGCTACGTGCACGCGACATATTAAGAGGGCAAAAATAGCTAAAAAAGAATTTCAATGAATCGTTAAATAAAAGCTTGTATATATTATCAGCCTGCGATATTAGTAAGTATCGTAAAAATAAAATAATAGGTGATAAAATGGCTTTTAACGGATTCAATAATAAACAATATGGGCATAATTGCTGCACTATAGTAGTGGCGGTTAATGGACATATGTATGAAGTTAGTCAGAATCATGATGCTCCAAACGGGGTGATGATTTATAGTGGGTATAGCGAGGACTGTATCACTGAGGTTGACGGTCAGGTACATCCTGACTTTATAGCCGACTTTGAACCATTGCTTAAAGCTCCTGATTGGATAATAGAGTGCCATAATTATATACTAAATAATATAATATAAAAGAATTTCAATAAATCGTCAAAAATCACATTGACGATATAACTAGCAATGATATTAGTAATTATCAACAACGAAAACAACGAGATAAAAAATGAATAAACTAAAATCAATCGCCCTAATCATTCTAACTACTGCTACCATCACTGGTAACATAATCATAATCCAATATCTAGCGAGATAAAAAAATGCCAAAGTCAAAACCAATAACTCAAAAACAGCATGAAGCCGACCGCGTAAAGAGATCTCTTGCACTAGTTCAAAAAATTGCAAGGTGGACAAAGTGAGGCAATTCCTAAAAATACAGTTACTCGGTTTTCAAGCTGAGTTGATACTTCGCCAGAAACAAGGATATCAGGGACTGGCCATCACCATCCTCCAGGACAAAATAAGCAAAATTGAAAGGTTATTAAAATGAAACTAGATATTGACACATTCCAGCCATTGATGCGACGTAATCTGCTATACAGCAGCGCTGCACATGGTACGCTGGCGATAATCGCAATGATTGATAAAAAAAACGTTGCTGAAGTAGTTAACAGAACACTTGAAAGCATGGTGGAAGAATGAATAATTATAGAAAGAATCTCGAATCCAGCCTATTATCGGGCAAGCGGATTAACGCCCGCTTTACTGCCAAGAGTGGCGAAGTACGGCAAATGCTATGCTCTATAGCTCCAAAGCAACCCAAAGGGTATGAAAGCGGCTTATATGCTGTTATAGAGCATACTAGCAATGGCGATAGATTCAGAGCATTTAATATGGAGACTTTGATCAATGAATAAACCACATATACATAACATTAATACAATGCGTAAAATTGCATTGAAAGCCAGAAAACAGGCAATTAAAAAGGCAC
>Ga0233414_10000785_pt1 | contig 12641 bp, 28 predicted proteins | sample Na_anoxic_10_MG_FD_189020 | JGI IMG/M metagenome (GOLD analysis project Ga0233414, IMG submission 189020) | Seawater microbial communities from Saanich Inlet, British Columbia, Canada - Na_anoxic_10_MG | ecosystem: Environmental > Aquatic > Marine > Inlet | place: Canada: British Columbia...
AGCTTTACAAGTAGCGCATCGAACGCTTTAAGCTCCGTGATTTCAATGCCCTTGGGTGTTCTATCACCACAAGACTGGCATTGTTGTGATTCTTCGTTTAAGTAGGTTTGGCAGGTTTGGCATTTCATCTTATTTTATTCTCCCTTAAATAATGTTGATTAGTAATTTCTACCGTTGACCGATCCAATTCATCAAGACGAATATTCGATATTTAATATTATATTGTTAATAGCGGGCACTCTGATGGTGGGGAGTAAGTCGCAGGTGACTGCGACTTACTCGATTTCGAGTTCCATTTGTTGGACCACAACGCCGTAACGTAGATCGTCAATGAGATCTACGAGACGTTCCAACGCCGCGTTACACGATTCGGCATATTCAAAGTCAACGGCAAAGTCGCCGTTTTCTGTGGTATCGCGGAGCTTTACAAGTAGCGCATCGAACGCTTTAAGCTCCGCGATTTCAATGCCCTTGGGTGTTCTATCACCACAAGACTGGCATTGTTGTGATTCTTCGTTTAAGTAGGTTTGGCAGGTTTGGCATTTCATCTTATTTTATTCTCCCTTAAATAATGTTGATTAGTAATTTCTACCGTTGACCGATCCAATTCATCAAGACGAATATTCGATATTTAATATTATATTGTTAATAGCGGGCTATCTTGTTCGTAAGAGAAAACGAGCCAGCGCAAAGCGCGGCCCGCATCAGTCTTTAAGAACAACCACAGTTTGACCAACAAGTGGTAATTTCTTTCCCGCGTGACTATGTGCCGGGAATACTACACCATTAAAGCGCGTTTTTCGCAGTGTCTCAACATCGCATAAGTTGCATCGATTACATTGAATCTCTGGCTTGGCGTAATTGGGGCAAGTAATCATACCTTCCATGGACTCAGGTCCAGCGACGGCGACAACCCACCCTTTCGCGATTGCCTCATCAGCTTGTTCTTTGGTTTCACAAGAGGCGAGAAACACATCTTTAAGGTTGTCATTGACTTTTTCTTTCCAAAAATGCGTATAACCAAGTACTTTAAGCCCGTTCTCACGAGCAAGGCTAACGTCAGCAAGTACTGATTCTCGGTTGACGCGGGCGGGATCGCCTATTGCTCCAAAGCGTACAGCCTTTGCTGATCTTGGAGTTCTTTCCAATACATCCGAGAGGCGGGCCGGACGCCCCCTTTCTGTAGCTTTACGTACAGAATTCGCGGCCCGTATAAGTTGCCCGGCCCAAGCATAGCAACCACCATCAGCATCGGGCCGAAGGTTGCAACCTTTACAAGACTCCCATGTCTCATCGCGATTTGCGCCGACGTATTGGGTGGGTATTGGTCCTGTTTTCTGGTTTCCTGTGGATACTGTCCACATGTCTTTTATTTCTACTTTTGATTTATTCATTTTATGGTCCTTTCGTTTACTACTAACAAAGCAGCGAATTCATCAACACACTTATTATGTATTTATCAGTCTTATAAGCCCGCTATTAACCTCTCCAGGCAAAAAAACGTGTTGATGAATTGTTGTGGTGAGAGGTAGTGAGTGTTCGAGCCGATAGGGGCTCACTTAAAAAACAAAAGACAAAGGAGAAGAAGATGTCCAAGCTCGCCAAAGTCCACACGGTTCTTAGTAACCGTAAGACTATTTACAAACTCAGCCCACCATTCGTTGCTTCTGAGTATAACTATGGAGCAGAGGATTATATCGACGTTGTCTATGAATTCGTTGCGGTATCTTGTGCGGTTATTGGTTACAAAAACGAGGTTCTTGTCTTTCCAAGTGATGGGAAATCGATCACGTCTTGGTCAGAGATCGGTGGGAGTTACGACGAGGAAGAAGGTCACGTCTCAGCTCTCAAGAAGATGGGTTATGAGATTGACGCAAGCAAAGAACACCTTCGCTCGATGGGTGTTGATGCGCCTAAAGCCGAGGGGGAAGGACTTGGATCGTATAAATAATCAAGAACCAGCCTGAAAGGGTTGGTCTTTCTTGTCGCTGAAAAGTTCGGCCCGCTATTAACATTCATTACGAGGCGATGCCTATTCTACAGCCTCGACGATCTGATCCAATACGTTAATCTCTTCGATGTGTTCTCGAAAGGAACCATCGAGTATATCACCTTCGTATTTTTGTTTTAGCGTGTCATCCGTGTAATAGTCATACGGTGATTCACGAAAGTTGGTTATCTCATCGGCATCAACTTCGACCTCGTGTATTTCGGTAATTGTGATGAAATAGTCTACAGTCACTCTAAATTTCATTTTAAGCCTCCTTACCACCAGCTTGTATAAAAGACGCGATTACCAGACTCAATCTCTTTTCGTGCGGCCCGGATAAATTTAATATCAGATTCCTTATAGTAAGAGTCTGAGGGTGTGCCAAAGAAGAACCCACTATGTTCGGTAAGGCTGTTTTTTGTAATAGCGTTCTCCAACCTATCGATATCCGATGTGAATAACTCTAGTAATTCGCAGTTGAATTCCTTTGGATAGTTTTGGGCGGTGTTGCGAGGCAGACGATCATTTGCTATCCCATCTAACACTGTTTCCCCTTGCCGTGTGTGCCAGAGGTCTGCCATCCAACCCTCCAGGTTGGGGTGTTTTCGCCACTCTCCGACAAACGTACCGCCCCCGGAATTGATAAGCTCTTGAATTTCTTCGATAGCTACATTTTTATCAGCATCAATAGTATATGCGTATTGATCTAGGCCCATAATTTCCTCTTTTGGTTTAGATTAAGTGTTTACATTGTCTACCAATGGTTGGTCCAATTCATCAACTTGTAGGTTGATGTGATGTGATGTAGGGTGCCCGCTATTAAATGGAGTGAGGAGTATTATCCGGGCTCCTCTTTGTAATGATCTTTAACCCATCTAGTAATGGCCTGATAGTTATCGCCAAAAGGCTGCTTACCATTTTTATGGGCTTTGAACATATCTGTCAGAAATTTCTCTGCATACTTTTTATAGAGCTTGGTACCTTCATTCTGGCTTATAATAGAAACACATATCTCATCTCTTAGTTCTGCAATGTTTCCCTGAATTGCCCGGATGAACGGCTGGCTTATAAAATGCGCTCTTAGACCTTCCCAGAAGCTACTAGCAATGCTACCTCCCCCTAAGTAAGGGGCATTTACCATGAACGCAGCATCACCTTGATAGGAACTTTGTGCCCAAATTGCTATATCTTCGTAATTTTGATTATTCATTTTAGATATCCTTTCTTTTCGTTATTGTCTACCAGTGACGTGATGAATTCATCAACTGGTTGTGATTCTCAGATAATAGCGGGCTATATTTTAATTTAGAGGAAGAGCGGTATTTCTATGCTGCTGCTACGATAATATCTCCACTCTCGAAACACTCGTTGCAGTAAATATCTCCCTGGTATGACTTTAACCATTCTATATCATCGTGATGGTTGCCGCAGTATTCGCAGGCGGCGTGTTGTGAGCAGAAATATCTATCGCCTATTTCAATGGCATTTTGTCTTTTGACGAAACACTGTTCATCTCTACACTCCCCTTCACATTCGATGTAATCTTCAAGGCAGTCACAACTACCTTCGGATGTGTGATAATGAGAGTTACAGTAATCGCATTGTGTGTAATACATGCTCCAATCATCGGGCAGGTTCCAGTTCATATTTATTCCTTTCTTTGTTATCTACTAAGAACTGATTGAATTCATCAACTGGTTTTCTTTAGATTAAAGTGCGGCCCGTGTTAAATGACCGAGGTTGTTTTTATTGTTGACAATGATCAAAGCTTAATCCATGAGCCTAACCAATACTCATAACATGTGTCTGTTGCTCAGTTTGTTTTATGGTTGTGATTTTGATATTGCCCGATACTTTCGGCGGGGGGTTTGTTTGGTGTTTGATGTTTGATCTTCAGGTACATGTATTGATCTTAACCATTTGGTTAAAATCAAGTTGATGAATTGGTACTTACTACCAGGTAGGTGTCGAATTCATCAACTTATTTTTAGAGCCCGCTATTAATCTGGGCCGCAAAAAACGTGTTGATGAATTAGTCGCTTTGTTGGTAGTAAGAGATCGAGTAGTTCATGAAGAAATAAGAGGTAATAATGAAATTCTCAAGAACAATCGTTAAGAGTCCTGGGCAGCTCGCCTACCATGGCAGGAGAGCGGATAGGCAGACAAAATGTGGTCGATTCAGGATCACGTATCAGATTTCTCATGGAGGCCGGAATGGTTGGAGTGTAAGCGACACTGAACACGAATTTCGGAACGTCCGAGTTTCAACTCTCGAAGAAGTACGTGAAGCTCTTCGGGAGTTCGCGGAAGAGGAAATATGAGTATTAGACACGATGCAAAAAAACTAGGGCTTTCTGTGGCTCATTTGGCAGATGGGGAATGGATCATTTACCAGCGGTCTTCTTCGTGGGCTGATGGACCTTTCGAGAAGGATATGGGTATGGTTGACGGCTGTGAGACGGAAGCTGAAGCACTCGACGCCGCAATAGCGTATATAAGAGAAAGTGGAGTATAGGGTTTAATGGGAGATTAAATCGCGGCCCGCTATTAAGCTTTCTAGGCAAAAAAACGTGTTGATGAATTAGCCTCTTTGTCGGTAGTGAGTGTTCAACCAACAACCTGAAGCGGAGATAAAAATGCTTACTGAAAAAGAGAAAATTGCTTTGATCGCACTCGCAGAGTGTGCCAACAGTGCTGCCGGTGGTGATTTTGGGTTCTTTGATGAACTCGTGATTCCTGATGGAATCGAGGGTATGCATGGTATGACGAGCCTTTATGGGTCATTGCGGTCCAAAGGACTAGTTGATGGTGAAGAGGCCGAAGCGAACGGTGTTTCACTGAACACCGTTCAGTACTACCTTGAAGATAAGGCGTGGGAATTGGTAGTGTCTCTTGGTGGGCCGTGCCAGGGAGGTTGAGTAGAGGATAAAGGGGCAAGAAAGGAGTAAGCCTTTTTATTGTTGATTAATCAGCCCGCTATTAAGCTTTCCAGGCAAAAAAACGAGTTGATGAATTGGGCATCTTGTTGGTAGTAAGTGGCCGAAGAAACAATCCACAATGGAGAAAAAATTATGAGTGAATATTTAAGAGAATTAGTTGGATGGCTGGCGACCCTGGAAGGGGGGAGTCCGTTTACCCGTCTGGAAGGCGGTCAAACTGTCCTGGAGAAGCGAATAGCGACTCTTGAGTTAGACATTGCTTGTTTGGTAGCAATCGGAGACGCCGACAGTATCGGCGTCTCCGCAGGCCGTGATCTGTTGCGCCTTCTGAAAGGGGAGGCTTGAGTAGTTCTTTGTTGTGATAGTAGCCCGCTATTAAGCTTTTTATCCTATGTTCTCTGAGTTAAAAACGAGTTGATGAATTGATGTGCTTGCTGGTAGTAAGCGAACGAATAACCAATTGAGGAGTTAGATTATGAGTAAGAAGCCTAAGATCGTTTTTGTTGGTGTACATATGTTGCAGGTGGATGTGGACTGTCCCACTTGCAAAAAAGGGTTTGCGTCAATGACGCGTGATGATTGGGATAATTTCGAGGAGCTTGACGAAGATGAAATTCGTTACAAGACTTACCTTTGTGACTGCGTAGAGTGTGATGCAGCCTACTCCGCTGCTGAAGCCTTTTACGATAACGAGTCGGAGCGGATGGCTGAGGCGCTCCGCGACTGGGAGGCTGAGAGGCTCCATGGGCCATTTTGAGGGAGTCTCAAAATGGGGTAGAACCAAGCCCGCTATTAAGTTCTGTCGGGGTTGCTCAGATGTGTTGATGAATTGATTGGCTTGTTGGTAGTCAGTGTTCAACTAACAACAACTCACGAATTACGAAGGAGTAGTCATGGACCGCCAAGATTATCAACAAGAGATCGAAGAATTAGCCAAGCAGGTTACTGCGGAGGCATCGGAATATAATAGGGACATCAACGAAGTCTTACACGAGACTCTTGATAGCCATCAGTTTGTTATTTATACAGGACAAGCTCAACAGGTATTGCTTTTGAGCCCCAATGATGGGGCAATTGAGGATTATGGCATTGATTCAGCGATTAAAGATGGGGCGCTTAATTGGGCAGCGATGGCCTATTGCGCGATGGAGGCAGATGTCCGAGAACACGAGGCTTTTAACGAGAACGATTGAAAGGGGGCGGCCCATCGGCCCGCCTTTTTAGGCGACGGGTTTAGAAGCCCGCTATTAGTTCTTATGAGAGGATCAAGCTCTTGAGCTTGATCCTCTCATTTCTCTAGAATTCCTTTAATGCGAATTAATGCGTCCCATAGATCCCCGAGATCAGGCTCGAAGTCTCTTGGAAGGTTTTCTAGATGGTCGATGATTTCTAAGGCATCGATTACCTTTTTGTTAAATTTCACTATTTTCCCTCCTTGATTCTAATGCACCGATAATATCTATACTAGCTGTGGGGTCGTCTTCGTTGATGTCGCCCCATACATAGACGGTGTTATCTCTGATTAGTATCGGATGTCCGTTTCCAGGATTTGAGTATTTGTCACCCATGCCTTCTGGCCTTATTAGCAAGCCTCCGTCTGGCCCAAGCTCGACTTCATATTTACCTAATTTCATTATTTTCTCCTTTTCTTATCTTCTACTCGCGAGAGCATGAATTCATCAACTTGTCCTTTGGGGATAAAAACAGGACCAACACTACGGTACACGGATTATCAGCCCGCTATTAGATGAGCCTCGCGGCCCACAGGGTTAGCCTGTCAGGTCGGGCCGAAATTGATTTAGGATTGCTAGGAGTATATCTCGTCCGAGTTGACTACAGGCTTCGCACGCATCTAAGGCTGTAGCTTGTTCAATGTTTGGATCATTCTCAACCCAGTCGAATATCATGGATGCGATCATCTCCTCTGCGGTTATCTGTTCGTCAGCGTCAAGTTTACTGTTGTAGTACATTTAATCCTCCGTGAAAGAGTGATAGAATCTGGGCCGATGAGAGAATAGCATAGAGCCGTTCATGCCATCGACATTTCGCGTGACCTTTACATAAGGTGCGAGAAACGCGTGAATAGTGAACTCCTTTTGGAGTTCACTGGTGTTCCAAAGCTGTCCGTACTTAGCTTTCAGCTCGACTTCTGGATCGTCAGCTTTTGCAGCTTCCTCATTGATGAGAGCTTGCTGTACGCGTCGTATGTTTTCTGTTTGATCAGTCATCGGCATCTTCTTTCTTTAACAAGCTTTCTATTTCAATCTCGGATATTGGTCCTGCTCGTTCTTCCAGTGTCTCTTGTACGTCGTCATCCAAGTTTGACAGAAGAAATCTGAGCGCAAACTCTATTACTTTATCTTTGGTTTCTGTATCCATTGAAACTCCTTTCTTAGAGTGTATTTCACATAACTCGGTCGCAGACATCGCACACACCGTAGTCGGATGATGCTGAGAATGGTAGTGGTTCTATCCACCCTTCACCATCTGGCCCTTCTTCACCTTGTGCTTATCCACTCTTTCAGAGCAGATAGGGCATAAAGTTACATAGCCTTCGTCTCCATTAGGTTCTATGAAGATATGATGTTGGTGCATGTTTTCTCCTTTCGTCTTCTACCGACAAGTTCTTGAATTCATCAACTCGTTTTTTAGTCTATGGTTTGGTTAGTGCGGCCCGAATAAGCCCGCTATTAAGATTAAAAAGGCTGGTAGCCGGAAAGCGTTGACTGTTGCTTTCCGGCTACCAAACCGCCCACGGAGATTAGTCTTGTTTCATAGCTTGGGACGCGAGGATTAGGGCTTGCCCTTGGGCGTAAAGAGCATCGGCCATGAGAGCCTGAGCATTGTTGGGACGCTGTGGAGCGTGTGGACCTGGACGTTCTCCGAGAGTGCGAAAGCTTCGTATCCCGTCCATGCTAATGTTGGTGTGGCCGTTCTCGCCAGCTTGCGCTCTTGCTTCGTCGAAGATGTAGATGTAGACGCGGCCCTTCTTATTGGTCGGGGCTTTGGTCATCCAGCCGAGGTGAGCGTGAGGTGCCAGTCCTTCAACTGGGTCGTAGTCCACTTTCGCAAGACGCTTCCGTCCACCAGTGACTTTGTTGTTGGTCACGAGTACTTGAAAGTCTTTCTCGCCTGAGCGCACTGCGTTGATAGCGTCGAGAAGCGCGACCGACTCAGTGTCGGAGAGGTTAGGGGTCATAATATCTATGACAGGGGGGAGAATGTCTCGTTTGATGCGCTCTTGCTGTTGTTCTTGTTGTTGTTCTTGTTGGTGCATGTTTTCTCCTTTCGTCTTCTACCGACAAGTTCTTGAATTCATCAACACGTTTTTTAGTCTACGGCACAGTTAGTGTGGCCCGCTATTAAGAGCGACCAACCAACCGGGTGGGCATAATACTTACCCCACGCTTAGCTTTTCCTCAATGTCGAATAACTCGATTTCTCGCATTTCAGCTTCGTCGAGATAACCGCGCTCTTTTTGTTCCATTTCTTGCACGTCTTCAAACCAAACTGGGATGCCTTGACTTACAAGTGTTTCAACTCGTTGTTTAACTTCGTGCCGGAATCGTATTGATCCAGGCGCATCAAGTGTAAGTGTTATGAGGTTGGTATTATTAGTTGATTGTGCATGTAGTCTGTATCCACTCATTGTTACAGACTCGCAGAAAGTGCCGAGTTCGTTCTCACCACAGCCTACGGTGTGCTTAAACGTAGGTGTGAGATAATTTCTGTTATCTGATAAGTTCCACATGGAACCGTCATCAGACTTGATAAAATAGCCGTCTAAGTGCAAGCCATAGTAGTCGAGTTCGCATATGACTTCTTTGACGCCAAACGCCCGTGCAACCTTTAGACAAATTGCCGATTGTTCGGCTGACCTGGCAGGCATGACCTGCATTACCTTTTCGAGAGTGGTTCCTACTTTTGGTAGCTTACAGAAGAAAAGGTCGACTATTTCGCCTGCATCGGATTCTCGCCCGATGATATTGAGAATTCTCGACCATTTATCTGAGATGTAGCCATTTGATATTGATCCGAGAAGTTCTGCAAGATACTGATCTTGCCATGGGGAGAAGTTTGGGTAAAGCTTGGCGAAGCTGTCATAGATAGACTTTCCGAGACTTTCAATATCGTCTAGGGTTGGTCTCGCAGCACAATCACCGCCCATTGCCAAGGCGATAATATCAGCATTGATGATGCCGTGTCGCGCTTGTTTGTTAATGTGAGTTTTGTAACCTTCTGTGTCTTGCGGGTCTATTATTCTCATCTTTTCTCCTCGTACTAGATTTAATTACTACTGATTACCGTATCAATTCATCAAATCATTTTCGGTCTGTTTTTTGTGAGGTGTAGAATAATAGCGGGCTACTTATGAGTATTAGCCAAGAGGTTATATTGTTATACCCGGCTTACAGGATGCACCATCTGTAAGCTCCGTTTTTCTTTTCCCAAAACTCAATCGAGGTACACCCCGCGTTTGGGGTTCCGAAATCGTCCAATGGCTCAAAGCCATTTCCGCCTACGAGGATTCCTTCATAGTACAACTCGTTGTCGTCATCCCTCATGCGGAACCGTTGGCCGTCTGGGTGTGCTACGATCTCTTTTTTGGACATATTACAGCTCCCAGGTCCGCGTGTAGCATCATCATCACCGTTGCCGATTATGTCTTTTGTTATTGTCCAGTTGTAATTAGTCATGGTATTCCTTTCGCTTGATTGTAAAAGTGCGGCCCACGGGGTTACTCCCATTCTCCTAATTTTTCATCCCATACATCTGGGAGGATACCAGTTTGGATGAACTCACGTTCATCTGCGTTGAGCTTGGGGAATGCGTTTTGGCTTAGCATTCCATTTTGCCAAGCTGTATATTGTCCCTCTGTAATAGGGAGATGAAGTGTTGTTACTAAACCTGTGAACGGGCATCGCCTTGTAATTTCCATTTTAGTTTTCTTTCTGCGTTCTACCTGCCAGAGCATGAATTCATCAATTGGCTGTCTACTACTGAGTAGATACCGAATTCATCAACTGGGACATGTACTACCAGGGAGAGGCCGAATTCATCAACTTGATTTAAGAGCCCGCTATTAAGCTCTGGGGGGAAGGTGAAAAAGGGAGTTGATGAATTTGCTGGCTTGCTGGTAGTAAGTGTTCGAGTAACACGTGATGGAGAAAAATAATTATGTATGACGAAGAAGATGGGTCTTTTTGTGATCGCTGCCATGAATATGGTTGTATTGGTTGGGTTACCGGCGAGTGTCTGGAGGATATAGAGCGTCGCAGGAAGGAAGAGGAAGAGGAAGAGGAAGAGTGATCCTCAGCTCTTAGCGACAACTAAGCCCGCTATTAACCTTTTTAGGCTAAAAACAAGTTGATGAATTGATACCCTTGTTGGTAGTCAGTGTCCGAGCAACAACCCGTAAAGGAGAACAAGATGTCCACACCAAGTTTAGGTATTCATTTATATTCCACTGACAAAGTCAGTGGTTCCGCAACAGAACATAGTTGCAACTCAATCAAGAATCCGTATCCTGTTGTAAAGATTAAGCTTGGCGAGTTTGAAATGACGATCTGGCTTGGAGTCAGCTCGTCCGAACGGCCTGGAGGCTGTACGATGGAACTGGCCAGCGTCCTAAGGACACTGGCAGACGATCTCGATAAGATTGTTGCGAGGGGCGCGACCGTGACTTCGATTCAGGAGTAATCGAGGCCAGACCTTGATTAGAAGGAGGTTATCAGGACAAGGCCCGCTATTAGAGCTCCCGGCCCGGAGGGCGAGGCTCAATAGTCCTCGTCCCACCGTTCGTACTGATCTCCATAAGGGTCGTCATGGTCAGGTGCGTAAAGGCACCCCTGGCAGAGAGAGCTGCCTCCGAGGGGCACTGATGCGCCGCATACGCACTTCATGTTAAGCTGGCGGCCCGTTTCTGGGTCAAAATCGGGACAACAGCCGAGCTGATGGCCGCAACATGGAAAATCTTCGCAATGCATGCGTGACTCCTTGTTAGTTGTTGATTGAACACTAACTACCAGCGAGCACATCAATTCATCAACATGTTTTGTGATTTCGTATTTTTACGCGAGCGCTTGGAGAGCCCGCTATTAAACCCCCCGACCCGGAGGGCGAGGCTCAATAGTCCTCGTCCCACCGTTCTCCTGCATCCGCCGGGTCAAACCACGCCGGAGGCGAGGTTTGCAGCCCTGACAGGTCAGACAAGCTTTCGCACCCAAAGCTTGAACGTCGAGTTGAGTGTTCGACGACATCCGCACCTGGGTGCGCTTTTTGCGCCCCCGCGACGGTGTCGTATCGCCCCTTGAAGGAGCGACGATATTGCCCCTCCAGAACGCTGCTATGATCATAAACTCCGTGTTCAAACACGGCGTATTGAGAGCCATCTGGCTCGATTGTTTTGGACATGATGTCCTCCTTCTGTCTACTACCAGCGATTACGTCAATTCATCAATACGTTTTGTGATTTCGGATTTTTGCGCGAGGGCCAGGACAGCCCGCTATTAGCTTTCCGAGCTGCGCTCTTCATTCGAGCCTCACTACCTCCCTTCTCAGCTCATCAGGGCTTCCCTTGGAAAAGGCAAGCCCGTCTTCTGTGAAGACGTAAAGTCTAATTTCTCCCCCCACTTCGTAGCTCGCACTGGGATTTATATGATAAACCCCATCAAATGCTCTAAGTCCAAAGGTATCAGGGAATGTTTTGATTACTTCTAAAATATCACTTTGAGTCATTCTGGACATAATGTCCTCCTTCTGTCTACTACCAGCGAGGTTGTTAATTCATCAACATGTTTTGCGCGAGGGCCAGGGGCCCGCTATTGTGGAATGCGGCCCGGAGGGGCTTAAGCTCAGTCATGAGACAAAGATTCAGTCCAAGCGAAGAATGCTTTGCGAGCATTCCCCTTGGACAATCCAAACTCACGCTGTAACTCCCGAGGAGCGCCCATCATGTTGATACTTCCGCCGTCTCGAAGCTCCGTTAAAAACTCGAAGATATCAGTTTCTGTTTGTTCGCCGTACATTTCTGTCATTGGTTTCTCCTGTGTTAAGGGTTTCAAGTACATAGCAAAAGCTCCCCGAAGGGAGCAATTGCAAGGGTTTGCTTGCGATCAACGCCTTTCGGCTAACGCAGAGGTAATTAACGCTCTCCCAAAGCGGTCTTAATCCAAGACTCGGAGCTGATTCCTTCGCATCTTGCTCCGGCTTTACCCTTCATCGCAAGTGCTAGCTTAGGCGGGGACAGTCAATCCCTTCCTTCGTCGAGGTTCAAGCTCCGTATCTCCCCGGAACTCTAAACCGGACCTCACAGCCCGGTTGTCGCTACCCTCGACTAGCCGCGAACTAAGCGGCGTGTGTCTACTACTAATAATTACTTCAATTCATCAACTCGTTTTTATTGTAATATAAGGGTTGCAGAATTAATAGCGGGCTACTTTGTAAATAGCCAATAGTCGGCTTATCGAACGTGCTCGATGCTTGTGGCTAATATCAAGGACTATTCTTTGGAATTCCAGAGTTTTTCTAGTCCCACCAGTCTGCATCGTATTTGAGCCCCTTATGAACGAACCACCATTTCTTTTGTGGTCGCCCTGAACTGCTCCAGATGTGGGTTTCCCTGATTTCTTGCTCCGACTTGATTCGGACCATGCTCTGCTGGATGAGAGCTTCTTTTATTTGTCTCCAGAGCTTTCTGTCAGGGTAACCCA
>Ga0233414_10000789_pt1 | contig 12610 bp, 14 predicted proteins | sample Na_anoxic_10_MG_FD_189020 | JGI IMG/M metagenome (GOLD analysis project Ga0233414, IMG submission 189020) | Seawater microbial communities from Saanich Inlet, British Columbia, Canada - Na_anoxic_10_MG | ecosystem: Environmental > Aquatic > Marine > Inlet | place: Canada: British Columbia...
AAAAGAGGCCAATTGATTATTAAATATTTTCACTTAAAAACTTAAAAGAACCAAAAAATGTCTAGAAACAGTGGTTCACATTCCCCTAAAAAAATTAAGATCAACGAGTTAAATCCGGACTTGATTCCACCATCAACTGATACTTACAGAAACCCTGGCCAGGGTGGTAGCAAGATTGTCGTCATAGGAAAGCCAGGTACAGGTAAAACAACCCTTATTACCGCTCTTTTGAATTCTAAAAAACACATTTTCCCAGTTGGTATGGTAATCTCAGGAACTGAAGATAGTAATGGACATTACAAGAAAATCTTCCCTGATAGTTTCGTATACAACAAGTATGACGAAGAGGTAATTCAAAGCTTTATCAAAAGGCAAAAGATAGCTAAACAGCATCTACAGAACCCTTGGGCTGTAATTTTACTAGATGATTGTACTGACGACCCTAAAGCTTTTTCTAAACCTTTACAACAAGGTATGTATAAAAACGGTCGGCATTGGAAAATGTGGTACATTCTCTCATTACAGTACGGTATGGATGTCAAACCAGTGATTAGAACAAACGTAGACGGAGTTTTTATTCTCCGTGAACCAAATTTACGAAATAGAAGGGTTCTTTGGGAAAATTACGCAAGTTGTATTCCCGATTTCAGAGATTTTTGTGATATTCTTGATCAACTCACTGACGACTACACAGCCTTATATATCAACAATGCGACACAAAGTAATGATATCCAAGACTGTATTTTTTGGTACAAAGCACCGAGAATTACAGAGTCTTGGAGATTTGGTTGTGATGAGTTTTGGATGCATCACGACGAAAGGTACGATCCTAATTTTGTTCCCTCTGTAATATAATTTTTATTACACTTTTTGTGTTAATTTTTACTTGTTTACAAATAAAAATGATTGAGACAATGATTAAATATTTCTTTCAATTTTTACCAGTTATACTAATGGGCGCAGCCTTCATCGCCGTGTTAATAAATAACAAAGAAGGATTGTCATTAAAAGAAAATATCGGTAAGCAAACTTTACGATACGTTGTCGGGGGTAACGGTATATTTGCAGGTACATCACATATTTTTTTCCAAAACGTTGCCGCCAAAAGTATAGGATGGGAATGTAAACAAAAAGGTAAAAATCATCTCAACGGATTTCAATATGAAATGGGTGTTACCAACTACGCAATTGCGGTTGCTGGTATATTAGCATCAACCGATAAGTATTATAATACTGATTATAGAATCGCCGTTGTGACTTTTGTCAGCATTGTCTATTTGGGATGTGCATTAAATCACATTCGCGAGGCTGTCTTTCATAAAAATTTCAACATACAGAATATAGGGCCGTCGTTTATAAATGATGTTGTAACACCAATAGTATTGCTGTTAACTCTCGACTAATTTTCATTATTCTAATGAATGAAAATTTAAACATAATGTGGGAATGCCATTCCGAAGCAAATTACCAAAAAGAATGGAGCGAACATCAATCCCAATTCAGCGAACATAGCTGTAATCAATGCTATAATACCTAACCCGACGCATTTATGATATTGATCATCGTCAACAAAAAAATCAGCAATTAGGAATCCGGCAGCTACTACTGAAAATAATATGACACTTGCTGGGTGTTTTTTAGTAATTACGTTGTGAAATTGTACTCTTGATGGATCTAAATAAGATATTGTAATTATTCCAGCGGTAATCGCTATGAGAACACTTACCCATATAATTTGATTAGTTTGCATATTTATTATAAGGTTTTATTTTTTGATTCTAACTGTTGTGTACTTCGCGGAACCAGCTGCGTGACGAAGTGTTGGGAGAGGTTCTTTCCGGCAACCAGAAGGACAACTGCTAGCTACAGATCTTACTTTTTTCTTCCAATCTTGACCTGTTGCTTTTTCACTCATCACGTAAATGTCGCCACCATTGATCATAAATTTCATATTTTGACCAACTGGTTTACTATTAATATACCATTGCCAATGAATAGGCATGGTAGCTCTTGGATCCCCGTAATCCCCTTCTCCTAAACGCCACGCAATAACCTTTCTTCTCTCAGTGTCACCATGATAACCTATACCTGTCTTTTTCTTGTTAAAATATTTGTTACCTTCTGCTTGCAGCGTCTTAGCTTTCTTACCGAAGAAGTTTGGTAATTGACTCATCATTTCTTGAAAATGTGGTACTTGATCATAAGCTACGATACGACCTTTTCCTGATTTATAATCAGGATCTTGTGATTTTTTAGAAAAGCATAAATTATGTCTAGCATGTTTGTTCAACACCTTTTTACGCCTCGCATCCCAGAACTTTTTATCCCAATCCAACACCACTAGTTGATTGTAAAAATCTTTTATTTTACCACTCCCTATCAACGCTTCCACGCCATTTCTTATTACCATTATATGAGCTGGTTCGGCTGTTACTTGTTTCCCATTTATTTCAACACCATCTAGACCTTTATTCAAGTCGAAAATTTCGACTTTGTATCCCATATTTTTGAATTTTCGAGATGCTTTTTGTAGATCTTGTAGTTTGAATCCCTGACCTTTCGCTACAAGATGACCTATTTGTTGATTTCCGATGTGATTTTCAGCCACATCCCCACACGTGATTGTTATGATAGCATCAACATCTTTAATAGCTTCAAGTGGTGATTTTTTTCTAGTCTTCGTAGAAACTTGTGGAACTGAAATAGGTTTTCCAGTCAAATGATCTTCGATAGCTTGAATAAGATCCACCTTTCTTAGTTTGCTTCTACCTCTGATTTTGAGTGTACTTGCAAATTTTCTTAACTTAGCTAATGTTTGCGAACTTAATTGATTAGTAGATAACATTTTTATGAAAGCAATATTTTCATAAAAATCAATTTTTATTCACATGCATATCTAGCAGTGTATGCGGCTGCTGTCTCATCGTGTTTAGCTCTATCATTTCTGAAAGTTTCTGCTATCTCTGGTGCTAGCGGATCATCGGGATTAGGATCACTTAGAAGAGAACATATAGACAGAAGTACCTTACCTATTGTAAGAACTGGGCTCCATTTGTCTTTCAAAATATCTAAACAGATATTTCCGGCTCTATTGATATTACAATGATATATCGGTGTTGTAAATGTTACTTTAGGGGCTTTATAAGGATAATCCGATGGAAATATTATCTCTAGTTTGAAAACTCCTCCAACATACGGTGTACCTTCTGGGCCGATAATGATACCCTGCCATGTAGATAGATCATCATCTACAGGCCCTGCACTACAACCCGGCATAGACTTAGATTCTTCTTGTAGGAGTTTTAGTTCCTTTCTAATTCGTTGTTCGGACATTTATTTGAAAAATGATTTATAAAAAAATCATTTCTCAAATATAAAATGTCATCAATGATACAAGAAACTAATAGACAACCAGAACCCCTATTGCAGGGTGATAATACAAGATTCACACAGTTACCCTACAAATACCCAGATCTGCAAAAAGCATATAAGAATCATATGAGTATGTTTTGGACAGAAGATGAAATTGACTACGCTGCTGATTGCAAAGACTTCGATAATCTAAATCCAGAAGCTAAAATGTTTATAGAACATGTTTTGGCATTTTTCGCCGGGGCTGATGGAATTGTTTTGGAAAACTTAATCAACAATTTCAGCTCAGAAGTTCAAGCATCGGAAGCTAGAAATTTTTATGGTTTTCAAGGTATGATAGAGAATGTACACGGCGCAGTGTATGCTCTTTTGATTGACACATACATCAAAGATTCCAAAAGAAAAGCAGAATTATTCAATGCCATTGATACAATCCCATGTATTAGTAAGAAAGCAGCATGGGCTAAGAAATGGATAGATAAGACTTACACAGACAACAGTGGTAAAATTCAACCTAGACACTTTGAAGAAAGGTTAATGGCATTCGCGATAGTCGAGGGTGTATTTTTCAGTGGTTCTTTTTGCGCTATATTTTGGTTGAAGAATAAAGGAAAAATGGTTAAAGCTTTGGGAAAAAGCAACGAATTAATCGCGAGAGACGAAGGACTTCATACAGATTTTGCTGTTCAGATGTACAAACACCTAAATAACAAAGTAAACAGTGAAACTGCACATGAAATTATGAAAGAAGCTGTCGTAATAGAGAAAGAATTTATATGCGAAAGTCTTCCATGTCGTCTTATTGGCATGAACAGTGATTTGATGTCCAAGTATATTGAATTTGTAGCTGATCGATTATTGACACAATTAGGTTTTGACAAAATCTGGAATTCTAATAATCCTTTTGATTTCATGGACGCGACACTTCTAGACGGAAAAACTAATTTTTTCGAACAACGTGTTAGTGAATATCAACATTCTTCAGTAGCTACTTCTAAGGGAACTCAAGATTTCGAGTTCGATGCAGACTTTGATTTCTAAATTTAATACAATTATGTATAAAATTTATTCAGCAGTTGTTAAGACGTTGATAGACATAAGTATCAAGAAAATAAACATGATTACTATGATTCCGCTTACAATACCCACAACCCAACAGTTAGCTTTACCTTTTTCCTTTGGGGGTTTTTTGTCTAAATTTTCTTCCATGTGTTCTACGTAATTTTCACGTTTCTTTCTTGGATAACAATCACTTTTTCTTGGTAAAGTAGGAGGTTCTTTGTCTCCATATACTTGTTTGTACATAGTATAAGCAGATTCGCAGAAACCCACTTCTTGATTTTTGTTATGAAGTGATTTTCTAATACAGTATTTTCTCGCTTTTTCTGGATCATTTTTGTGCTTGCGTAGACCTTCTGCAAAATATTTAGCTCTAAGATTGATAACAGGTACTGGTAGTCTAAATTGACACGGATCTTTCCCAATCGCTCTTGTTAATTTTTTGACTCCTGCTTTACAATATAGACCCGCTTTACTTTGCATTACAGTGTCCTGATTAAAACCTTCAACAAACTCGGAAGCCGTATTGTAACAAACTTGGTTAAAATCGATAATTGGTTGTGTTCTACTAATCGGAAACTTTGAAATCGGAACTTTATTTGGATCCATTTCAAAAATTGCTGGAAGTTTTGTAGCCATTTTATGTGTACAAATATTTTCTATTTTTTTGGAGTTTCGACAAGCATTCCTTCGCCATATCCAAACAAAAAGTACATGATTAAGTAAGCTAGTACACCCGTGAAAAATGAAATCATAAAAGCACCCACCGCTTTAACTATTTCATGTTGGTCTTCAAACCAACCTAAATTTTCTATCCATTTTCTAGATTCAATAGCACCAACTGACACTAAAGCCATGATTAAAGAACCCAAGAAGAATGCTTTCCAGATACTTGTTGCTTTCATACCAGAAATTAACATTTTATTATATATCAATGTTTATGGAATTTTCTCGTTTTTTACCAATTATCTTTTTGACAATTTGATAACTCAACGATTCCGTTTCTAAGAGTTTCTTTGCTAATTTTTTGATATATTTAGTATTTTCGTTGAGAATTCTTAACGTGAATTCTTCGAGATTAGATATTAATTCCTGACAATGAGTAGACACATTATCATCTTCTAGTTTGATAGAATGAGGATTGAATGGGCCAAATTGAGCTGACATTCCCCATCTTGTATGATAACTTTCTGCTAGACGAGTTATCTTTTCTATGTCATCACTGGCGCCTGTAGACAAATTACCGTATATTATATACTCCGCGCTTCTACCTCCTAACAACACAGATATCTGAGACAAGATATATTCATCTGTATGTAACAAACTCGGGTCTGGTTTATTTTGACTAAATCCTAACGCTGCTTCACCACGTGGTATAATACTTACTTTCAATGGAGATGGGGAGTGTTTTAATAAATAACCCATGATAGCATGCCCAGCTTCGTGGTGTGCTACTCTTTTTCTTTCCTCTGGTGATAACATTCTTTCTCTTTTCTCTCTTCCTATCATCACTTCGTCTAAAGCCGTTTGAATATCTTCATTGGTAATAGAATCATGATTTCTATTGATTGCATTAATTTTCGCTTGATTAGATACATTTGCAATATCAGCACCGGATAATCCTGTTGATCTATCAGCTAACTCTTGATAATCTATATCTCCTATTTCAGTATTTTTCATATTCAACTGGAAAATTTCCACGCGTTCTTCCACGTTAGGTAAATCAAAATATATTTTCTTGTCAAATCTTCCAGATCTGACTAAAGCTGGATCTAGACGTGATACTAAATTTGTTGCAGCAAATACCATAATGTTAGAATCTGAATCAAACCCGTCCATTTCCGTGAGAAGTTGATTCAATGTGCTTGCTCTTTCTGAATTATTATCTCCATCTCTTCTCGAACCCACCGCATCTATTTCATCGATGAATATGATACACCCATCGTGAGTTCTTGCTTTACTAAATAATTTACGTACTCGTGACGCACCTACACCAACATACATTTCTACGAATTCCGAACCGGATGCTGATATTATAGGAATATCTAAGCTGTCAGCTATTGCTTTAACAAGTAGAGTTTTACCAGTTCCAGGTGGTCCTGCTAATAATATACCTTTAGGAACATTCACGTCCCATTCATTGTATTTGTCTTTATTTTTGATAAAATCCATATAACGATGTATTTCCTCTTTGACAGTTTCTAAACCAACTACGTCGCCTAGAGACAAATTTTCCGATTTCCTTTTCCCACGTGTTGTCTTAAAACTTTCTAATTTTTTCAGTATAATCGCTCCTAAATAAAAATAGATAACGAGGGTAAATATGTCAATCTCCGGTTTAGGCGGAGGTGGTGTTGAAAAGTAATGCCCCATTTATTTTAGAATTAATATCCTTGATTTTAATTCTAATAATTTAATAATTTTAAGACCCACACGATAGACATTCCTCTTCGTACTTCTTTTCTTTTGCGGGATCCATCGTGAAACGTTGAGAATTTAATGCCGGTTTGGAACGGATGTAATAAGAACCGGTCTTCAACCCTTTCATCCATCCATACAAATGTGCACTAGTCAAACTTTTGAAGTCTATTTTATCAAACCATAGATTCAAACTCTGACTCTGACACACAAATCTTCCTCTGTCAGCAGACATGTTAATACATTCTTTTTGGCTAATTTCCCAGACGGTTTTGTAGATGTCTTTCAAATACGAAGGAAGACCAGGAAGATCTTTCACCGATCCTCTGAGATATAATAGGCGATCTCGTGTCTCTTCGTTCCACATATCCATACTAATCAAATCTTCCATCAAATGTTGATTGATAATTGTAAATTCTCCAGCCAGAGTTCGTCGCTTGTAGACATTAGATGTGTATGGTTCGATACACTCGTTATTACCCATAATTTGGGAAGTTGAAGCAGTAGGCATTAATGCGACAAGAAGACTGTTTCGCACGCCATGTTTCACGATTTCGCTTCTCATTGAATCCCAATCATACATGCCCGAGATGTATTTTTCTGGTTCAGGCCACATGTCGAATTGAAACTTACCTTCTGAGAGAGGAGAACCAGCAAACGTCTCGTAAGCACCTTTTTCTTTCGCCAGATCAAGAGATGCTTGGAGAGCGCCGCGATAAATTGTTTCAAACACTTTTTTGTTGACATCTTTGGCTTCTGGGCTTGTGAAAGGAAGTCTGAGTTTAATAAACAGATCAGCGAGACCTTGTACACCGATACCGATAGGTCTATGTCTAAAGTTAGACGTCTCCGTTGCTTTAATTGGATAAAAGTTTTTATCGATAATCTTGTTAAGGTTTTGGGTAGCTGAGTATGCCAATTGATGCAAGTGATTGTAATCCACAGTTGGTTTCAAACACTGCCATAGTGCTGTGTATCCACCAATATGTTCTTCTGTTTTACCATTCCAATTAATGACAAATTGGGGGAGTGTTTTTACGGATTTTTCTTGAAAAAAGGAATTTCTTTCCGCCTCATCGTCAAGATTAATTTCCGTAAAATCTAAACCAAACTTTTTTAGGGTCCCTTTCGCTAGAGTGCACCAGCCACATTCACTCTTACTGTACATAGTTATATTAGATCCTTTAATTGCTTCATGATTATGAACGAGAACAGATGGCAAACACAGAGAAGCTAAATTACACACTGCTGCTTCCGGATCACCATTTTCATTAGATTGTGTACTGTATTCTACAATTTCTGCACAAAGATTACTACTCTTAATAGTTCCTAGGTTCTTTTGATTAGATTTTTGATTACAAGAATCCTTGTAAAGCATATAAGGAGTACCTGTTTCTACTTGTGCACTAATAATCGCTTTCCATACATCCCTTGCCTTAATGATACGAGACTTTTTACGAGCTTTGTTTAGTTCCATCTTTTCGTATTTGGTATACAACTCAGTAAAATCGTCTCCATAAGCATCCGAGAGACCTCTGTATTCATCTGGACACATTAAAGTCCAAGGACCATCTTGTTTTACACGTTCCATAAAGAGATCTGGAATCCACAGCGCGTAAAACAAATCTCTAGCGCGTTCTTCTTCTTGACCATGGTTCTTTTTGGCGTCCAAAAACGCAAAGATATCCATATGCCATGGTTCTATGTACATAGCAAATGAACCCGGACGCTTTCCTGATTGATTTATATATCTAGCGGTATCATTATAGACTTTGAGCATAGGCATGATACCATCGGATTTTCCACCTGTCTTTCTGATATAAGAACCGTCTCCTCGAATACCATGAATGTGAACTCCAATACCACCGGCCCATTTGGAGATCAACGCACAATTTGTAATAGATTTATAAATACCTTCTACCGAATCACCCCCTCCATCTAACAAAAAGCATGAACTCATTTGCGGTCTAGTAGTTCCCGCATGGAATAGTGTAGGTGTCGCATGAGTATATCTTCTAAGCGACAAATTATCATATGTTTCCTTGATTGCTTCCAAATCATCCCCGTGAATTCCAATAGCAACTCTCATAAATAAATGCTGAGGTCGTTCAACCAATTCGTTTCCAACTTTCTTCAAATATGCTTTCTCGAGAGTTTTGAATCCAAAGTAACCTAGATCATGATCTCTTTCAAACATGATATAGTTTTGGATCTTATCTCCGTATTTTTCTGTTATATCTTCTACCTCTTTGCTAACTAAAGGTGCTGACTCGCCGTTAGGTCCAAGATTAGCCCTCAAAATTTTAACAACATGTAAAAAATTAGGTGATGTATTTTTTTGATGGTTGTCGATCACGATCCTTCCTGCCAGAGTCCCGAAAGCTGGATGAATTGTAATCATCGCCGCGCAGATATGCGATGTGAGTTCGTCAATTTCAGCCGTAGTGATCCCGTCGTGAATTCTTTCGGCTATTTTTTGGGTAATTATCGCCGGGTCGATAAATTTATCTAAACCATCATGTAGTAAGTAACGTATTCTTTCCGTGATTTTATCAAATTGCACGGGCTCTTTTTGGTTGTTTCGTTTCTGGACTTGCATTTTTGTAATATCAATTTTATTAAAAATTTCATTTTTGTAATATAAAATGTCTTATGTACCAATTGCAGAAATAGGCTGTTGCGAGCCAGAAAATCCTTATTCCTATTTGGAAGGACCCGGATCAATGTTTTTACACCCACAATCAATAGCAACTTCGGGCAAATCAACCACACCAGCTGGTGCTACAACCATGGTAATGCAAGGTTGGTTTGCGGATCAAGTTAAACATCTGGGCTGGCAAAAAGGAAATACTCTATTCTATAGAGAACTACGTAGTATATCATACCCCTCTAATTTCTTACCATCGGCTTACCGAACGGGATATAGTGAGAATATTAATGGAACACTTCAACAAGCTAATTTGGGACAAACATATTTGAATAACGCTTTAGGTTGGACTTTTATCCATTTTCCCAGATGTTCTTATGGTTTCGAACCAACAGCTGTAAATAACACATGTAGTCCTATGGCTCCCGTGTTTGTAGATCATCGTGCATCTGGTATTGGATTGCATAACGAAGAAGAGTTGTTGAAACCCAAAAAATATAAAACACTAATTGATAGAGCATTAGAACAAGCATACGCTGCCCCGCATATGAAAGGTCCGTGTGGTAAAGTTTTAATATTTATTTGTAACGTAATGACTACAAAATATGGTAAAAGATTCACAGATTCTGATACCAACCTAGCTAGATGGTGGAAAGCTTTGACTAGACGTAATTAAATAAAATCTTATATATCATTTTGGATATAAGATTTATTCTTCAACCATACCTTTCAAACGAGAAATCAACCCCGGAGAAGATGCTTTGGTGTTTACACTTGGTGTTTCAATTTTTACAGGACTCGTGGGAATAACATCACTTACTACAACCCCGCTTGTAGTATCTTTACACACGTCTTTTAATAAAGCTTTAGTTCCCCCGTTGCTGCCCCAGAGATAATAAAGACCAACACCGATACCAACAATTGCTAGTATTATTAACAAGGTTTTCCATGTGAAAATACTAGATTTTTTCTTAGGTATCACCTGTGGTTGCATTACAGGTGGTATTAGTGGTGGTATTAGTGGTGGTTCCTCTTGGAGTTCGGGTGGTGGATTTTGGACTATATCTATTTCCACGTTGTGGGGTTTATCTGATTTAATACACAAAAAATAATTCTGATATACATTTTTATCATTAACCAAACGTGCTTGCATAGCTCCTTGAAATTTTTTATATTGCAAGTCTTGCTGATTGTCTAATTCCGTTTGTGTTAATATTACAGCATCGAATTCTGATGAATCCTTCGATTTAACGGATACAACTAGATCAAATAACGTGAGATCTTCGTTTAAATCTATCAACTGTTTTTGTGTTTTCAATGACAACGTTCGCATTTTACGAACACATCTTGTTTTTAACTCTCTTTTATCAAGGCTTTATCATACCAAAAGGTATTGTAAAGCATTTATTTAGAATTATTTATTTGTTGTTTAGCTGTGTCCAACATTTGATTTAAATTACCAGTCATGGCCTTGATCTCGGGTGGAGCATCATCGGTATCTTGTAGTTTTCCAACCATTTTTTGTAGAGATCCCATCAATTTACTTAGATCAAGAGATCCATCTTGCATCCCGGATGTCATACTTCCCATCAAATCCGACATCAAACCACCAGACATGATTTGTCCAAGAGCAGCCGATGGATCACTAGTATTAGGATCAACAGATGATTCTACTTTAGTCATTATATTACTCAGAAAATCATCTTCTGGAGTGTCTCCATCGAAAATAGGATCTTTACTAGATGATTCTTTTTGTTGCTCCTGTTTTTCTTTCAAGACTTTCTTGAGTTTAGCTTGAGGATAAACTATCGCTCCAATAGTAATAATATGCTGCCATATAGCACTCGTATTTTCTTTACTATTAATCAATAATAGACGAAAGTTGATGTACACTCGAGGAGAGTATTCTATTACTTTAGTATTCAAACTGCCGATTTCTTGTTCCTTTAGAGCTTCTTGGTTATCCTGACAAAAATTTCTGAAAGCATCAATGTGTTTTTTGATAGCTTCCACGTGGGAAATCTGAGTTTTTTGAATTAGTCTATTGTAAAGTTGCAAAGATTTTTGAGTACTGCCTCCAACTGAGTTAGCTTCGGATACAAAAGAAGATATAGCCTGAAATGCTAGTAGTTCGTTTGCTGTAAGTTTAGTGCTTTCCATTTCTATTTTGATCTTAAAATTTTAAATTATAAAATTAAGATAAATATGTATGAAGACGATTTTTTAGTTGAAGGAGATCCAGATTTTCATGACGATTACGAAGATTATGACGATGACGGTGATGACGGTGACTATGGTGATGATTTAGATGACGATAGATTCTTGGATTTTATGGATACTCCCGGGACGACAATGGGAAAAGCAGAAATAACCGCGTTTGACCGCGTTGGACCATCCATGGTAGATCCATGGATATTAAAAATGACGAATTTACCCAAACATTTCAAAAAATTTATTCTAGGTTCAATAACTTTGGATGCTTTGAGAAAAAGTAATTTGAATTGTATAAATTCGTTCTTATCCAGCTTCACATTCGATTCTGGTGATATATTAAAATCGTTAAACCCTTTAGCATTGTCGTTGTCACATTATATTAGAACATCCGATGGTGGTATAGATAAAAAAAAATTAACAGAAGTATCACAATTATTGACGTCTTCGCAATCATGCAATTCTGATAACGATTGTAAATCTAAAATTCATTCAATGTGTAAATCTGGCAAATGTATTACAAATATAATTGATCTTGGATCTATAATTAGATATTTGAGTATTTGGAATAAAGTTTATAATATCAACACAATAGACGACGATGAAATCGAAGAAGACTTAGGTATAACCGAATAATTTTTATCATTTTGAATGATAAAAATAACTATTTTTTAGTTTTGATAACTTTTTTCTTGATGTTAAAATCCCAATCTTTCAAATGTGTATTTTGTATTTTTTCCCATTTCTTAATCTCGGTAACTCTCCCGTGATAAATATTTATATCTTCATTGTTTATTATTTTTAGCTGAATAGCAAGCATCAAACTTGATAATAGTCTCTTTTGCTTTATTCTATTAAAATTTTTGTTCTGAGAAATTATAAAATTTTCTAACAGTAACCCTC
>Ga0233414_10000790_pt1 | contig 12572 bp, 10 predicted proteins | sample Na_anoxic_10_MG_FD_189020 | JGI IMG/M metagenome (GOLD analysis project Ga0233414, IMG submission 189020) | Seawater microbial communities from Saanich Inlet, British Columbia, Canada - Na_anoxic_10_MG | ecosystem: Environmental > Aquatic > Marine > Inlet | place: Canada: British Columbia...
GTTTAGCAGATGAAACTGTATCATCTGCAGGTGGACTTGTTGTGAGGAATGGAGATATACAGACTAACCTTACACTGGAATCAATAATCCGCCTTGAACGTGAACAGCTTGAAGCCGATGTAGTCGCACTGATATTTGAAAGCGAGTAATTGTGTTACCGGAAACTAGATACGCCTACTCTGTAGCAAGGGTACGCGTCGCAGAACTAAATATGCTCACAAAAAGCAGGCTTGAACGGATGCTTGATTCAGATAGGGTTTCAGGTGCTGTAAGGGTGCTTCATGAGGCTGGGTATCCTGAAAATAACAATTATGAGGACATGCTGCGTGAGGAAACTGCAAAGCTTTATGATTATCTGAAGGGAATCAGTCCTGAACCTGAGGTGTTTGATATATTCGCTTATCGATATGATAGCCATAATATCAAAGTTTTATTAAAATCAGAGCTTTCAGGTGCAGATACCGAGGGATTGCTTGCAGATAATGGTGTTGTGGATAAAAATGCCCTAAGTATTTTAGTACGCGAAAGAGACCTGGGAAAAGTACAGCCCGAATTTGAAAAGGCCATCATAGAAAGTCTTGATACATATGCACGGACAAAAGATCCGCAAATAATAGATATTCTTGTAGACGGAGCATATTTCAAGCTATATTTGAGAATGGCATCAGCTACGGGCAGTAAATTTCTATTGAAACTTGCAGCTAAAATTATTGATATAGCCAATATCAGTGCATTTATCAGGGTGAAATCCAAAATGGAGGATCTGGACCTTCTTTCCAGGGTTCTTATACCAGGAGGGGAAATAAAAGTTAAAGAATACCTGGATAGTTTCAGCAAGGATATCGAATCATTCAGGGACGTTCTTAAGGGCACCGGCTATGGAGAACTGCTTGATATCCTGACCGAGGCAACAGGAAGTGTAACAGAATTTGAAAAGGCCTGCGATAATCATGTAATGAAATTTATTAGGAATTACAGACATAAGGCATTCGGAATTGAACCGTTAATAGGTTATATGCTTGGGAAAGAAACAGATATTAAAAATGCGAGGATTATCCTTGTTGGTAAAATCAACAGGATGAATAGTGATATAATCCGCGAAAGACTGAGGAACGGATATGTATAAAGCTGCCGTTATCGGCGACAGGGACAGCATACTGGGTTTCAAAGCCCTGGGGATTGATGTATTTGACGAAAAGCATGTCAAGCCTACCGAATTGATTAGAGATCTGGCAGAGAAAAACTATGCTGTGGTTTTCATCACGGAAGATATTCTTTACAGGATTGACGATGCAGTGAGAAAATACTCCGATACACCATTACCTGCAATAATACCCATACCTAGTAATAAAGGCTCGAAAGGCCTGGGGATGGAAAACATTAGAAAAGCGGCTGAAAAGGCAATCGGTGCGGATATATTGTTTAACGACAAATAGTGAAAAGGAAGTGATTTAGTGAGTAAAGGAACCATAGTCAAGGTTTCAGGGCCCCTGGTAGTTGCGAAGGGGATGCGTGACGCCAACATGTTCGATGTGGTCAGGGTCAGCAAAGAACGCCTTGTAGGTGAGATTATTGAAATGAGAGGCGAAAACGCTTCTATACAGGTATATGAGGAAACAGCGGGACTTGGCCCCGGCGAACCGGTTGAATCAACCGGAATGCCTCTGAGTGTTGAACTTGGGCCCGGTATCATAGAGCATATATTTGATGGGATTCAACGACCGCTGGTTAAAATTAGGGAACTGACGGGCTCAAATATAACAAGGGGAATCGAAGTTGACAGTGTTGACAGGGACGTACAATGGGAATTCAAACCTGTTAAAAAACCCGGAGAAAAAGTTGAAAACGGCGATATCATAGGAACTGTTCAGGAAACTGTACTCATTGAACACAGGATAATGATTCCATTCGGTATAAATGGGACAATCAAGAGCATTGAAGAAGGGACTTTCACCGTTGATGAAACCGTTGCTGTTGTTGAAGATGCAGAAGGAAAAGAAATTAATATAACCATGCTCCAGAGGTGGCCTGTCAGAAAACAGCGTCCATATAAGAATAAATATACTCCTACTGAACCTCTCATAACAGGACAGAGGAATGTCGATACCATGTTCCCTATAGCTAAGGGCGGCATGGCTGCAATCCCGGGTCCCTTCGGAAGCGGCAAGACAGTTGTCCAGCATCAGCTTGCCAAATGGTCAGCTGCCGACATAGTGGTATATATAGGCTGCGGTGAACGCGGAAATGAAATGACGGATGTTCTCATGGAATTTCCGGAGTTGAAGGATCCAAGAAGCGGTGAACCTTTGATGAAAAGGACTGTGCTTATAGCGAATACATCAGACATGCCCGTTGCAGCCCGTGAAGCTTCAGTTTATACAGGCATAACGATTGCAGAGTATTACAGGGATATGGGATATGATGTCGCAATTATAGCAGACTCCACTTCAAGGTGGGCGGAAGCATTAAGAGAAATGTCCGCCAGGCTTGAGGAAATGCCCGGTGAAGAAGGATACCCTGCATATCTGGGTTCAAGGCTTGCCCAGTTCTATGAGAGGGCGGGCAAGATAATGGCCCTCGGTTCCGAGGGAAGGATGGGAAGTATAACCGCGATTGGTGCGGTTTCACCTCCAGGGGGCGATTTGTCGGAACCTGTTACTCAGGCAACGCTGCGAATAGTAAAAGTTTTCTGGGGGCTGGATTCACAACTCGCATATGCACGACATTTCCCGGCTATCAACTGGCTTATAAGCTACTCCTTGTATAATGACAGGATAGCTAAATGGTATGAGGAAAACATTGCGAAGGAAATGCCGAAGCTTAAATCGGATACTATGAGGGTTCTACAGGAGGAAGCCAGCCTGCAGGAGGTTGTCAGGCTTGTAGGAATGGATGCTCTGTCAAAAGGCGAAAGGCTGACCCTTGAGGCAGCAAGATCAATCAGGGAGGACTTCCTGTATCAGGATGCAATGCATGAGATTGACACTTACTGTCATCCTCAGAAACAATACCGGATGTTGTCCTTAATAATGAAATTTTATTATCTCGGCCGAGAAGCCATAACAGAGGATGTTGATATTGAAAAACTATTTGAAATACCAGTTAGGGAAAAAGTCGGGAGAGCCCGTTTCATAGCTCAGGAAAAGATTGAAGAGGAATTCGGTCAGATGGAACAGGAAATGGAAGAACAGATTAAAGCTCTGGTTTCCGGAGGTGAAAATAATGCTTAAAGAGTATAGGACAATCAGCGAGGTTGCAGGACCTCTGATGATTGTAAAAGATGTTCAGAATGTCAAATATAATGAACTTGGTGAAATCGAACTTTCCAGCGGAGAAATAAGAAAATGCAGGGTTCTTGAAATTGACGGGACAGAGGCTGTTGTACAGCTTTTTGATAGTGCTGCCGGTATAAACCTAGCACAGAGTAAAGTACGCTTCCTTGGAAGGGGAATTGAACTTGCAGTATCCGGTGATATGCTCGGAAGGGTTTTTGACGGCATGGGTGATCCTATAGACGACGGACCGGCCATAATCGCTGAGAAACGACTTGATATAAACGGCAACCCGATGAATCCTGCCGCAAGGAATTATCCTTCAGAATTTATTCAAACAGGAATATCGTCTATTGATGGACTAAATACATTGGTTAGAGGCCAGAAACTGCCCATATTCTCAGGATCAGGCTTACCCCATGCAGAACTTGCTGCGCAGATTGCCCGGCAAGCTAAAGTTCGCGGTACAGATTCCAACTTTGCTGTTGTTTTTGCAGCGATGGGTATCACATTTGAAGAAGCTGACTTTTTTATACAGGACTTCAGACGTACAGGAGCTATCGATAGAGCAGTAATGTTCATAAATCTGGCAAATGACCCACCGATTGAAAGAATCGCAACTCCCCGTATGGCACTGACTGCTGCGGAGTACCTTGCGTTCGAAAAAGAAATGCATGTTCTGGTTATACTGACTGATATAACATATTATGCCGAAGCACTCAGGGAAATTTCTGCGGCGCGTAAAGAAGTCCCGGGCAGAAGGGGATATCCCGGATATCTTTATACCGACCTTGCGACAATGTATGAGAGGGCCGGAAGAAAACTTGGAAATGACGGAAGTATTACGCTGATTCCCATACTGACTATGCCCGAGGATGACAAGACCCACCCAATCCCGGACCTCACCGGATATATAACTGAGGGGCAGATTATCCTAAGCAGGGAAATGTATAAAAAAGGAATAATGCCTCCGATTGATGTCATGCCGTCTTTATCAAGGCTTAAAGACAAGGGGATTGGCAAAGATAAAACAAGAGATGACCATAAGAACACCATGAACCAGTTGTTTGCAGCATATTCAAGAGGGAAAGAAGCCAAGGAACTTGCAATTATCCTTGGGGACGCAGCCCTCACTGACATTGATAAGCTTTATGCGAAATTCGCAGATGAATTTGAACGAAGATATATAAACCAGGGATTTTCAGAAAATCGGTCCATTGAAGCTACCCTTGACCTAGGATGGGAATTGCTCACGCTTCTTCCAAGAACTGAAATGAAGAGGATTAGTGATGCGAACTTGGAAAAATATTATGATGTATTTTATAAAAGGGTAATGGAAAATGGCGAGGCTTAATGTTAATCCCACCAGGATGGAGCTTAACCGACTTAAAAAGAGGTTAAAAACCGCCAGGAGGGGTCATAAACTGCTTAAAGACAAACGAGATGAACTTATGAAAAAATTCATCGAGATTGTCAAAGAAAACATAAGGCTTCGCGGGGAGATGGAGAACAAGGTAATGGATGCCCATTCCAGCTTTATCATTGCTCGTGCCGTCATGCAGTCCGAGAACCTTGAAGAAGCTTTGATGTTTCCTAAAAGGAAAATTGACCTGCAGGTTTCGCAGGAAAATCTCATGAGTGTCAAGGTGCCTGTTTTTGACTTTGAGGATGTTGAAGAAGGGGATACGAATATATATCCGTATGGACTTCACAGCACATCAGGTGAACTTGACGGCGCCGTTCTTAACCTTACGCATGCTTTCCCGGTTCTCATGGCACTTGCTGAAAAGGAAAAAACGGCTCAGTTGCTTGCCAGGGAAATAGAAAAGACCAGAAGACGGGTTAATGCGCTTGAGTATGTCATGATTCCGCAGCTTGAAGAAACTATCCATTTCATAACCATGAAACTTGATGAGAACGAACGCGGGAACATAATCCGGCTGATGAAGGTAAAAGACATGATGGTGGAAGAGCAACGACAGAAACACCTCCAGAAAGGTTAGTTTTCCACCACCGTAAGTCATAAGAATTTTCAATCACCGGTTAAGAATTTAAATATTCCCGGTGATTTTTAAATCTATGAATGACTTACTTCGTTTATCTTGTACCAAATTTAACCTGAAGAGCCGACAGAAGTTTAGATGGTTTTTGTTCATAATGATATAATTAATGCTGCAGGGGGTATCTATGCAAGAAATGATTAAAAATACAATCAACCAATGTCTTGTTGAGTATGATAATCCTATTAAACGCCACAATGATTACAAACACTTTATTCATAAAATATGCTTTCTGGCTGATATGGATTGTGATCCCGAATTACCGGGAATGAAAAAAATTGCAGATTTAATATTATCACGGCAGTCTGATGACGGATTCTTCTTGTCAAATGTTGAAATAGCTAAAGCATTCAAAGGAACGGGGTTTCCTGAACCCGGGTGGTTGATGTGTGATTTCCCACTAATATTGTATTTTCTAATTAAAACAGGTTACAAAGGAAATCCTAGTGTGAAAAGGGCAGTAGATTCTTTACAAAGAATAGCTGATGATAATGGTTGGAGATGTAAAGGCTATCATGACAAATTCAGAGGACCGGGTAAGAAAGCAGATCATTGTCCATTGGCAACCTTATATGCTCTTAAAGTTTTTTCTCTACTGCCGGAGTTTCATAAAGAACTATATGTTAAAGCGGGCATTGATTCTTTACTATATCAGTGGTCGCATAGTTATGACGGACATATATACATGTTTGGAATGGGTAAACGTTTCCGCAAGTTGAAATATCCCAATCACTGGTTTGATGTTCTGCATGTAGTGTCAGTATTGTCCAATTTCGATTATGCCCGCAGAAAACCTGAATATAAAGAAATGATTGAACATATTAAATCAAAAAGATCGCCAAATGGCGGATTTATTCCAGAAAGTATTTATCTTATTTATAAAGGGTTGGATTTTGGGCAAAAAAAAGCGGAATCCCAAATTATGACTAAAAAAATTAATCAACTCATTTTAAGGTAGCAGTAAATGCTGAAAGCTTTAGCTTCAAGGTTGAATATCTGGCATTCTAATGATTAATGAATTCAATTTTGTCAGGGGTTGAGTCATGGGTGTATTGCTTGCCGCTGATAATTATGTATGAGCCGGAGGAAACAGAGGCTTTCAAGAAGGCATCGCCGCAGAAACGGATTACGGCTAAAAGGGCATCGGTTTCTATATCGGGCTCAAGAATTTTAATAGAATTATGTGATTCTGGATCATTTGCAATTATATAATCAACAATCCCATCATTGTGAATTACTTTTATAGCCTCATCAAAATCAGTATTTAACTCAGCTTTTGGAAGACATATTTTCTGAAGTTTTGAATTGTCTTCGTAGATTTCTATAATTCCTGTGAACACGCTGCCAGGACCTTCATGAGTTTCATAAATTGTTGGAATCCATACCCATTGATTACCGGTCTTTTCATTAGAAGCCTGTGCCATTCGTGTTATGTCAACCCAGGATTCGCAGGCACTTACCGAGGTCCCGGTCGATAGACCTGTGTATTTCATATGAATATCTTTTTCAGTGGGATTTAGAGATTTATCAGCATAAATCTTCCAATCAGCACTCCAAAACTTTTCGGGTGAGTTGTCTGTCATATGATGCCTTAGTATGGTTTTGTCGGGATAATAATCATCACCAGGTTTCAAATCGAGACCATTTGTTCCCATAGATGAGTATGTCCCGTGGAGAAATTTGGAATGACTGTTTCCACCTTCAGTTCTTGAAATATCCAAACAGTAGCTATCGTTTTTAGAAAACTCAACTATTGCTATGAGCCTTTCATTACGCAGTATATCGTTGTATTCCGGAGCTGCATTATATGCAGCCTGTACAAATGAACCATTGCAGAACATTATGTTTTTACCATATGAAGGATATCTGTAAAACATTCCATCGCCGCTTGGGGGCATATTGGTATGCAGCTTTCCGTCAACCACCACCTGGTTATGTGCTGCGGGATGGCGGTACCATAATGCTTCCTTTGTATTCCAGCCTCCGTGATTTACGGGCGGATAGCCATAGTCAGGGGTTACATTCAATCCCCTGGAAAAAAGATGCAGGCTTAAGGCATCCTCATGACAGTGGTTTTTTCCTGAATCATATGGCATTGCCAGCATATATTTGTTATTTCCCTCACCGGAGTGAAGAACCGAGACCCGCCAGCTACTGTAATTTATTGATTTCTGATTTAGAGAAACACCGGATTTATCAAGGATATCTGACAGTTTTTTTTCATAAATCGCTGGATTTCTTATATAGAAATCATTGTTGAACAGAGCTGTGTCTGTTCTTTTGCCTGATAGAAATATTGTCTTGGCAATATCCGGGTCGTCAAAATATTCAGCTAAAGTAATAGCGAACCATTCCCTGGAACGGTGGTATTTAGAAGTCAAGGGGGCATACATTGAAAATAAACCGGTATATTGCTCAGCCGGCAATGCGAATACTGAACTGTCGCCAATGCCCGGATAGTATTTAGCATCGTACCATGTATCTATGTGGAACCTATATGTTTTATATAATTGAGGATGTTTTTTAAGTGCTTTGGCAATAAAATTCTTATCAGTATTTGTAAAAAGGCACAATAGGTCTGCGAGGGCCCGCGGAGTTATTGCTGCATAGCCGCCAAGCCCGCTTTCTCCTGATAAGCCGTCGACACGTGTAGCATCAACAATTATATCGTCAATATATTCTTCAATCTCCTTAGGGTTATGGTTCAAAACAGTTCGCATTATGGCTACTGTCTGGGGTGTTTCAGGAGGATTGGTCATAATTTTTTTAATATTATTGAGTGCATCATTCAGGATTCTGGTTTCTACAGTTTCACAGAATGTCCCGGGATTCATTCCACATACAGCCTCGAAATCTGAATCGCTGAGTATACTGTCAAAAATCTGGTCATAAGCGAGTGCAAACATCCTGACTTCACGGTTTGAATTTACCCAGTAGTTTACATATCCCTGGGATTTATACTCCTTTTCATACATGACTCCCTGTGTATAAAAATCATAATCAGGCCAAAAACGAGCTATTGCAGTTAAGAGAACTGCAGCTTTACGAGCATATTCTATATCACCGGATAAAACAAAGGAGAATCCAAGATGGAAGAGACCTCTTGTTACAAGGTTGCTCCATTGGCAATGTGAAAGATAAGCACCGATAAACATGTAGCGTCTGCCGTCTGAGTCATACCAACCGTTTCCATCATCAACCCCAAAATCAATACCTTCATCGTTTATTAGGAGGGACTTGTCGGCATACTCGTGATGAAACACCCCTTCATTATCAAGGCCTGATTTATAGTAAGCAGCGAAATCATTTTTAGGAAAAAGTTCTGCACAGTGGGGGCACTTCATTTTCCATGGATTTTCGAATGGATTATGCTGCCAGCTGTACATTGGCACGCTTTTTCCGCAGGCAGGGCAATTGCCGTCTGAACGAACAAACCATGAACGTTTTAAGGAGGGGGAGAAGACTAAAGCCCTAAGTTCATCATAGGACATCCCCATCCATGGAGATGTTTCCAATATGAAATCAGCTGCCATTTTTGCGGCAGCCTCATTGGTTTTTAAATTATATCTTATACGTGCGATAATCTTACTGTTGAAAAAGGAACTATGAGTCTTCATATCTATTTGTGTTCTCCAATATTTGCTCTATGGTCATGCCAAGGATTTTTTCTTTAACTGAGCCGGACAGGTCAGAGTGAAGTACTCGGCCAAGGCAGACCCTGGGATCTATGAACGGCATATCCGTGCCATATAGGACTTTATCTTCGCCGGCAATTTCTACAAGCCACTCCACGTTTTTTTCGTACATCATTGAGACAGTAGTATCACCATAGACATTTTTTCTGGATTTTATAATTTTGGCTGCATACTTCATATTGTCAGGTACTGCACCGAAATGCCCCATAATAAATACTGCATTCGGATAATCAAGTGAAATCGCCTCAATATTTTTTATGGTATCCATGGACCAGGTATGAATCATTATTGGGATTCTGAATTTATCAGCGAATGCGTAAATATTCTTATAAGCAGGATTTTGCAGTGTTGTCTTGTGTGTTCCCTGGTGTATCTTGATTCCCCTTATTCCGGGGATTTTAAAATATACCGGAAGTTCCGACTCCATAAGCTCGGGGAAATGGGGGTTGTATGTGAAGAATCCCACAAACCGATCGGGATATTTTTCTACAGTATCCATCATAAATCGGTTGCCTTTTTCAATGTCGGAAGAGAGTGACATATGAGGAGAAATACAGGCCTTTTCAACGCCTGTATTATCCATGCTGATGATCATATGTTCAGGGGAATGTCCCGGTACATTAAAATTAAAATATGAGCCAAGATGACAATGACAGTCAATTATTTTCATAACCTGACCTCCGACAACAGCCTGGTCAGATTCCCGGATGCGATTCTAGCTTTCGCAGATTCATCAAGTAAAAGATTTTTAATAAAGAACACTGCTCCTGCCCCAGTATATAAAGGCATTCCGGTTCCGAAGAGCAGCCTGTCTGTACCGGCTTTTTTACAAAGTGCTTCAACGCCAAGATGCGATAAGTACCTGCTGGTTTCGATGTATAGATTCGGAAAGGTCTGCATCAGCGGGTATATATAACGGTCTGCCCTGTATCCTGTGTTGCATAATATGACCGGTAGTGTTGGGAAGTTATCCAGTACTTCATCAATATTATCCCAGCCTATTTCATCGATATCGACTAACAGGGGAACCTTGTGCTGCGCCAGCATTTCCAATAAAGGACCCGCTGAATATGGCTTTAGACTGTAGTTGTGTCTTTCGGGAGATGGGAATATCCTGACAGCCTTTACATTATTTTCATTCAATTGCTTGTATAAATCACCGGGATCAGGGAATTCTCCCGTATGATGCGGCATTACTATCCAGCAAGGAATAAGTTCGGAATATTTGTTTATTGATTCCATGAGAACAGGATTGCCCTCTGCAGGGAAATGGTCTCTTGCAATTGCCTGGAAAATAAGAGCTTTGCTTATTCCGTAGGATTTCATTCTCTTAACTAAATCTTCCGATGTATGAAATGAGCCCGGGTAAAGGACTGAAGACCTTCCGATGCTGCAGTTGCAGTCAAAAAATTCAAAGGCCATTGTAAACCCCCTGTTTTTTTTGATTATACCACATCCAAATGGCTATATTCCTTTCTGCAACTAAAATATTTATTCAGTTAATATCACTGGAAAAGGACTGCTATTCGACATGTTTTATATGATGAAACTCATTTTTAAGGATAAATTAAGATTGATAGATTATGGTTAGGACATAAACCATCGGAAATATGGTAATATTGTTATATACGGAGGCTAGCAATGCTGGGCAAATTTATTTCAGAAATTGCATACTACATGATTTTTTCGATTATTATGTCAATTGCACTTTTAAGCACTATCCTTTACTACAGGACAAAAGACAGGACTATATGGCATTTTTTAGGCGTCCTTTATATGCAGACGGTTCTTTTTCTTATCGGATTCCTTTATAACTATTCACTGTCAACGGGGTTCGCAGCAGAAATAGGGACAGTAAGTGAGAACCTTGCCCTATTTGGAACGATTTTCATGTGCTGCGTCATTACCCTTGTTATTTACCTGACTCTAAAATATACCCTTTATCTTCTGCCCCTTGAGGAAAAGCAGTCCCGCTTAGGGAATCTGCTGATTGGTGCAGTATGTATTATAGTGCTACTGGTTGTTCTGATTGTGATTATTTTCGTCACAGGGGGAGAATGGGTCCGTGAAGCCGGTAGAAATCTCAACGCATTGTTCAGCCTTGGCAGTCTATTGCTTATTGCCCCTGCCATACTGGCCTTGATATACCACAGGAAAACTGAAGTCAAAGGCAACAGGCAATTGCTGAAGGGGGTATTCTTCTCATTCCTGCCGGTAGCCCTGTATTTTACAATTGACATGATTTTCCTTCGCAGCAGCGTTTTTAAAGCAACGCATGTAGCGTATGCGGTTTTTGCTGTCAGCGTCTATATGTACCTTACTAAGCATTATACAGTCAATTATGAGCCTGAAACCAATGATATTATGTCCCATACAGAGAAATTCTATAAGAAATATAATATCAGCGACAGGGAAGTCGAAATTATAGAAGCCTTGGTTGTAGGTAAAACTAATAAAGAAATTGCTTCAGAGTTATATATATCAATTAATACAGTTAAAACACATATAAAGAATATTTACAGGAAGCTGGAAGTTAAAAACAGGGTGCAGCTCCTTCATAAAATTAAGTTCAGCAACGGCGATAACCCGATAGGGTGAGAAAAATTTGTTCCTCCGGGTGATACGATTTAGCCCTTTAGATGATATTAGAAGACGATGAATAAAGGTATATTTATAGCAGGAGGAATTCTGTTAATGAATATACTTGTCACAGGAGCATATGGAAACATCGGTAGACCCGTCATAGATGAAATTCTTAAAAGAAATCATGAAATAACTGTATTTGAAAAGAAAAGCAAACGCACTTTAAAAGCAGCCAGAAAATACAAAGAAATAGTTAAAGAAACAATATTCGGAGACATCACCAATTATGATGATGTCAAATTTGCTGTGGCCGGCATGGATGCCGTCATTCACCTTGCGGCTATCATCCCGCCTTTGAGCAACAATAGGAAGTTATGCATGGCTGTTAACGTAGACGGCACCCGAAATGTTGTAGATGCAATTAAGGAAAACGGGAACAAAGCGGTCCTTATTCATTCATCGTCGTGTTCGGTAATGGGACCGACGCAGCATCTGATCCCGCCGATAAAGATTGATCTTAAGCCAAAGGCAACGGATAACTATACGGAGAGTAAAATCGCATCAGAGAAAATTGTGGAGGAATCGGGGCTTAATAAGTACTGTATAACAAGGTTAGGCGCAGTAATGCCCTCAAAGGGCGTTTGGAGCTTTAAAACGTTGATGTATGGTTTTGAAATCGCATTTAATTCCCGTATTGAAATGATTCTTGATTCGGACGTAGGCCTTGCGCAGATAACAGCGGTTGAAAAACTCCGTCTTAATCTCATTGATAGCGGAAACACTTATTTCCTAGGCGGCGGAGAAAAATGCCGGTTGAAATACGGAGAATTCTTCAATGGCTTGCTTAACTCACTGGGCATTCCAAAACTCACCAAGGACAGTTTCACTAGAAAACCAAGTTTCCTCGACTGGCTGGATACAAAAAAGGCGCAGAAAGATCTTCAGTTCCAGCGCTATACATA
>Ga0233414_10000791_pt1 | contig 12569 bp, 8 predicted proteins | sample Na_anoxic_10_MG_FD_189020 | JGI IMG/M metagenome (GOLD analysis project Ga0233414, IMG submission 189020) | Seawater microbial communities from Saanich Inlet, British Columbia, Canada - Na_anoxic_10_MG | ecosystem: Environmental > Aquatic > Marine > Inlet | place: Canada: British Columbia...
TCACTTACTCTATAAGCAGAAGATCCAGGCGCGTTTTGTAAAGTAGAAAGTTTTATAGCAGCTGTGGCATCGCTAATCTCCCACTCTGTACTTGTGCTATTATAAATCTCAGTTGCATCGAGTTTATACCAAGCTTTTAGATTAGAGTTTTGAGGTATATTAGCTAAAGTTTGTATTGGTGAGCCGTAGTTATAAAGAGTTTCTACTTCTGGTCCTGATAAAGCTGTGTTGAACAATTGAAAATTACTCAATAAAGATTCAGTTAAGTACCCAGCGTTATATCCACTTTGACCAATTCTATAACTTGTTTCAGCTATTATTCCAGTGACAATATTGCTATTAGTGTGGGTAGCTTGTAAATCTCCATCTATATATAGTTTAATTTCTCCACTAACTGTAGTTGTTAATATATGGTGCCATTTTCCATCTAGAAGCAATGTACTTACGTTTAAATCTGGTGATTGAAAATACACCGTACCATCTCCTGTTATGATACGTAGCTCATTAGTGTCGTTAAAACGAACACTTGTTCTAGGTTTATTAGCCCCGCCAGAAGTGGCATTTCCCCATAAGTAATGATCACCTGCAGGCAGTGCTCCAACTGTACCACGGTCTTTTTTATACCAAACACTAATACTATAACTATTGTAATTTGGTAAAGTAAAATTAGTATCTATAGAATCATTAGGCACAAAATCAAAAACATAATCTTGAAGAGCACCATTTGGCGTTAGGTAATTAGACCCCATATGAGCTGAATTGCCAAGTGGGTAATAAGCCACAGGTGGACTAGACAAAGCCATTGGATTGCCAGGATTACCACCATTCCAAAGAGCTGCTACAGAGTTTGATCCAGTTGGTGGAAGAGCGTATTTGAATATACAACCTTGACTAATTTCACCTGTAAAACCGCCTGATGTAAGATCCCACTTTTTACCAATATAAAAATTTTGATTAGTTGCTATTTTTCTAGATAAACCAGTGGATGTGTTTACTTGCACATTGTCTATATAATAATACGCATTATTGTTTACAGTGTCAAAACTAACGCAATGATGTTGCCATTCTCCTTTACCTAACTCTTGATCAGATGTAAAGGCTTGGCTGCTTACAAAATTGTGACCAGAACCATCTCCTACTGCAAATTTAAAAGCGTTAATATCATGTGCATAATAAAGTAGTAATACATTATTGCCACTGGCAAAGTTACCAAAGAAAGTTTGGTATGTGTTGGTATCATAAGAGAAATCAGGTTTTATCCAAACAGAGTAACTAGTATTATAAGTTATAATTCCATTTCCAAGTATGTTAGATAAAGATCCAAAATTTACACCAGTTCCCATGGTAAAATCCATAGAATAATTACTGTTATTTCCTGTCTTTTTATTAGGTAGACGCCATTGTGGATTTATATATTCTGCCATTTATTATTTTTTTAATCTCCCATTCGGTTCCATAGTTGGAGTCCTGTTGATAATTGCTCTGGATTTACTACATTACCTGATCCCACAGCATTGGCGAGAGTTTGTATATTAGCTTGAGCAAGTTCTGTGTTCCAAACCATTACTTCATCAATTTTACCTTTAAAGTGTAGTGAATCTGTACCATTGTTTAATGCGCCTATATAAGCATCGTTAGTTGTTATAGTTTGACCAGTACTAGAAGTGCTAGTGTACTTAGGATTTCCACCATCTACATATATTTTATGCGTGTTTGTCCCATTGTAGGTTACAGCAACATGGTTCCATTGACCAGCTGTTATAGCCGTTGAGGTTGTGCTTGATATAATAGAGCCGTAAGCAAAACCAACATAACCATCGTCAACTCTAAAATACCATCTTTCAGCACCACTCATTGCTCCTATTATAAAATAGTTTTCTTCAGCTATATCAGCTTCTTCTATAAACACATAAGCAGATATTGTGTAAGCGTTACTATTACCAACTAATGCTCTTGGACTAGCTTGTACATCAATATATTCTGTAGATCCATTAAATGATAAAGAACTTGTACTAGGAACTAGTAGAGGCAATATAGTGTCACTAGATATTGACCAACCAGCACCGCCATTAGCAACAGTGTTAGTCAAGTAAGATCTAGCTTCCCAAGCGTTAGCAAAATTAGCTCCACCAGATCTATTTGAGTCAAAAGTCATACCTGTTTGGTCAGCAAAAGCTTTATTTTTTGGAAAACCACCGTTGGCTTTAACAGTGTTAGCCCAACCAACAAAAGTATCTGTATAATTAGCTGTTGACATACCAGAATCTCTAAAGAATCTACTCATACTTCTGCTAGAAGTGTCACTTGTATTTAATGCCCAATTACCAATATTTTGATCAAAAGCTGTAGCGAGGTAGAGTGAGTATATACCACCTATCCAGTCACTCATACCCCAAGCGGTATACGTTCCTTTACCACTTACGTTTGTAATTGTTTTACGACTTATATCTTGATTAAATAAAGAATTTAAGTAAAACATTTTAGACCATTCTCCAGCATAGCCATACTGTGGATTGCCAATTTGACCTAAACCACTCATGTCCCAGTTTGTTATATCTCCATTAAACTTACCGTTAAAAAATGTACCCATTGATGTAGGATAGTTAGTAGTAGAAGAACCAAAACCATTTACTGAACTTACATCCCATGCTACATAAGTTTTAGCAACTGGAGTGCCAGCGCCAACAGTAACGTCTTTTGTTAATAGATCGTGAGTATATCCACCCGTAACATTGTTACCTACATAAGCGAAGAAACTAGCAAGTCCTCTAAGACTAGTTAAATCAATCTTCCATTTACCTATTGAATAGTTAAAACTTGTAGCACCATTAAAGCACGCGTGCATATCATTTACATTAGAAGTGTCCCAAGCTAAATAAGCATCAGCACCAGTTCCTACAACTTTAGTATCGACGTCTTGGTTAAATGCAGTACAACCTTGAAACATTGAAGTTATAGTAGTTATATTGTATAAGTTTAAATTAGATATACTTGGATGATTGAAAGGTGTACCACTAAACAAAGAACCAGCATTTGTACAACTTTGAAGATCCCAACCAGATATATCTGAGTTAAAAGCTGTACCACTCACAAAACTAGCCATGTTAGTTACTTTAGTTAAGTTCCAATTAGTTAGTCCAGTTCCAATAAAATTAGTATTACCAGAAAACATAGTTGATACATTTGTAGCAGCTAAACCACTAGCCCAATTAGAAAAGTCTACATTGGCAGGTAAGTTAGACTGTTGAAAAGCCTGACTAAAGCTAGTAATACTAGTTATCCAAGTAGGTTTAGTAACTTTACCATTAGCGTCAACAGGAAGCGTGTTAGTAAATCCTGCTTTATTTAAGTCGGCTTGTTGGAAAGCTTGACTATAAGTTTGAGCTTTATGACTTCCCCAAGCTATTATTTTTCTAATTCTTAGCCCTCCCCCATAAATGCCTCCATACGGGTATCCTCTACCAACAGCAAAACCACTAAAAGATTCAGTTTCGTTTTCTCTTATTTTTATTCTATATATATCTGTAGTTCCAGCAGCTACTGTTGGGTAAGTAAAAGCAGCATAATAATGAGTATATGGTTGCCCTGTAGATGGGTTGTTAATAAAACCATTTCCATCACCCCAGTCAATTTTAGCATTAATACCATGTGTAAAAACTGTCATAGTCTCTTGGCCTGGTGCTAATTCTATTTCTATTTCAGCAGATTCAAATGGTATATCAACACCGCCATCTGTTATTGTCCAGCCAGCATCTAATAAAGCGTATCTTCCTTTAGCAGCGTCTGAATCATAGATTTGATATTGCCAAGTTAATCCTGGCCAATTAACTGGAAAATTAGCACCACCTAATACATCTACAAAAGCAACTCTATCATCAGTAGCCAAGTACCCTGTTATTTTAGCAAACTCTCCATAACTAGCACCACCATTCATTAGCTGCACTATATCACCAACACTAGTTAAGTCTTTAATAACTACAGTTGAATCATAAACAAACATTTGTCCTGAAGGTATACCTACTGGATTAGTAACATTACCTCTTGAAACAGCTAAGGCGTTTCCAGGTGAATATTTACTAAACCCAAAGTCCATATTAACTCCTGAATTTACATTAGCCGCTTGAGAGCCCCATCCATCAGTAATGCTTAATATACTATCATAGTTAGCAGTTGAAAAACTAGGTCTTTCATTAGCAGTTCTAAACCCTATTATTTCAAGTAAACCGTTTGGTGAAGAAATATTAGTAACATTCCAATGTCCTAAATCTTGATCTATACCTAGTAAACCTTTGACTTGAGATCCGTCAGCTCTAGCAAAATATTGCATAGTAGTAAACTTGCTACTCATTTGCCAAGTGCTTATGTTCGGATTATAACCATTTGGTGGAGGTGTTTGAGCGGCATTTGCTCCAGCACCTCTAAACATACTAGAAATACTAGTAGTATTACTCATGTCCCAAGCTGTGTATGAAGTACCTCCATACCAAGTTTCATTTACTGTTTTAGTAGCACATAAATCTGGGCTATCATTAAGATCAAAGTCAAAGCCCCAAAAAGCATTAGACATATCTATATCTTGTCCATCTCCTGATAATTTCCACTTGCTTGGAAAAAGACTACCTGATGTTCCAGCGGATTTGTAAGCAAAGCTAGAAAAACTAGCTACTTTACTTACATCCCATCTTAAAATACCATTTACATATTTAGTATCTACATTTCCAGGAAGAGCTCTATAGTAAAACATAGAACTCATATTAGTACAGCTTTCAGTTCTAAGATTTTCTATACCAGTTAAAGTACCTTTACATCTAAAAGTACTACTAAAGCTTTGTACATTTTGAGTGTTCCAATTAGTAGCATCAACACCTATATTACTAGTATATACACCATTAGCTGTCACAGCTGCTCCAAGAAACATGTTGTTCATATCAGTTACATTACTAGTGTCCCAGTTAGATAACTGCATTATATTAGGTTGACTATCTGAAGGTCTAGAACCTGGTGAGCCATGTAGTACAAAAGCTTGAGCCATGTTTGTGATAGTACTAGTGTCCCAGTTAGCTAAGTTATTATTTACATCTTCCCAAATTAAATTTCTTGATTTACTCTTGTTATAGAATAACTGATATAAAGAAGTTACTTGCGATAAATCTGGTTTGTGACTAGCGCCATTTGGAGCTGACAATCTTAATTTAGGTAGAGCGCCATTTGGTAGCCCTGTTAAAAACCAACTATTGTTTTTCCATTGCACATCGCCCCATTGGATTATACTATTTTCATAATTAGTAATAGTGCCAGTGTCCCAAGCGGCATTAAATCCTTCAAATTTAGAACCGCTCGCGTCGTAAATGCTTATATCATAAGTTACATCGCTTGAAGATATAGGAAAACTATGTGTGGTATCACCTGTAATAGTCTCCGTATTACTATCGCCCCAGTTAACAGTGCAAGAACCGCTAGAGGTTTGTGGTTTTAATACATAAGGTGACGTACTTCCACTTGCTGGTATAGTAACCCTAATTATAAACGGGTTCATTATAACTAAATCTACAGAGGTAAAACTTGGACAGTTAACACCAGTTATGTAGGTTACAGTAAATGATGTAAAATCAACTGAAGTTCTCGCCAAGTCAATTATACCTGTATTAGGATCTACATATAAACCTTTTGATCCAGAAAATGTTCCACCTGTAGCGCCTGTTATTGTAGGTATTAAATATCCTGACCTTATGTTAACGTTGTTTGGGTAGCTAAAAGAAGAATCACTAGCAGGTAGTATGGTTACAACGTCTGTAGCCACGTTAAAACCAGGAACAGTATAAGATATAGTGTATTCAGTATCTGGAGTTGATGCACTAACATCTAAAACGCCTGTTGTGGAGTCTATTACTAAACCATTTGGTGTAGCTGAAAATGTTCCACCACTCCCACCTCTTATAACAGGTTTAACGTCTGACCCATTAGCACAATATGTGTCAAAAGGATAGTTTATACTAGCGTTGCCTGCTACAGAATTATATCTACCTGAATTATCTACTCCTGCCATTTATTATAAGGTTTGTTTAGCTCCATAACCCATGTTTATAGAGTAAGAATTATTTTTAGAATCTGGACCGTCGCCCTCAAAAGTGGTAATATCTAAGTTTGTGCTAGTTGTTGCATTTAAAAAAGAGTTAGGAGAATCCCCACTCATATATGAAACGTCAGAATTAGACATAATGCCTTCATAGTTTGCATTTTTTAAATCTCTACTATACCACCTAGACCCATCAGCATCCCACATACTATTATTGGCATCTAATGGCCACCAGTGTTTTAAGTTTAATTTATTTGGACCTTGAGATACGTCTTTAACTATGCCGTTGTTATATAATTGTTTCATTTCTAAAGTACTAAAAGCAGTATCATGAATAGTTAAGTTGCTTATGTTTCCTTGAAAGTATGACGGAGTACTAGAAAGAATCCATCCACCAATTTTTAAATCATCACTAGAAACTATAGGAGATTGTGTGAAATCAACGTTATATCCAAGATCATCTAACGGCGCTAATTCGCCATCGACAAAAAGACTTCCAGTGTTACCAGCTCTAATAAAAGCCACGTGATACCATTTGTTTCCTTGTATAACGGAATTTTTTGTTTTAATTAAATGTGCTGAGGAACTTCCATTGTAGAAAAAGTATAATTCATTATACCTTAACGCGAGAGCAATCTGCATTGTTCCTGACGAATTAGGCTGTTGTGATGAGACAATAGGATCGTAAGGGTTATTGACTCCATTATGTTTTATCCAGCAAGATATAGTGAAGTCACCAGTGATGCCGCTACCTCCAAAAGGGGTTGTGCTAGTGTACATTAAATCAGCGCTAGCTGAAGGCCATTTTAAAGATGAATTACTATAACCTGTCTGTGTTATTAAAGAATCTATAATTCTAGAATTAGCAGTGTACATTGAAGTAACCGCAGGTGGTTCTGCAGGTGTTGTAACAACCTCAGTTGGAATTTCATAAGCACTTGGAGTACTGTTTAATCCATTTGTTGAACTTACAAACACATCTTGTTTTAAAGGTCCTGTAGTGAGGGCTAAAGACCCATTGTTAGATCCTTTTGAATCTTGAATCCCTGTTGTTCTATTATCCAGCTTCCACCAAGAAACTAAAGAGTTAAACGAGCTCATATCCGCCAAAGGAGATCCAGCGTTGTGCAGAGTTTTCACATCCGGAGCGCTTAGTGTAGAGTTAAAAACTTGTACATTTGATATATTTCCACCAAAAGTCCGACTTAAATTATTTGAATAACTTCCTATTGTATTTATAACAGTCTGTGTATTACCAGCGGGGTTACCAGACATAGTGCCTTGTAGCTCTCCATTTATGTATAAAATTGGGTTTAACGATGGCGCTTGTGTAATGCAAATGTTATACCAAATGTCTTCACTAAAGCTGTAACTTATTGATTTCGTTCCATTGATACCTCTAACGTACAGCGTTGCTTGGTTTATATATGGAAAGTAATTAACGGGGTTAGTTTGAGAACCTCCAAGCATCACATCTCCATTTGAATCTATAGTGTTACCTTTAAACCATATTGAAACACTACTATTTCCAGATAAGTCTATATCTGAATCTAAACTCACCACGCCTTGAAGAGTTGTTGAAAATGATAATGCGCTATTAAGTGTGCTCGCTGAGTTTTGAATTCCAAGCTGGTTGTCATCTAGCTTCCACCAGCTAACTGGAGAAAATGATATTTCATCTTCTGGAGTTCCTAAATTATAAAGTGTTTCAATTTGAGAAGGTTGTAAAATAGAATTCCAAGCACTTACGTTTGAAATAAGACCTTCCCAATTAAAACTAGTAGGTGTTTGACTGCCTAAGTATTCTAAGTAAAAATCACTACTACCAAAATCATTTGTATTTGAACCAACTGATTGTCCATTAATGAAAAGTTCACCATCAGCGCCATTTCTAACAAGTACTAAATGATACCACTTGTTTAAATCAATTGGGGGAATATTGTTATATGTTGAATAATTTCCATCAAAATTAGCAGCGGTGATTTGAGTGCTACTTGTAATATAGAAAATATAAGAGTTAGGTGATCCTGATGCATTAGACCCACCGAGAACTATATTACCATAACTAGATAAGTTAACCCAAGCAGAAACGGTTAATGAAGTTCCTAAGTTGTTAGAACCAACACTTATGTAGTTGTTTTGACCATCAAATAGTAAGGCTTTTTTGTAGTTGGGTTTTATATAGTCAATTGTAGCGTTAGGAAAGCTCCAAGAAGTCGAGTTTGAATCAAAAGATGAAGTTCCATCCATTTTATACCAAGCTATATTATTATCATCTAAAACACCGCTAGGCATAACTGTTAGTGGAGATCCATAATTGTAAATAGTTGCAACTTCTTCAGATGACAAAGACTCATTCCATATTTGAGCGTTTGACAATTTGCCAAGCCAAGGATAATTCAATGATGTGTTTCCAAATTCTAGTGAGCCTATTCTTAAGTTTCTATTACCTGACCCGTTTGTTCCTCCATTTGCTAAAACACTTGGAACAGATCCAACTGTTCCTGCTATAAAGTAAGTAACATCTTGACCATTTAGATACATTTTAAATCTTTTAGCATCTCGCTCTAGCAAGTTGTTATCTGTTTGTGTACCGTCGAATACAACGACTAAATGTTGCCATTGATCTCTTAAGTTACCGCTATCTCCAATATTAGATTGTACCTGCCTAAACGGACCACCTGGCAAGTCATCATTTCCTATAACCACTCTTAAAGCAGTGTTACCACTTCTCCATATATAAAACCCTCCACCATTTGCATCGCCATAATTCCATCCAAACAAAGCTTGAGAACTGTTAGCAGTAGAAGAATCTATCCAGTACCAAATACTAAAAGACATTTTACTAGCATTTGATAAACCTAAATCACTTTGAGTAGGTAAAACTATATTAGCACCAGCTGTATTTGGTGTTTCAATAACAAAATTACCAATAGCTGAGTTAGGTATTTGAAAATTTTGACCAGCCATTAACTGAGTGTCAAAATTGTAATAAGCGTGTGGATTTATTGATAATGAAAAAGGAGATTTTTTATTATATAATTTACCAATATCGCTATCTGCATCAATAGGATCATTTTGTAAAATATTTTCACCCGCAGATAAAGCTTTTGGATAAAAAATATATTCAGCGTAGTTACCAAGAAGTGCTGAAGCTGCGTAAGAACCTAATCTTACATCGTTGTTGTCTGTTCCAAAAGAGCCTGCGTATACTGAGCTAGTGTCAACAACAGCAAGGTATCCGTCTATATATAATTTAAGCTCGTTTTCTTTTTTAACAAAAGCGTAATGAATCCACTTGTCCCAAAGCGGAGCGTTAGGCGCGTCAGTATCAAAATAGACTTTTGTTAATAGACCCCGTGCGGTTGGAGCATAAACTTGTAAGATTCCAGTAGTTGAAAATCGAAATATATACTCATTAGTGCTAGAGCCAGAATTACTCCATTTTGTTAATATACCCTGCATAGAAATACTATCTGGGCGATTACTCCAAAACGAAAAAGTAAATTCAGGTTTTTCAAATAATGGATCTCCTGATATTTCGTACCAACCCGTACCAAGACTACTTGCGATGTAGCTCTTAGAAAAGTTAATGTTCTTATCTTGGTTAGCGTTTTTAGGTTGTCTCCAGTTGTTAGTAAGAAATTTAGTTGCCATAATTAATTGTCTCCCATTCTGTACCAAGCTTTTAGATTACTAGGGTAAACTGTTGATAAGTTCGCAGCTTTACCAGACGCACTATTAGCTTCGTATATATTTTTAATTGTTTTTTCATCTACGACAGTGTTCCAAAAAGCAAATTCATCATACTGTACAGTTGTAGCGGTAACGGAGATAGGGCTAGTCCTCCAAGCGTTAATTAATACGTCTGGTTGATTTTGACTTAAGTCGAAAGAAGATCCACTAGTTGGAAATGTTCCTGTTACTGTAGTAATTCTTTCACCGTTAATATACATTTTAACTGTATCTGTTTGAACAGAATCATCTAGATCAATAACTAAGAAAAAATGCTGCCACTGGTTTGCAATTATTTCTGGAGATGTTCCTTGGATATTTGAATTACCACTGCTAGTTTTAATTCTACATCTAGGATAGGCACCAAAAGTATCAATAGAAATTGGACCATGATTTGAAAATCCAGTTCCAAACATTGTCATATTTACGCCAATACTAGAAACGTTGTACCACCCTGAAAAACTTACTTTCTTATTATTGCCAGCCATTAATTCGTCTCTCAAGTTGCTAGCAGGCATATAAGATTCATCAACATTGCTAAATGTCATTGAAAAATCATTATCTACAGTTTCTAATCCTGTAGATCCTCCTCCAGCTCTAGATCCGGGTAAGTTTGACACTCTAGGGATAGGACTCCCCATTCCAATAAACATATATTAATATAGAGATAATACGTCAGTGACGTCAGTAGTGTCAACACCATCAGTTGCTAATAGCTCAACAGCTAATACTGGACAAAAAGATCCAGCTGTTAAACCTTTGAAAGTTGCTGTGTTTCCACTTTCTAATTTAACAACAGCCGTTCCGTTAGTACCGGAGCCGCCTATGTATAAACAACATCCCCTGTTGCTCGTGTTTGGAATGTCTATATTTATAGGTGTCATTGTAGCAGCTGATCCACTACCTCCAGTTAAATTAACAGGCGTGTTAACTGTAAACCCACTTCCAACATTTAATATAGATAATTTATTTATTTGTCCACCTATAGATATTTCTTCTACTTTAAAAGTTGCCGAACCAGCGGTTAGCGTTTCGTTAACAACATAACCACTTCCACCACCGAAGGTAAAACCCCCGTTAGAAGCTGTTGAGTTTATTGCGCCAATAATTACTTTTTTAGCGTCATGAGCAAATACTCTTGGTTGGGCCATTTCATTGCCCGCTAATCCATCTACTGCCATTTTATTTATTTATTTATTTTTGTAATTTTTTCAGCGCCTCTTGAACCAAAGTACGCTACATATACTGTAATCAGTAAAGTTTTCAATAATTCAACCCAAGCCGTATCTACGTCGAACATAGTATGGAATGAGTCTATTAATATTAATATTGTTGAAGCAAATGTTAAGTATATCAAGGTAAGTGGTCTAGTGTTTTTACTTAACCAAGAATCACTTTTCATATCAACTCTCCATCTACTTGAAATTTCTTTAAGCTCTGTAATATCTTGCTCTATAAGCTTCATTGCTTGTTCCTTGTCAACAGCTTTAATCTTAGTATCACTTGTTATAAGATTTTTTACTATTGCAAGACCACCTTTATCTGGCAGCACCTCGCCTATCTTTTTGAGAAGTGCAGGGGCTTTACTAGCTAAAAAAGATCCTACTTTAGTTTCTCTTAGTTTTTTCTTTTCAGCCATAACTTTACTTTTTATAAGCTTCTCCTTCCCACCAGTTTAATGGGGAGCCGTCTACTTGTTTACTTCTTTTTTTAACTTTCCATTTACCTTTACCACTTTTTCTATGGTAAATGTTATTATCGTCATAAGCAAGTCTACCGTCTTTTATTTGTTTAACGTGTACCTTCTCATGTTTTATAATGCTTTCTATCTGCTTAGGATCTCTTACCTTACTATTTATAGTAATGCTACAATTCATGTTAGTTCTACCTAAAACACCATCCTCTTCCTCTACAAAGTATATGGGAGTATTATCTATTTTATAAGGTGATTTTAACTTAAAACTCATATTAACACTTCCATCTACGTCTAGCGGCTTTACCTCTTTCACTAGTCCAACTTTTAGATCTAGCGCAAAAAGACTTTCTTCTTTTAGCAGCTTTACTACCTGGTTTAACTTTTCCAGTTACAGCAGTTTTAAGTTTGCTACCTGGGTTTTTCTTCCTGTACTCTTTAACTCCTTTAGCGGTCATACCAGCACCTTCTTCAGTTGTTCTGAAGTTACGGCCCTTACCTTTAGTAGTTTTTCTTATTTTGCCTTTCTTTTCAAAAGGACTACTTGGTTGAGTATACATTTATTTCTTTTTACCTACTTTAACGCAGTTATTAACCATCTTAGTCTTACCACCTTTAGTCTTTTTACCGCTTGGTGACTTCTTCTTGCCCTTAGCTACATAGCCTGGCCAGCAGGAATCTTTTTTATTTTTTTGTAGTGCACTGTACCCCATTATCTTCGTTTCTTACTTACTTGAACTTCTTTAACTATAACAGTTGTTTTAGGTTTTTTATTTTGTAATTCTTCTAACTGCCTGTTTAACTCTTCAAACTTGTCATCTGCTTTAGTACCATCTTGTAACATCGATGAAGTTATCTTAACTTCTTCTTTTAAAATATCATTAGCTTCTTCAAGCATGTCAACTCTTTCTATAAGTTCATCTATATTCTGCTTGTTCCACTGTTCTTTTAAATCGTATTCTAATCTTTCTATCTCTACAGGTGGCAATGTCTTAGCTAACTGTATATCCTCTTGCAATGTGTAGTACATACCAACTAAAGTGGTTGTTAACATTATTATACCAA
>Ga0233414_10000793_pt1 | contig 12548 bp, 12 predicted proteins | sample Na_anoxic_10_MG_FD_189020 | JGI IMG/M metagenome (GOLD analysis project Ga0233414, IMG submission 189020) | Seawater microbial communities from Saanich Inlet, British Columbia, Canada - Na_anoxic_10_MG | ecosystem: Environmental > Aquatic > Marine > Inlet | place: Canada: British Columbia...
GAATTTCGTCCAGAAGGTCATCGGCGTGCAACTCGGCCGGATTTAATTCTTCCCTGGCCTTTGAGATGATGGTTTGGGGAAGCCCCAAACGTCCGGCGATTGCCAAAGCGTTCGAGCGTCCCGGCAACCCTACGGTCAGGTGATAGGTGGGCTGTAAGCTTTCCAGGTCAAACTCCACCGAGGCGTTGACTAACCCAGGAGTAACGTGAGCGAAGGCTTTCAATTCCGGGTGGTGGGTAGTGACCAGGGTGGTAATTCCCCGCTCAAGGAGATGGGTCATTAGTGAGCGCGCTAAAGCAGCTCCTTCCTGAGGATCAGTTCCCGCTCCCAATTCATCCAAGAGCACCAAGGATTGGCAGTCAGCTTCTTCGAGAATGTGAATGATGTTGGTGATGTGCCCGGAGAAAGTGGAAAGAGATTGTTCAATGGATTGTTCGTCGCCAATATCTGCGTGGATTGCGGCGAAAAGGCTCAATTCCGTGCCTGTCGAGGCAGGGATGTGCAGGCCCGTTTGGGACATTAGGGCCAGCAGGCCCACGGTTTTCAGGGTGACCGTTTTCCCGCCCGTGTTCGGCCCTGTTATGATCATGGCATACGTTTGGGGGTCAAGTTGTAGGTCCAGGGGGACGACTTCCTCCGGGTGTAGGAGGGGATGTCGTGCCCCGTAGAGGCGGAGCACCACGCCCGGGTTCACGCCGTCCACCGTAGGTGGGAAAGGATGCAGCTGAGGCTCAACACCTCTTATTTCTTCCCCGTATTTTCCACGGGCAAAGATCAAGTCCAGGTCAGTCAGGGTTTCCATCATCTCTCGCAGTGTGTGGGAGTGATCTCCCACCATTGAGGTGAGTTCCGCTAAAATGCGGCGTTCCTCGTTCCGCTCGTCAAGTTGGAGTTGGCGGTAGCGGTTGTTGTGCTCGACCATGTGCTCCGGCTCAACGTATAGCGTGGCGCCCGAAGCCGATTGGTCGTGGATGATGCCCCGCACCTTGCCCTTATCCCCAGAGCGGAGTGGGAGGACGTAGCGTCCATCCCGCTGTGTAAAAATGGCTTCTTGGAGATATTGCGAAATTTGGGAGTTGTTGACCATGCTCTCCATGCGATTTCGCAGACGCTGGTGGTGTATCTTGAGGTCGCGGCGGATATTCCCTAAAAGCACTGAAGCACTGTCCAAAATTGCGCCTTCATCGGAGATGGCTTGGGAGATGGCGTCAATTAGGCCTAGGGAGGGGGGTAAACATTCTGCGTGGGCTTTGAGGTGGGGGTAATCGCCATCCAAGCGTTCAAAGAAGCGTTTGAGGTTCCGGGCTGCAACCAGTGTGCCCTTCAGGTCCTGGAGATCGACAGCTTCTAGGAGGAGGCCCCGCACCGCGTCCGCGACGATGGGCGTCAAATCCCGCGCTCCGCCAATAGAGGTTTGAGGATGGAGAGAGAAAAGTCGGCAAGCCTCCGCCGTCTCGGCCTGTAGGGTTTGAGCCTCCTCCAGGTCGGTGGTGGGGAGAAGGTTAAGCGCTCTGTTATGCGAGAGATCGAAATCGCAATAATCCGCCAAACGAGCGAGGATTTTGAAATATTCTAGGGTTTGAAGTGTTTTATAATCCATCGGAGATAGTTTACCATAGAGTAGGAATCAGGGACTAGGAATCAGGTATTAGGGAGCGGGGGAGACATGGAGACCATTGAGACCACTTAAACTATCAAACTATTAGATTATGAGACTCTCTCTCTATTTCCGCCCAAAATCAGCGGGGATCTCTCCCCAGGCTTTTGTATCCCACTTTATGATCTTATTTGTGTATTCGTTTTCCCCCAGCCAGGTTTCGGCTTTCTCAATTAATTTGAATATCTTGGTGTTCTTCTTAGTGGGCTTGAGATTGGTCTTACATTTCTTCTTACGTACCCAACTCATGGCTATTCTCGAGTCGGAATAGATTGAGGTACCATCTCCCCTTTCCTTGAAAAGCGCCAAAGCATGAACTAGAGCCAAAAACTCGCCAACGTTGTTTGTCCCCTGAGCGAAGGGCCCTTGCCTGAAAATTTCTTTTCCTGTTTTAGTGTGAACACCGCGATATTCCACTATGCCTGGATTCCCAGAACAGGCGGCATCCACGGAATAGCTCTCTACTATGGGTCCGTCAACCGCGAAGAGCCACGCTTGGCTTTTGACATTCTGCCTTGTGTAGTCTTCATATTTCCCCTGAAATGCCTTTTCGGCAAAGGCTCTATTTGGGAATGATTTGTATTTCGCCTCAGGGTACCCATTCACTTGGGCTGAACAGTCTGCCCAGGTTGTGAAGACTCCCGTCTTGCGGCCTTCCCATACTACGTAGAATTTTTGTTTCTTAGACATGGTAGAGTAGTCTGATAGTTTTTTGTCTAATAGTCAGGTAATCGGAGTATTCAAACAGTCTAACTGGTCTGAATGGTCTAATGGTCTGAGTAGTTTATTAATCTCCTGTCTCCCTCATCCCTGTTTCCTAGCCCCTACATCACTCCGCTTTCAAAATGTGTGTCACAATAGTCGCTCCGCTTCCGCCGATATTTTGGGCCATGCCAACTTTAAGACCATCAATTTGGGCCGGGCCGGCTTCTCCGCGCAGTTGCTGGACGACCTCCGCGATTTGGTATGCTCCTGTTGCTCCTACGGGATGTCCGCGTGCCTTTAGGCCGCCCAAAGTGGTGATGGGGATGCGTCCTTGGGGAGTAATCTCCCCATCCAATGCTAAACGCGGACCCTGACCCCGCTCGGCAAAGCCGCAAGCTTCTAGCGATAAGGCTGACATGATCGAAAAAGCGTCGTGGATTTCAAAGAAGTCAATATCATCCGGCCCTACACCAGCCTGGCGGTAAGCCGTTAGCGCTGACTTCTCGGCTGCGCTTAACCACAGGGGATCATGGCGATCGTGGACAGCTACAGAATCCGTGGCTGAAGCCGAACCTTCGATGGTGATCAGCGGGCGTCCACCGCGCTTCTGGAGCGAATCCGCCGGCACAAGCAAGACCGCTGCCGCTCCATCCCCAATAGGAGAAGAATCCATCAGATTGATGGGAGCGGAGATCATGGGGGCTTTCTTATATTGCTCCAGTGTGATTGGCATTTGAAAGCTGGCAAAGGGATTTTTAGCTCCATTGGCGTGGGCATTGACCGAGAAAGGCGCGAAATCCTCATGCTTCCAGCCATATTCATACATATAACGACGCATGACCAAAGCATTAAGACTCACAAAAGTAATACCATGGACCACTTCCCAGTCCGCGTCGGCGGCGGTGGCTAAGGCGGCGGTGGTTTCTCTAGGGGGAGTATCGGTCATCTTCTCTACACCTAAAGCTATAACGCTGTCCATCATCCCAGAAGCGATAGCCATAACGCCCATCCTCAGGGCCATCGCTCCTGAGCTACAAGCCGTTTCCACGGTCATGGCCTCAATGCCTCGGAATCCAATCCAATCAGCGATCAATGCTCCTAAATGGCTTTGTTTTTCCAATTGGCTGGCAAGCATATTACCAACGAACAATCCTTCAACCCGATCTCGCCCAGCGTCGTTTAGAGCGGCAAAAATCGCCTCTCCTGCCAATTCCAGCAGGGTTTTATCCCAATGCTCGTCCACACGTGTCTGTCCAATTCCTAAAATAGCAACTTTACGCATAATCTTTTCTCGGAGATACTTTTCAATAGTGAGACTCTAAAAGATACTAAGGATTCTTAACAAAACCTTAGATCTTATGATCCTCTTTATTATACTGCTAAATGTATATGTTAATTATGGTAACTTTTGCTCTCAGAAGCTATCAGATGAGGAAGTATCAGACTTTTTAAACAACTAGGGCTAATAGATTCCCAAAAACCACAACCAGTAATAATCCCCACATTATCCCGTTACTTCCATTTTGGGCAGCGAAGTAGAGTCCCAGACTAGAGACCATCACAGCGAAGAAAACGATCAGATGGGTTTTAAGTTTTGCGTCTCGGAGCCCTTGGATGATTTTTTTCATTTTAGAGCATTACTCCTATAGTAGCCAAGAAACTGATCAGGAGGATCAATATCCCAATATATAACAGCATTTTGCGCATAATTTCCCCTTCGCGGCCAGCCATTCCTCCCGTGCTGGCTCCGACCACGATCTTGGTTGGAGCTATTACTGATCCCAAAGCAGCTCCTGAGGTTTGAGCAGCAAGAATGATGGCCACAGGGAATCCTAATAGTTCCGCGGTACGCATCTGAAGAGCGGCGAATACCACGTTGGAGTTTGTATTACTCCCCGTCATGAATGCTCCCAGGGCACCCATCCAAGGAGAGAGAGCCGGGAATGCCCTACCCATAGCTGTGGATAGCCCTTGCGCCAAAGCGTCAGTCATGCCAACATGCTGCATAAGGACAGCCATTGATACCATAGCCGTGATCCCTACGCTGGAGGTAATAACCCTCTTCAGCGTCCCACTCACAATCCGGAGGAACGCTCCATCTTTGTACCAACCCGCTCGATGATAGATCAGGTATGCGATAAGAGCTGATACGAGAAGGATCATACTCGCATGGCGGAAAAGGGGGATTTCACGCCCCGGACCGGCGGGGGTTGTGTGCCCTAAGGTGGTCACCAATCTCGGGAAGTTTAACGTGAATCGGTATTTATCCAATGTGTCGTGAATTATTGGGATAAGTTGTATGCAGAGAGTGAGAACCACTAGAGCGGCATATCCCGAGATAGCCGTGAGCAGGGCGTGCCAATCTAGACTACCATTATCTTCTGTATCTCCACGGTGCCAGCGTGCCAGGGGGAAACCTACCACCAAACCAGTCAATCCCCCAATGAAGCCGCCGATATTCCACAAACCTGAGGTAGCGGCCAGGTATTGGCCCGTGCCCATTGCTCCTCCTAAAATGAGGACCGTCCCGCTCAATCGCCGAACAGCAGCCCAACCACCGGCGGCGTGCGCCACCACGAATCCTACACCCAATCCCGCTACTCCCAGGAATAACGCTGCAGGGGCAGCTAATTCCTCCCAGCTATATCCGGTAGCAGCCATCAGAGCATTGAATGACGACCCAAGTGATCCGAAAGTGATAGCCCAGGAGTGTCCTACTGAGGGGATGACCACAGCAGAGAGAGGGGAAAATCCCAAACCCACAAGTAGAGGAGCAATGACCGCCATAGGTACGCCAAATCCCCCTACACCTTGCAGGAAGGAGCCGAAAACCCAGCCAATCACTAAGGCTTGCATTCCTCGGTCGGCTGTAAGATGTGGGAGGGATTGGCCAATGACACGGATGGCTCCTGCTTCATCTGCGACCCGGTAAAGGAAGAAAGCGGTCCAGATAATCAACAAGACATCAATGATGAGAAGGAGTGCTTTGGCGTGTGTGTAGGCTAAAAGTTCAAGTCTGGCCCCAAAAAAGGCAATAGCGATCGCCAGGGCGCTCAAGTAGCCGGCGGCTCCGGCTCGGGAAGCACCCCACCGCAGGCCTACCATCAATACGAGAATGACGCCAATGGGTGTGATAGCTAACCAGAACATTTAGCCTTCTTCTGTGTTTTGCGTAGCGTAAACCCAGATGAAAAACGCGCCTATGGCTAATGCTGGGAGGAGGATAAGGCCAGCTTCAGGTCCAAACGCACCACCCGTCCAAAGAATGGGGCCATCCACAGTATAGTCTAGAAGGTGTGGAACGCTTAAACCACTGACGGGGAAGCCGAACACACAACCTTCAAAGAAGTTCCAGCCGATATGCAAGCCAATGGGGAGCCACAAACGCCGGGTGCTGGTGTAGCCATAGGCCAGAAAAACCCCTGAAACGATCAAGCCAATAAGGGAAACGATGGAGAAATTAGGATTTCCCAGGTGAGCGGATGCAAAGAAGAGGGAGGAAATGGCTACAGCCCAATATAAGTTAATCCCCTCTTCTAGGTTTTGAAGCCAATAACCCCGAGAGTGCAATTCCTCTTGCCAGCCGACAATGAGAAAAACACCTAAGAATATGAGGATATTGATCGCCAAGGTTTTTGGTTCTTCTAAGTTCCAAACAAAGTCTTGGAAATTCAACCAGCCTAAAGCCCATTCGGCAAGGAAGATTATCCCCATCATTAGAGCTGCAATTCCGATCCCTACCAGCAAGTCAATCCAAGCTCTGGAGTTCATTTTTAGTCCCAAACTGGCAAAGGAACGGTTGTCAAGAAGAGTGCGGGACACGAACACTGAACCAGTGACAGCTAACAGCATGGTAATTTTTGAAATCAAAAAGCTGGAAATATCGGGAATAGAAATGTTCGGGAGCAGGTAATAGCTAATTATGTATTGAAGACCAAAGAGTAAAGTGACCAAAATCAACGACTGGATCGTCAATCGCCACCCGGCCCGTAAACGGTGTTCTTCTGGAGAGAAGAATATTTTTTCAACCAACGATCGATTTGGTTGAGAAGGTTCTTCTTCAATAATCGCCTCTATTTGGGAAGTTTCTCCCTCTGTGATAATTTCTTCTGCTTGGGGTACTTCATCGTTCATGGGTGAACTCCTATTGCTGAATGAATTGGTTAGCTGGTTGAGTGGTGGACCAGAGTGAATTTGCCATCTCCCCATTATAACGAAACTTTTCAAAAGAGATAGGCTGCTTTACACGTCTACTGTTCGTAAATATTTTTTAATGACTTGAAATACCCTCTCAGGTGCTTCCAAGGGCGCTAAATGGCCAATATCAGGCATGATATTTAGTTCGGCGAAAGATAAGCGTTCTAGTAGTCTTTGGGCTATTCGATTCCCAAATGTGTCTGTCTCTGCGCCTTGGATGAGTAAAACGGGAAGCTTCAAATTTGAGGTAAGACTCCAGATGTAGGGCTCACACAAACCTGCCGTGGCGTAGATACGCGCTTCCCACGCGGGAGGGTATGCTAGGATCACTTCACCGTTGGGCTCCTCGCGAGCCAGAGCATTGACATACTCGCGTAAACCTCCATCAGAAATGCGGCGGAAAATGGGCTTGCTGCGATAATTTTTATACATAGCTGCACGGCTTGGAAAACGATATCTCCGTTTGAGTGCGCCTTTAATGAGCGGGTGGAAGCGATACTGTAGTCCCAGCTTTGTCACCACCTTCCATAGCATACTCAGCCATGGCAATAAGATAACCGGCTCCACAAGCACCAAAGCTTGGAATAACTCTGGACGCTGTAGGGCAGTCATCAGCGTGGAAGTAGCTCCTACGGAATGTCCCATGCCAATTATCTTGTTATGTCCAGGAAGGATTTTGGTCCCAAGCTGCTCAAAAACTCTCAGCAAATCAGCACTTAAAACGCTCCAATCAGCGACTTCGTTTGGGTCGGCGTCGGGCCACAAAGGACGCAAAGAAGAAGCTACCACCCGGTAATCAGATGCAAAGTGCTTGAGAAAGGGCTTATAGGCTCGAGGTGGATAGCCGTTTGCATGGGCAAAGTGCAGAATATCACCTTCTTCGCCGAAAGCGATGTGCGGGTTGATCATTCTTCTTCTTCTTCTGCTGCCCAAAATAGTTTGCGGAGTAAGCTGAAACGTTCGCTCTTGGGTTGTTCTGCTCTGCTACGACGGAGTAAAATTATAGCCAATCCGAATAAGATTGCATCACCAAAACAAAAATAAAAAAGGGTAGTTGGGCTTTTGCCGATAGTATAGACAAATACAATTAACATCAAAATGCCCATTATAAGGAAAAATTTTCCGAGTTTTCTGGTCATGGAGTGGTTGTTAGCCTAATAATCTAAACGGTCTAGGTGATTAAGACATATAATAGTTCTCAAGCGGAAAACACCTCTTCGAATGCTGCGCTGACCTTTTCTACATCAGCTTCTTCGATCCAGTAATGGGTGACTAATCGGAAACGGCGCTGCGAGGTGGCTCCTACTAGGACGCTGTGCTCTCTCAATTTTTCGGCCACTTGGGGAGCATCAAGGGGGACATCTTCCCGCAAGGCACAATAGACCATATTCGTAGCGGGAGTATCGGGTTCTAATTGAAGTTGGGGGATATCCGCTAGCCTGTGAGCCAGGAGCCGGGCCCGGGCGTGATCTTCCCCTAAACGGGGGAGAATGGTCTCTAGGGCAACGATGCCGGCTGCAGCGATGATGCCTGCCTGGCGCATACCACCTCCAAGCTGTTTTCGGATCCGCCTGGCCTGGGCTATGAATTCCTCACTTCCGCAAAGCACAGCACCAACGGGAGCAGCCAAACCTTTACTAAGGCAAAAGGTCACAGAGTCAACGGGAGCGGTCAATTCGGCTGGTTCCACGCCTAAAGCCACGGCAGCGTTGAATATTCGCGCTCCGTCCAAATGTAGTTTCAGCCCCTGTTTCCGGGCCAAGTCCCCCACTTGCTGGGTGTACTCCACCGTGAGGGGGCTGCCACCGCACCGATTGTGGGTATTCTCTAGGGTGATTAGACGCGTAGGGGGGAAATGAGCGTCATCGGGGCGGATGGCATTTTCGATATCTTCTAATCGTAGGGTTCCGTCGGCCTGATTGGGGATAGTATGAGGATGGACACCACCTAAAGCAGAGATTCCGCCTGCTTCGAACAAAAAGGTGTGAGCCAAATCTCCCAAAATAACCTCGTCTCCCCGCCCACAATGGGCCAAGATGGCAGCCAGGTTCCCCATTGTCCCCGAGGGTAGAAATAAGCCAGCCTCTTTCCCCAATAAATCGGCGGAGATCTCTTCAAGGCGATTCACAGTGGGATCTTCCCGATAAACATCATCGCCTACTTTAGCAGACGCCATGGCCTCTCGCATTTTTGGTGTGGGTTTAGTAATAGTGTCAGAACGAAGATCAATGGTTTTCACAACTTTTTCCTTGTTTGCGTAATTCTTCCAGTACTTGAACTAACTTAGGAGGGAGCGGTGCCTCAAATGTGCGCGATTCCACCTCGCCAGGGATAATAATGGATAAACGAGCAGCATGCAAAAATTGCCGTTCAACGGGCAAAGTAGGTTTTTGTCGGCCATATATAGTATCGCCGACCACAGGGCACTCTAAATATGCCAAGTGTACACGAATTTGGTGGGTGCGCCCGGTCAGGATATAAATTTTCAAAAGGGTATGGTTTGTGAATTCTTCAAGAGTGAAATACTCACTGATGGCTTCTTTTCCATGCCTGGGAAAAACTGGAGCCATGCGCTGGCGATGAGTGGGATCTCTGCCGATAGCGATCTCCACCCGCCCTTTTGGGGTTGGGGGATGTCCATCCACCAGAGCGTGATATTCTTTTTCTACAGTGCGTTCTTGGAACTGCGCTTGTAAGAAATGATGTGCGTGATCGTTCTTGGCCATGAGGATAAGACCAGAAGTATCCTGGTCCAGGCGGTGAACCAGGCCTGGACGCTTTACCCCTCCCACGCCCTCAATTTCAGGGGAGTGCGCCAAAGCAGCGTGAATCAACGTCCCAGACGAGTGTCCTGCTCCAGGATGGACGACCATCCCAGCAAGTTTATTGATCACCAGTATATCCTCATTCTCGAAGATCACATCAAGTGGAATTTTCTCTGGGATTAGATGACTTGGTTCCGGGGCCGGGATATGCAGGCCGATCTCTGCACCAGGAGGAATTTTATACCCCTTTTTTTTGACCAGATCACCATTGACGTGGACTTTTCCTTTTTCAATTAAGCCCTGAAGTTGAGAACGGGAATAGTCTTCCAGTTCGGCAGCTAAAATTAAATCTAGGCGCTTTTCTTTCTCGCCCTGATAAGAAAATAGAAAGGTCTTTTCATTCATTGAATTTCCTGAGTTCCTGCATCATTTTTGGGTGTTTTCCGTTCCTCAAGCCATATTCCTAGTAATAATACTCCTGCCCCCACGGTAAGGCAAGAATCAGCAATATTGAAAACCGGGAAATTTCCTACGGAGATGAAATCAATAACGTGGCCTAGTGTTAATCGATCAATGAGATTGCCAACTGCCCCGCCAAGCTGCATCCCCAATGCCAGACGGAGAAAGAAATCACCGGTGGGGACTTGGGGAAAATAGTAAATAATTACCACTACGACAACAATGCCAATAATAGTAAAGAATAAACTCCCGCCTTGGGCTATTCCAAAGGCAGCTCCTGTGTTTCGCCAATGGACAATGCGGGCATAAGGCCTTAGCCATTCTAACGGCATCCAGATTTCGTTAAAGGCCAAATTGGAGCGGATGATTGACTTTGTCCATTGGTCCAAAGCAACTATCAAACCGGATGCCGGTAATAGAAAAGTATATGCGCGAAGAAATTTTTTCAAATGAACCTCCAGAGTATTATTTTGGTTTCTGCTCCAATTTTACCGTAAATTGTGCTTTTTGATAGTGGAGGGAAGAATTTAATGCAATATAAAAATAAATTGAGGAACTCGCAAATACATGCTATAATCTTCAAAGTTATTATCGAGTATCTACACTTAGTATTATAACGATACGTACTATTCATAAAAATAAGCATATTGGTTCTTTTGTCTTCATGCTATATATGATGAGGTAAAACGCTTGTTATGAATGCACCTGTCCTGGTTTTAAACGGTAATTTCGCACCTATTAATGTATGCACTACACGACGGGCGATGGGCCTGCTCGTGATTGGAAAAGCTAACATGGTCCTGGATGGACGTGGAGTTGTTCGCACAGTGACAAAGAGCTTTCCCAAGCCATCAATTATCCGCTTGCACGAAGTCGTCAAGCGGCCCCATCCCTATGTGAAATTAAATAAAAAAGAAATCTTCCGGCGTGACAAGTACAGATGCCAATACTGCGGAGCAAGTGATCCAAATTTGACCGTGGATCATATCGTTCCTCAGCGCTTAGAGGGGCAATCTACCTGGGATAACCTCGTAGCTGCTTGTCCCATCTGTAATCACAAGAAAGGAGGTCAGACTTTAGAACAATCAGGGTTGACTTTAAAGACTATCCCCCAAAAGCCCCCTGATTCAGCGAAATATCTTTTCAGTAATTATCTCAATCAATATGAAGAGTGGGAACCGTTTATTCAAGGGTGGTAAACTATCCCCTAACCTCAATTTCCATTAGGTCTTGTGCTAAGATAACCTGCCCAGAGAAATTCTTCTTAGCCTCTGCAATCAAGGTTTCGGGAGTATTGTCATGGAGGGAATAATGGATCAAGTATAGCGTGTCTACCTCTGATTTATGAGCGATTTCCCCAGCTTGAGCAGAAGAAGAGTGTCCTTGTGATTTTCCAGTAGCTTCATGGATAAGAACGTTTGCATTGGCCGCCAAAGTGACTACGCTAGGACAAGGCTCTGTATCACAAGAATAAGCAACCACAAAATGCTCTTTGCAAAATTCAACACGTAAACCAATTGTGGGAATCATGTGCTTGACAGGGGCCGTGTGAACCAAAAATTCCTTGTTTTCTAAGGCAACAGTCATAACTTCCGAAGGAAGACGATGAAAAATAATGGGGAAAAAATTTGGCCAGCTATCCCACTCATAAAATTCCATCATTTTTTCTGTCCGTGTCAGCGTGTGGTGCAAACCATAAACATTAAGCGGTTTTTTCCTGCCTAAGAGCCACATATCCATCAACAAAAGAGGAACGCCTGAAACATGATCTGGGTGGAAGTGGGTTAGAATCAAATCGGTGACATCATTAAGGCTTATGCCAGCTTGACGCAGTCGTGTAACGGGGCTGCCTACACAATCAACTAATATGGTTTGACTCTGACCCAAAAAGACCATGTGCGTATTCTCATGATCTTCAAAAGCCACGGAACTTGCCGACCCAAGTATAATGATTTTAGGCATATAAATTTCCTCCTCGTTCCTTTTCTGTCACTCTTATTGTATCATTTTGGCATTAGTGATGAATTAACAAAAGAGCAAGTCGGGGAGTTAAATAAACTTCTAGGATTGCTGCGCCCAATAATAAAGGTATGATGATAATTAATATAATCTTAGCCCATTCTGCAAAAGAATGCAACCATGCCTCTCTAATTGTGCGCCCTGGGACAGGCGTCACCAGGGTAGCGCCCAGGCGCAGTATGATCGCTCCTGAGATGGCGATGGCCGGGATTTCAAGAATACCGTGGGGAAGCACAAAAGCGAGCAAAAACTTCCATATAGGAATACCGCTTTGAGCAACAGTGGCGGCAAAAAATCCAATAAGCCCAAAAGGCAACATCAAAACGATCACCCCTAATGTCCCAAAGGAAAAAATTCCCAAAAGACTGGCTAATACTATTACTCGAAGGTTGTGGTAGAAAACGATGCCAGCTCCTCCTATTGAGAAAAAGCGGATTGTGCCAAATTCTTCTACACCGCTGACAAATCCTTCATCCAGACCTTGCCAATCAAGGAGTTCGGAGGGTATCGGGAAATTTCTGGTTTCTAAAACACCTATTACTCCCCCAATTAATAACATCAAGGCTGATAAAACTATTGGTTGACGCAATGCCTTAAAGGTTTCCCGTATATTTATTACAAGCCATTCACCCATCCCTTTCGCATTTCCTATAAAAGCTACCTTGAAAACGCGCCAGGTCCATGCCAAATTCAGGGTATCTAACTGACGACCGAGAAGTTCCTCGCGGTTAAAGTAGGTTATTCCG
>Ga0233414_10000796_pt1 | contig 12533 bp, 16 predicted proteins | sample Na_anoxic_10_MG_FD_189020 | JGI IMG/M metagenome (GOLD analysis project Ga0233414, IMG submission 189020) | Seawater microbial communities from Saanich Inlet, British Columbia, Canada - Na_anoxic_10_MG | ecosystem: Environmental > Aquatic > Marine > Inlet | place: Canada: British Columbia...
AACAGATGACATCAAACAGTTATGTCAATCAAAACAAATGCAGCTTTGGATTAAGTGGGATGATGAAGAAGTCAAAGGTGCGTTCGTAACACAGATATTAAACTACCCTCAGATGAAGATACTATTAGTATTACTGTTAGGTGGAAATGATTTTATAAAATGGAGAGATGAAGTAGATGAAATACTTATTGGATATGGTAAAGAACACAATTGTAAGTACGTGGAGTTCTTTGGTCGCAAAGGCTGGAAGAATTACCTCAAAGATATTAATTATAATGAACAGGTAAGAATGTTCGCAAAGGAGATAGTATGAGTAAAGGTGGCGGTGGTAGTTCAGAGACAACAACAGCAGAACCGTGGGTTGGTGCACAGCCTTACATAACAAAAGGCTTTGAAGAAGCAGCTGGTATATACGACCAGTTCAGTCCTCAATTTTATAGTGGTCAAACACAATCAGGATTTAGTCCTGACCAATTAACTTCACAGGCTGGTGTTAGGGACTGGGCAACACAAGGTGCTCCTAACGTAATGAATCCTGCCTTATCTGCTTATCAGTATGGTACTGGTAGTCAGGTACTAGATGTAGCTAATAATCCTTATGTTAAGGATATGGCTAGTCAGGCAGCTAAGGATGCTTATGGGCAACTAACTCCTGCACTGTCTGGTATCCGTCAAGGTGCTATTCAGTCAGGTGGTTATGGTGGTGGTAGACAAGGTATTGCAGAAGGTTTAGCTATTGGTGGTGCAGCAGATGCGGCAACTAAGGCAGCTGCTAATATCTACGGTCAGGCATATGGTCAAGGTCTTGGACATCAAGCACAGACATTAGGACAAACAGGTGCTCTTATTGGTGCTGGCTTCCAGCCGTACACACAGCTAGGTCAATCAGGTGCAGAGCAGCAAGCAAGAGAGCAACGCTTAATTGAGGATGCTAAAGCAGCACACGACTTCCAGCAGAACTTACCGTACAATCGACTGAACCAATACACTTCATCTATTAGTGGTACTGGTGGTTTGATGGGTAACGCTGGCTCTACTACTAGCCCTGGTCAATCAACTATAGGTCAGCTTGGTAATGTGGCTATGATGGCTGGTGGTCTTGGATGGAAACCCTTCGGATAGATTATTATGGCTATAACACCCCCTACATACACACCATCAGGTAATCTGTTTGGTACAACACCAGCAACTACTCCTTATACTTATGGTAACTTAGGGTTAACATCTTCTGACTACAGTTTGTGGGGAAGTAAAGGTAATCCTTATTTAGTTGCAGGACCTACATATACTCCAGGTTCTGGTCGTCCTATTAACCCACAACCATTAACACCACTACCGCCTACTAATGGTGGTGGTGGTGACAGTAGTCCTGTTGCTCCTTGGGTAGACCCTCGTAGTGGTACAGACAGTGACTCTAATACTGGGTTTCGCGACCCTTTTAATGACACTCCTTTTAACTCTAAAGTATTTGGTCAGCTATATCCTGGTCTTGGCTTAGCTGCAGGAGTTGTTCACGGTAGGGTTGATGCACCATTTGGTGAAGGCTACGCTAGACTACCTTGGTATGAAGGTTCAGCAGGTAATGGTTATGGCTATACTGAAGAAGGTTATGACCAGTATGCTCCTGGGGATGTAGACAGGGGAATCTACTCTAACTACTATGATGCTAATGGTAATTTAGTATCTGAGCGTAGTTGGGATGATGGGTTTGATGCCTACAATACTAATGACCGCTGGGCACAGACTGGGTTATGGGAAGGTATAGGTAATATCTTTGGTGGTAGAACTTGGGATGGTTTAGAAGAGCCTGCTACGTTTGGTCAGGAAGCTCCTGTTTCCAGCACACCTAGAACATTTGGTGACTCTAACAGTGCACTGGCTCAAGAAGCTAGGGCTGGTATTGCAAGTGAGAAGACAAGAGTAGCAACTAATATTGCTATTAATTCAGCCAAGGCTGAGCAAGCAGCTATTGCTGCAGAAAACCCAGCACAGGCAGCTAGGGATGCATTATATGTTGGAACAGCTAGTGATGGCTATGCAGCTACTGCTAATAGATACGGTACTACTCCTGGTTCTGAGCAGACAGCAATGTTAGCTGAACAAGATATGGGGATGTCAGCTCCTGCCACTGTTGCAGAAGCAGTAGCAGAAGGTAAGCCTTTCGGTAAAGAAGGTGATGACTCTTGGTCTCCTAATGGTAAGGATGTTTATCACGGTCCAGGACATAATTGGAACACTCCAGATTCTGAGAACAAAGCCCCTCCAGGTAAAGTAACACCACCTCCTTCGAGTAATGATGGTGGCTCTTCTGATGAAGCTGGCTCTGCTAGTAATTCTAATATGGCAGATGCTGGTTTCTCTCAAGAAGACCAAGACTTTATTGACTCTGGTTTTGATGAAGAGGATTCAGGTGGTGGTGACTCTGGTGGCGGAGGAGGTGGTTCTTATATTGCTACTGCAGCTACACAATCTCTAGGCGAGGAAGGTCTATCGGTATTTAACAACTGGAGAGACTATATGCACAGCTGGCATCCTACCTTCACTACTTCTTTTGGTAGATACAGGGTAACTGCACCTAAGATTGTTAAGGCTATTGATGCAAAGGACAACAGTAAAGAATTATACAAAGAGATTTGGGATGAGTACCTATTACCTATCCACAAATTAATAACAGACAAAGATGACACCAATGCTTTAATTAAATATAAAGTAATGGTAAAAGAACTAATGAATAAGTATCTTAAAGGAGATAAGTAATATGTTAACAGAAGAACAATTAAGAATGGTTGCACAGATAATGAATCAGAACCCAGGCATCTCAGAACAGCAGGCTATTCAGGCTGTTATGGGTATGCCCCCTGGGGCTATGACAGGTGAGGGTACACAAGGTGTACCACAAGGTCCTGCATTAGGTCAAGTACCTGGTGATGTACCACAAGTATCCCCTGGTTTAATGACACCACAAGGTATACAACCTAGACCGCAAGCACCTCAATCACACCCTATGTGTGGACCAGGTACTGTCTTTAATGGTCAGCAGTGTGTACTAGGTGGACAGCTTTAATTAATAGGAGATAAATATGCCTTGTAAATTTCCAGCAGGACATCCTGATGAAAACAATAACTTCGGTAATGCTGAAGTATGTAGTAGGTATGGTGGTGTCTGGTTAGATTTACCAGACTCACCGGCTAGTAATGAGAGGTTAGACTTACTGTCTAACTTTACTGGTACGGGTTTGCTAAGTAAAGCCATTCCCCGAATAGGTGCAAAAGGTGTTCCTAATATTACGGGACAGCCTAGAACTATACAGCAAGTGCAGAAAGCACCACAGTCAGTGGTTAAACCTGAGCCTCTAATTGCCTCACGTCCTCCTCCCACTACTGGTCTATTTAATAAGACTGCTGAGAAGGCAGGTCAATTTGCTAGGCAACATCCTGTAGTAACAGCTGCAACAGTAGCCTCTCCTGCATTATCTTTGATGGGAGAAGGTCCTGTGACAGATAAGAAGGTAGTACAGAACAATACACCAGTCAACCAAGCGTCACCAATGCTTACTAAAGAACAGATTAAGGCAAAGAACATTGCTCTTATGAATGCTAAGAATGCTGGTGATAAGGACACTGTTGATGCTATACTTAAAACTGGTACAGCCCCTGCTGAAGGAACAAGTAACACAAGAAGAGTACCTACACAAGGGCTGTTAACAACAGATGCTAATTCTTCAGGTGTGTACAATGGTTCTCCTTTCATTACACCTGAAGCTCCTGCTAATAAGGGTGAAGTTGAGGGTGGTCTTAGTAATCTATGGTCTAATATGCAGAAGCCTGGATACTGGTCAGACAAGGTGGAAGGTGGGTCAGGTAGTTGGGACAATCGTCTATTCCGTCTAGGTGAGATGATGTCTTATATGGGTACTCCATTAAGCAAGCGTGGTAAGAATCCTGCTGATAGATGGACTACTGCTGCTGCTTCCGCCAATAAAACTGCAGAAGCAACAAAGAAAGCACAGGATGCAGCTGCTGCGAAGAAACTTAAAGATGCTAATTATAATTGGAAACTTAAAGAGATAACAGATATTGCTGGTGATAAGTTTGACAGCTGGTTTGGTACTGATATTCCTATGTTTGGCAAGAGTAAGGATGAACAGCGTTCTCGTTTCCTTAGTGACTTAACTGATGCCAAGGCTGCATATGGTGCATCTAAATCACTACAACAGATTATTGAAGATTTACTAGAAAAGGGTGACTATAAATAATGGCATTTAATATTGGTTCTTTATATGATGAGGAAGAGTTAGGTCAACGAAGAATAAGTGCAAGTGAAGCAGCACTTCCTGCGTACCTGACTAACCAACTATCTGGTGCTCAGGCTCTTGGTGAAGTTGCTGGTTTTGATACTACAGCAGTAGAAGATAAGCTGCAACAACAGCAACAGATACTTACTGACTATCGCCCACAGATTTCTAGTGTATTTGAAGCACGTAATTTAGAAGAGGGAATAGATTGGTGGTCAGACCAGGCTTCACTCAACGGTATGAACCATATTGTTCCTATGCTAGGTTATGTTTCAGGTGCTATATTACAAGCTATCCCTAATCCTGTTGCTAAGGTGCTTGGTAAGTTTGTTACTGCTGGTACTTTTAGTACCCAGTATAACGCTAACTTAGGTGACACGCTATCTGAACACGAAGAACGTGCTGGTAGACCCCTTACAACAGAAGAAAAGGCATATGCTGGTGGCATATCTGGTCTTGTTACTGCTATTGATTATCTTGTTCCTGGCAAGGTGAGCAAAGATGTTGTTAGAACTATGGGTGGTCTTAAAAATGTTCAGCGTACTAGGGAACAGCTTCTTAAAGAACTTGCAAGAACCAGACAGTCATTAGTTAAGTCAATTGGCACTGGTACTAAGTATGCTGGTGGTGTTGCTGGTAAGGAATTTGCCACTGAAGGGCTACAGAAAGCAGTACAGATTGGTACGTCAGTAGACCCAGGTTACCTAGCAACTGATGAAGGTCTTAAATCTGTGGTTGAGGAAGGCTTAGCTGCTGGTCCTACATCTGCTATTATATCTTCACCTCAGGCAGTGTTAGAAGGTGGTGCATATAATAGGTCAATCAACAGAGCAAGGGCAGATGCTAAAGCATTCAACGAAGAACTACTAAGGTCAGATGCTGACATCTTTGAGAAGACAGGCATTGACCCTAATAAATTTAACAAACAACAAATTAAAACAATACCTGACAGAGGGGGCATCACTGGTGCTATTGCTAAGAAGGCTAGAGACTTTGACCTACCAAACATTGGTGAGGCATTAGGTGACGTAGGTGTATTCAAAGCACCTATGGAAATCAAGAGGTTAAGAGACAGAGCTAAGACTGGTGAGGATTATTCACGTCTTAACAAGGTACTTCAAAGCTTCTTACCAACAGGTTCTTTTTCAGGTGAAACACAGAAGACATTAAACTTTGACGCACTTAAGTCAACACTACACGGTGAGCTACTTAAAGATGTGACAATGGTACTAAACAAATACTCAGATAAGAAGTATGCTGGTCTAGGTGCACCTGTCTTATCCCCTGACGTTAACAAATATATTACAGATTCACTGGCTAACAGGAAACTAATTGGTTCTCGTCCTGAGCTTATGGATACTAATGACTTGCAGGTTATTGCCACTAAGATGGACAAGGCTGGTAAGTTACTAAAGAAAACTACTAAGTCAGGGTTCGTAGAAAACTACATCAACAAGCCTGTTAGTGTGGAAAGCATTACAGCAAACAAACAAGGATTTATTGACAGCTTACTTGCTTCTTCTAAGATAGCATATGATGCAGCTAAGCTGGCAAACAATCCAACAGAAAACTACATCTATCAAGAAGACCCAGTAAAAGCACAGGCAAATGCTGAACGTATTGCTGAGGACATCATCAATGGCAGAGACCCTAATGTTGTGTCATCTAAATTCATTCGAGACCAGAAGGCTAAACAAAAGAAAGGTACTGGTAAAGGAAAGGAATCATTTGAGAAGTCACGTAGTAAGGAATGGGAAAACTTAGACAGTTCTTTCAGGGAGTCAGATGTTGGTAGGGTTATTGAAGGATATCTATCTAAAGCTGCTACCCGTATTGCTAGTGCTGAAACCTTTGGTGCTAAGAATGCTGACAAACTACAAGCTAACCTAGACGCACTAACTAAGAGTGGTGGTATTGACCAAGACGGTATCAATAGAGTCTGGGATATGTATGATGCTTCACATAACATTTACAGAAGAGATGTTGGTAAGGGTGAACAGACATTACGTAAGGCATCTAAGGTAGTGACACAGGTTGCTGCTGTCACACACCTAGGACTAGCTACACTATCGTCACTGGCTGAGTTAGCTTGGGTAGGCGAACGAGCAGGCTTTGGTAATATGTTAATGACACTACCAGCTGCACTTAACTACGCACGTAAGGGTGTTAAGAAAGGATTAGATGGTAAGCCTATGTCTGAGAGTGAAGGCTGGCAGACACTAGCTAACCTAGGTCTTAACCTTAACCCACACGTTAACGACAGACTAGACCAGATGTTCTCAACAGATAAAAGCTCATTGCTTAACGCTTACTTTCGTTCACCCTTTGGTGGATTCCTAACACAGTGGACAAACTTCAATAGAAACTGGGCAGCTCAAGCAGGTATGATGTCAATGAACCGTAGGGCTAAGGGTCTAATCAACGGTACTATTAATCCTATGGATAAACGCAGACTTATGAATGAGTTAAGTGAGAATGGTATTACACTTGAAGAGTTCAATCAAATAGGTCAAGCATCTAAAGATGAGAAAGGTAACATTAACATAAACATCATTGATGAGAAATTCTTAGACAGTACAATCACTAAGAAGAACGGAAGTACAACAAGAGTTAGAGACATACTAGTACCGTGGGTACATAAGATTGTTGATGACGTTGTGATACATCCTAAAGCACACAACAAACCATTGTGGATGTCAGACCCTAGCTTTGCTATGATTGCACAGCTTAAGACATTCCCTATTGTGTTTGGTAATACAGTGGTTAAACGATTACTACGCAAGCTTAACCCTAACAACTGTAGCTCTGACTTCGGTCTTGCTTTAGGTGCTGTTGGTGGTATGGCTGCAGCTTATGCGTTTGCTATGATAGGTGAGATGCTTAAGAACTCAATCAGACAACAACCACCAAGAGATTTAACTTGGGTTGACGCTGGTAATATGACAGGTCTAACAGGTGCGTTTGGTTTGATTGCTGGTGGTAGTAAGTATGGTGACTTAACTACTTCAATGCTAGGTCCAGGTATTGATGCTATTGTTAATACAACTTCTGAGCAATTACTTAATCCTTTGTTAGAAGGTGATACAGTTGGTGCAGGCACTAACCTATATGAGTGGGTGGGTGACTCTATTAATAGTTCACTTGGTGCTGGTGGTATTTACTTCACACCTTTCGGAGGTAGTAAGTAATGAGATGTTCTAACATAATTGTGCCTGGAATGGCAGAGACAAGTAAGATAAAGAACCCTGGTCTTGAGGCTAAGCTAGAATATGATATGAGGAACTCTGGTAATAAAACTAAGTTGGGTGTTAAGAATAGACCAGCACCATTGGTCATACCTAATGGTAATGATGGTTTCACTGTTATGCCTATAAAGAAAAACAAAGATGGTTCTTCTGAAATCATAGGTACAATATCTGCTGAAAGGCAGAGTGTTAATGGTGCTGTTGATTATACAATCACAGTGGCAGAAATGAGCAATGCTTTTATAGGTAAAGGCAAAGGTGTTGAATTGTATTTAACAATGGTTGAGGAGCTTCTTAAGAAAGGTGTTGATATGGGTTCATATGGCTCTCCAGATTACTTAAGCTCTGGTGGTATGACTACTGAGTCTGCAATGCGTGTGTGGAGAAGCATATATAAAAACCTTGACAAGCACTTGGAGAAGTTTCCTAATCTAAAAGGTGCTATAAGTCTTATACCATCTAATGAGAAAGCTATGATTTTCCATAAAGGTGCTGGTAAACTTAAGGATGGTTCAGTGGAAGAGAATCAGTATGAGCAGGACATTGGTTCAGAGCCTGCCTACTCTATTGAACTGTACCCTGATACATATGCTAAGAATGTTGCTCGTTTAAGTAAGATAAAGAACCCTGGTCTTGAGATGAAGGTAGATAAGCTACTAGAAGATAAACCAAAGAGTGAGTTTGAGATTATAAAAGCTAAGATTGCTAAGTTTGAAGCAGCACCAAAGGCACAGTACCCAAAGACTATGAGAGGTCCTGATGTATGGGCTGTGTACACTGAGTATAATGGAAAGCTCTATAGTATTGTAAAAGGGGATGACAGAGGGTCATTCTGGAAGTTAGAGGAATATATTGGTCCTAATGAATATCAGGAATTAGACACTTTTAATAAGAGAAAGGATGCACTAGATGAGATACCTTATCTTTAGATAGAGTCATTAACGTCTATGTAACCTACCTTCTTGGTTCTCTTATGAGTACCACCAAAGTCAGTGGTGCTTGGTAGATACTTATCTTCCCAGTTGAAGTTGTATCCTTGTTGACATAACTTGGTTATGTTAAACACAAACACACCATTAGGGGTAGACACACAGTAAAGGAACTCCTTGCCTGTCTTGTCTGCTTCTTCCTTAACAGCATCTAACTTATCGTACTCAATCATTTGGGTATTGTAATGTGCACGTCTGCATTTAAGTTCAGCTAGATACTTGTCTGATATAGCGTCCCATCTGCAGAACTTATCCTTGTCTGTGTTATCTAGTTGTAGTTTGTAAGTGTCGTTCAATTCGTTAAGTAGTTCTTGTTGTGTCAAGCTAATTCTCCTGTTAGTTCTACTACTACATAATTAGTATCTTCAATACCACCAAACTTAGTGGTAAATTCTGTTACATAATCATAGTTATCATCTTCAATTACACCACCTTCTACTAAAGCATCCATCAGAAACTTGTGCACAGGGAAGGTGTAGTTGTCAACATCTTTCTTCCTGTTGCCTTTAAAGTACAGTGTGTAGGTTACCACTAGTGTTTTATATTTAGGAAGTGTCTTAATAAACTCTTCTGTTACCTTATGATAATCTTGTTTAGCTTTGTTCTTAGAGAAGTGGTGTAGGTTTCTAAATACATTCATACTCAGTAGGTTAGTCTTCTTCTTATCTCCCCTTCCTTTACTGAATACTGGTAGTGGTAGTATAGCTTTAGTCTTCATACAATCTTACCTCCGTGTGCACCACCAGCACAAGTCTTGAACGCTGGTGTTGACATAATTAATTTAGTGTCACTAGACGTACACTTAGGACACCTCCCGCTCTTCTTACGATGTTCTATTGTATTACTCTTAGTGAAGTGGTGCTCACATTTGTTGCACATATAGTCGTATATCACATACCCTCCTTGTCTTCATTATAATGCAGCCCATCATTACCATTCTGACCGATGATGTCGGTACGCTCATCGTCCCATACTTCCCCAGTATCAGTAGCTAACTTACCAAGCCTCTCGTAGTATTCCTCATCAATCTTCTCGTACTCTATGGCATTCATAAGAGCCTTAACGATACCTACCTGTACTAGTGCATCAGCTTCAGCATCATCAATCTCAATCTTAAGTTTATTCTCATTAGGTATAGCTCCTTCTAAAGCCTCAGGAGGCAGTACAATAAACTGTGTCTTACCTTCTCTAGCTTCATCAACTAGTGCCTGTAGTCCTAGCTTGAAGAATACTTCTTGTTCTTCTTCAGTTATATTCTCAACCACGAAGTCATTAGTAGTTCCTTTCTTCTCTTTAATCTGCATATTTATTCTCCTCATTAATCATATCTTCTCTCCTAATACATAAGTATGGTCTAAATCATTATCATCCCAGAAGTTAGCCCACTGCTCAGGTGAGGATACCAAACGTATAACATACTCCAAAGGTAGCTTATCTCGCTCTTCACAGCAGCAATACATACTTACTAACTCCTGACGTACAAACTCATCAGCTTCATCAGTACTGGGTCTAGGTCTAGATAAGTTAAGGAACTCATCATACTCCTCTAGTTTCTCAACCCTCCTAACTAAATTATCATATCCCATATCTTCATCCCTTAGTTTATCAATCTCTTCTTTACTATCTACCCATTTGTATCTGTCGTGGTCTCCACTCATATCCTACTCCTTTAGTATTAATCATCTTAATGGCTCATATAGTAATCATTAACCTAGCAATCTAGGACTAATGACTCTTATATGATACATTACAGTATCCTATGTACAGTACAGTGTACACTTTATAGCACCACTTTGTGTCGTTAAGTGACACTTCTATGCGGTATTAAACTTCAACCTTCATATGTCATACTATATATCTCTATCCAATTATATCCAATAACATATATTAATCATAGTCCTTAGCGTAGTTCCTCAGAAACCTATCACCACAGTCTACACTATCCTTACCCTGCTTACGTATCAGCTTAGTCAGCTCATCATAACGTCTACCTAGTAACTCGTTCTCCTTCTCCAACTCCTCTAGCTTATCCACTACCTCTCGGTAACTAGGGATAGTAGTAGTGTTAGACTTACTTTTTATCTTAGCTAGTGCTATATGAAATCTCTCTTGTCGTTCCCAGTAGCCCTCTGGTAATTCCTCTAGTTCACTCATTCCCCTTCTCCACTGTTATCTCTAACATCTCAAGACAAAGTCTAGTCAGTGTATCATCGTGAGCCAGTACCAACTTACTCATACTATCAAGAGTCTTAGTCAGGCTAGCTATATCCTCACGTAACATCTTTAGTTCATCATCCATCTTCATTCTCCAGTAGTATCTTCTTAGCCAACATATCAACAACCTCAGTTAGTTCATCACTCAGGTAGTCATCTAAGTCCATAACGACCTTACCTTCAATGCGTGACAAACAAAGTAACACTCTCATAATCTCTGATTTATTCATTGGTACTTCCTCCACCAGATAACCTTACCATTCCTCTTCATCACTAGTGACACACAATACTGTTCAGCACCTCGTGCCTCATACTGTAGAGACTTAATGTAACAGTGTCTAGCACTAGGACAAGTGTATGTACCACTGACCCCGTTAGCCATCTCTACATCCATAGTGATGTTGTCCTTAGGTGGGAAGTTATAGTTAGATATATTAGCTTCAGCTTTATTCCATATTGTGATACACAATACAAAGATACCTGCTACTATCCACTGCCACTTCCAATCGTGTGACTCATTCCAATTTCTATCTTTCATTTCCTTTCTCTCCACTCATTAATGTAAAGTTTAATCTTAATTCTATTAAGTATACACCTAATGCAGAAGTTCTCCCACTTAATTAGTATCTTATTTATACGTCTCGTAGTCTTACTGTTCATAAATCCTCCATATTGAACTCTTCATCTTTACTTAAATCAATAGCAGCCACATAGTTAACACTTTCAATCTCCTGAGGTGCTGACTTAACATTTGTACTGTCTAGGTAGTTGTCTGTCCACGGTAGCGGATTCTCTCCTAGCTCTAAGCCTAATCTCTTAGGGTCTAAACCAATGTTAGTTAGTCTGATAGCAAAGATGTAATCCATATACTGCTTAAGTATCTCTTCATTCATACCAATCAGAGGTGACCCTTTAGAGAATAGGTATTCAACCCACTCCATCTCTTCCTTATAACCAGTAGCATACATCTCATACACCTCATCCTCTAGGTCCTTAGCTACCTCAGTGAAGCCCTCACTCACATCAGTGTTCAACATCTTAATGACTCTCTGGAATACATCTAGGTGTATCATCTCATCTCTAGCAATCAGTTTAAATACATTACTAGAGCCTGCCATTAACTTCTCAGGTTGCTCAGAGAATGACCAATTAGTCACAAAGGTACAGAAGAATCTAATACCCTCAAACATATTAAGGATTACTGCTGATTTGTAGACTGCCTCTTTGACCATACGTTCATCAACTTCTGGATAAGGTACTCCACTAGTTGGGTCAATAGAACGATGGAGACTATTAGCATCCATCCTATCAAAAACAGAGGTAGCCCAATCAAAACCAGTAAGAATAGAAGTAGCCCTTCTCTGTACGTACTCATCATCTATAATCCCTCCTATGAATTCATCTACATTATTGTATAGAGCTCTCACCATCTCAGTGTATGACTCACTATGTAGTAGCTCGTTGTTCTGGTGGTTGGTTATATACAATTCCCACTCAGGGTTATTAGATATACCACCATTATTAAACAACTGAAGAGGAGCACGCCCAGCACAACTATCGAGAGTGATAGCAAACTTAAGACCTGATTCATAGATGTGTTTACCCGCTTCATCAAGTGATTCAAAGTCTTTCTTCTCCTTTGATAAGTCAATCTCATTCTTACTCCAGTTACCAATAGCTCTCATCTCTTCTGCGAAGTCCAGTATCCACGGGTACTTAGGGTCGTGATATGTTTGAATGTTTCTATTACAACTGTCCTCGCCCAGGAATAACCTTGTATTCTTACTGAC
>Ga0233414_10000797_pt1 | contig 12523 bp, 8 predicted proteins | sample Na_anoxic_10_MG_FD_189020 | JGI IMG/M metagenome (GOLD analysis project Ga0233414, IMG submission 189020) | Seawater microbial communities from Saanich Inlet, British Columbia, Canada - Na_anoxic_10_MG | ecosystem: Environmental > Aquatic > Marine > Inlet | place: Canada: British Columbia...
TCCAAGCAGATAGGCCCTGCCAAGTTCACCTATCTTTCCGGGTAGAATGTTATTTAACATAAGACCAATCAACGCAATTTTTGTCACAAGCATGGTCCTACACCCCTTAAAGGGCATTAAAAGAATGCCCCATCTAATACCCTTGACGCCAAAGCTTATGAGTTGAAGAACCACTGCCCAAAAAAGACAGATCGTATCTATTGACGTCACAATATCTACAATCTTCCCGTGGTTAATTTTATTGCTGAGCCAATAAATGCAAAGGAAACTTATCATAAGTCCGGCAACAAATGTGTAATGCTTTCTCATGTTTGCTTTAATGGATACCTCCTTATGTATGATCAAGATGGTCTTTTACCATATTATATACATAGTCTACCCCGATATTCTGCAGGCATTTATTATCATTGCAGGGTGTTTTCCGATGATTAAAAGCCGATACACATGGACTGCAAGCAAAAGATGCATATAGTGGTGTACAATTCGGACTCAAAGGTGCATAAACTTTAGGAGTTTCTGGGCCAAAAAAAACGAACATCCTGATAGATGTCAATGACGCAAAATGAGGCAAACCACTATCATTAGTTACAAGAACATGGGAAATATTGAAAAGGGGAATCAACTCTTCAAGTTCTAACTTTGCAGCCATATCCAGACATCGGTTATCGTTTACTTCTCGGCAGATTCTCTCAGCATCTCGGAGCCCCTCCTTTGTTCCAACGACAATGATGTAAAGATCGGAATCCTGTAGCAATCTAAGGGTAAGTTCCACATAATTCTTCAGAGGCCAGGCCCGTATAGGCAATAACTTACCTGCATGTGGATTTAGAATAACAATAGAATTACTAGGGTCTATTTGGGGATTAACCTCTTTTAATTTTTTCCAAATTATATCTTTTGCCTGTTGATCAGCATCGAGACTGGGAACAGTTATTTCATCATGGGTCAGGTGTCTTTTCACCAGTGGTATTTCATTGGTAGGGGATTGCAGTGCACAAACAAGCGATAAGAAATTTAAACTTATATGCTGATAGGGATTATAAGCAACTCTGTGGGTTAAAAGATCGCCCCGATACAAACCCTCAAGTGTAAACCGGTAAAAACCTACTCTTTGCTTAGCACCACAGAGGTAGGCCAAAATAGAGGTAAAGCGCGAAAATAGCTCAAGATCTATAACAATATCAATTCTCTCCTTTCTCAAGCGCCATAAAACGCGGAATGTATCTATAACAAACCTAATGAGAGAACGCGATCTTATAGTGCATATATTCTCTTCAGGAATGATGTTTATTAAACGAAGGCTTTTGGAGTTTTGCTCGAAGATCAAAAAATATAGTTTAACACCTGGGAAAATCTCAAACGCCTTCTTTATAGCGGCATAGGCCAGTATCGTACTTCCCATTTCAGAAAGTTCTATATAAAGTATTTTAGGAGGAATATTGAGAGGGACATTATTATGTTTTTTTAACTTTTTGCTAATCTTGAATAACAAAGTAAGAATAAAACAAAGCGGAACACCTACTCTACGGTCGATTATTCTCATTAACTCTATGTTCATACTTCATACCGTCAAAAACGTGAATGATATCTCTCCAAGGGAGGCCATCACGTATCTTTCAACGTTGATTTACCCAGATAGGGCTTGACCACGCCATGTTTCCGTCATATTGGATTACTCGAACATAGTAACAGCAATCTTCAGTAAAATCTTTATCAACCCAGGAAAGGATGGTCTTCTTTTTATTTGGCTTTTCGGAGTAGGATATAAAACATTTTTTGCTTGTGGTATAGTTACATTTCATTATATCTATTGTTTGGATGATAGAGGTTCCACTTACCTTCACTTTAATAATAGGATCTGAAGATGTTTTAAATTCTTTTCCCATCATATGCCCATTTATCTGAAAATTTAACAGTATTCTTGCGCCGGTTGTTCCATAGGTTTTCCTATTTAGCAAGCTGTCCCAAATATCCGACCGGCTGAGTGCTTTTGCATACACAGCAGTCAGCCCTCCAACAGCATGTAAGCCTTTTTTGGTTCCTCCTGGCTGCCCCCAATGAGTATCGCTGCATGCAATGAAACCCATCTTATTTCCCTGAGCAAGGCCTTGTTGTACAGAGCCAAATTTGCCCAAATGAAATATTTTCTTTGCAAGCATTCTAAAATACTCCCTCAGGCTATAAGATTCCTGGCGCGACGGTATTCTGTTCTCTTCACTGCTCCCCCATGCCGAGTAAATCTCAGCAAGTGGCCTTAATTTATTATTCTGGTCATTCCAATTAAAACCGGTATAAATGGTGGCATGCGGCACTGTTATGGCTTTTTTATCTGAAAGTAAGTTCCACAATTCGGGAAGCGTATCACTTGATTCACTTTCAGGGCTGTAATAAGGTTGATAATCGTCTCTATAATAGACACAGTGGTGACCTTGCCCCCTTGTTGTGTTCATCCATTCAAAGCCCAGGAACGTGACAAATTTTCCTGGATCGTTGTATAAGTAACAACATTTTGATATTGCACTCCAGGTTTCTTCCACATTCCAGTAAGAACTACTTTTAGCCGTCTCACAGGTAAAATCCAAATCCGATACATCTCTGGCATAATCGTAGTATTGGCTATTGAGCTGGCCAGAATCACAAAAAATATGTCCATGATGGCCATGAAGATCACCCCAGTACAGATCGTATTCTGGTAAAGCTTCAACCATGGCAATAGGATTACTTTGGTCTTCAAAGGGATAGGTCAGATCCTTTGCAGTTATATAGTGGATACCTTTGGCGTGCAAATAGTTCTGATGAAAAACATGGACGCCTTTATCGATGGGACTGAAGGTATAGGATTCGGGTAAATCAGCATCAGGGTCTGCGGAAGTAAATGAAACCGTGCCTGAATAATCTTCGGCGGGATTACCATATTGATCCAGTATCCTGACTGTTGTTTCAAAAGGTCGATCTATCTTTACAAATGAAGGACCTGTGATAATTATTTTTGATGGCCTGGAAGACCTGATATTTATAACAGGAAATGTTTTGGCAGGGTGAAAAATTCCGTTGGCGTCAGTGTCAGTGTAAAGCCTAAATGTTACATTTTTATATGCTCTTTTTGGTACTTTGCCTGCGCCTGATTTGGATTGAGATGTATCACCATAAACAACGATAATTTGGTCTCCTGCCATTAATGGTGCATCTTTTATAGTACATATAATGTAATGCCTCATCTGATTAGATGGAGGAGATATACGCTCTAGTTCTGAGGTTGCCATGTTGGAACTAATTACTCTAGCACTAACATAACCATTATCGTTAGGATTTTTTACCTGAAAATTCTGAAAGATACTCCATCCCATACCGTTGAAGTCAGGATCATCTATCCAAATTGCGCCCCCTTCAGGAATACCGCTGGGCCCAACGGTATATTCTATTGTGAGTGTTTCAAACCTTCCCGCTGTTAATTCATGCGGGGTGATTGAAGCATTTCCCTCACCTTGAACGTTTTCTTCAATTTTTATTAATCTTTTATCGCTATTTCGTATGCCTGTTTCGCATCCGCAAATAATGATAAAACTGACAATAAAAAATCCGAATGAAATAAAGGTTATTATTTTTTCATAAAGAGCTTTTTCTAATATTTTGAATATATTGGAATCCATACCATCTATGTGCATGGACTTCTCCTTTGTTTCATAAAGCAACATCCCAAGTATTAAAATGGGTTGCATGTCAATCACTTCGTAGCGTTTTTTCTTAGCAACCTTAATAAAGTAATTACGCATCAAATCGCAAAAAGCTGCCTTGTGTATACTTGAAAATAGAAGCAAATACCCCTATGTTGGAAAAATGGATGCTCTTCGACCACGTTTTTCGTACATCTTGGTCTAAATTGTATAGCATCTTTGTGATCCGACACTTCCTCGCCTAAAAAGGTCATTGCTCGATACAGATGATGGCGAAGGAACTATCTATTTGAAGGCATAGGTGGTATTTGTCTGGGAGCCTCTTTGGTTGGGCACTCCCTATCAAAAGGTATACAGATTAAGAAACATTATATAACCCTCTGAAATAACTATGTCAATAGCAAAATCGGTTTTTGTGGCACTGCTTTTTCACGATTTTTTGAGACCGGGAGCTGTATCTTAAATAAGTTATCAGAATTTCATTGATTTCGCTGTCAAAAAAGAGGTAAGAAAACCGGGCATCCCTGCTTTTTTCAGCGGCGATGTTGGGCATCAAAGCCCTTTTCTTTCGATTCATTATTCTAAGTTTGGTATTTATTGATGCCCCCTTCGGTTTAAGTAAGCAACTTGTGGTTCTACCTATCAGAACTATCATCCAGCATACGTCTAAGAGACTGATCTGGTTATTTTATTTCACTTAATGCCATAATTTAGGCAACAGAGTCTAATCCTCCTATAAAATGGGGATAACTTTTGCTTCACAAGTCGATGCCTTATAACTTATTGTATTTACATATATTTTAAGTATCAAACAGTCTTAAATAGCAGAAATACAAGGTTAATGTGGTTAATGTTCAACTTTCAAATAATATCCCAAAGTCAAGACACAACTTTGGGCTGATAAACCTACTCCCTTTCGATAAGAAATGAGACTGTGTACATGGAAAACATCTGGATAAAGGGATCAACAGGAAGTCTAAACCTAATCATTCCAACTGAAGTTATGATATGGATAGAACTTATGGAAAGGCAAAATAGGATGATAAATATCTTATGGATATCCAACTCTTTTCTCCTCACAAGAATAGGTAATGAGCTTACAAAAAGACCAATTAAGATGATATTGATAATGCTATAGAGCTTCCATAGAACAACCTCTCCAGAATCTTTAAACCTTTGAACCTTATATTTATCGTAGATCCAGAAAAAAAAGGTCTTCTTTAACATCAAAAGAAATGCTTTTGATGGATTGTTCTTGATAAAATCTATGGCTTCATTTTTAAACAATTCTTGTCTTTGAATCTCCCTCAAAGATTCTATTTTATCGAGAAAGGGATACGCTTTCCGAATCTCGGGATTGTAATAGAACTTCTCAATAGGGATAAAGAAGGGGTGTTGAGTTCCGGTAGAAAATCTATTATTTCCTATCCAGAGGGTTTGCCCCAGGGAACTTTTAATAAATATGAATTTATTAAAAACAAGGTAATTTCTTATTATCCATGGCGATATAAGGATAGCAGCAATTGAGACAATCACAAAGATATCTTTTGCCACCCGAAGAGGTTCATTTCTACCAATAAACGCTATATAAAGAAATACTACCGGTAAGGCAGCGGACACCGTCGGGTTGACCAGGAGCCCTAATCCAGTAACTATGCCAAGTACAACAATTTTTTTTGACGAATACTGTCTTGAGACGCTTAGAGATAAATGCACCAAGATGAGACAGAAAAAAACGGTAAATGTAGCCTCGTTCGATTTTGCAACATAGAATGAATAGGTTGGGAGCAATAAGAACGCAGTGGACGTCAAAAATGCGGTGAATTGGCCAAATACTGTTCTGGAGATCTTAAAGACCATAATCAATGATACAGCAGAAAACAGGGCCTGAACAAGGTGAATAAACAGATAAGAGGTTGGAGATGAATTGAATAAGAATTTAGCGAGGGCATAAAAGTAGGTATACAAAGGTGCGACCATACATGTGGGTTCGATCTTGCTACTCCAATAGTGTCCGGGAGACACGGAGTAACCATTCCCTGCTAAAATATTGTTTGCTATGGCTTCGAAATCGTCGTAAGCTCCATTTATATACGAATTTGTTGCAAGGATAAATAGAATCCTTATGAGGAGAACAGCTAAAATAAAGTAAAATAGCAGTTTTTTCTCATCCATTCCCACAATCTCGCTTCTAAAAGCGCAAAACGTCCTAATCATCCTCGATCTCTTCTAATTTGTATATCTTGACGCCTGGAAACTCAGTATATTCCTTTTCAGCATAGACGTTATCCCACTTCAATCTCGGATATTCCCATTCCCGCATTAGGATAACCCACAGGTTCTTGCCTTCCGCTTTCATTACAATCTCGCTACTTCCACGATAGTAATATCCAAATTCACGGAAGCTGGATGGGATAAAGAGCTTATCACCAGATAATTCATTCTTTTCAACATGAAGCGCTGCATTTCTTATGTCATCCTTATAGTATCTAGGGTTAAAGTAATAGTTATTAAGAGAGTAAAAAGAAAGAACAACCAATAAAGTTAAAGGAACATATTTTTTGACTGCAATGAGAAACGGGGAAGTGTCCGCGTAAATACAAAGATTCCTGATACCGTACGCTATAATTGTTAAGAAAGAAGGTAAAGCAATAATCGTATGTCTCACATTAAATGAAATCGATTTTGATATAAGACTCACAATGAAAGGGAATAGAAAAGGGACAAGAAAGTATAGAGAAAAGAAGAGGAAACAATTGCTTTTTCGGATATAGTATAGTCCCGAAAGGAATAACACCCCAAATAAAGCCATAGCTAATGCAAATGAGGGATAAGATAGAAACAGTTTGATAGAGCGGCTAAAATGAAGTTCTGCTAAACTGGGACCATAAGAGGTTCCCAATGAGAAACAGTTTAGGGCATAGGGAATGAACAAGATACTCGATTCCTTTTTGAAGCCAATTTCATGAACCTGCCCATAATCGATGAGATTATTGATATAGATGATCAGGTATGGAAAAAAGGAGAGAAATACAATCCCCATGATAACGCTAAAACCGGTTAAGACCTTTTTATTTCCTCTATGAAACAGCACATATAGAAACTGAAAAACGAATAAAAGAACGGTGTAGAAACTAGTATAGAGTGACAATAGGGAATACAAAGCGAAAAAAAATATATCTTTCTTATTATGCTTCTTTCCCTCTTCTCGCTTGTTACAAAAAATAGAGTAAAAGTAATAAACCGAACCTAAGGAAAAAAATATCCAAGGTGAGTACATCCTTACTTCTTGGGAATACCAGATATGAAACGGATTTATGGCTAACAAAAAGGCAGAAAGGATAGCAACCTGCGGATCGAATATCTTCTTAGACAAAAAAAAAGAAATATCACGCTCCCGAATCCGAAACCAACTGATGGTAGCCTTGCAATAATTTCACTCTGACCCAAATAGAGTTGAAAATGGAGGATAAGATTATAGAGAGGCGGGAAATTTTCATTTAAAAAAATTATCTCAGTTACTGTTTTCTGAGCATGTACCATTGAAATGATTTCATCACTCCAGAAACTTTGATGGCCCAAATGAAATAGACGAAAAAAAAGCGCAATAGACAGGATAATAAATAGGCAAATATTGACTGAATTCTGACCCCTGCTTGAATGATTGGAATATCTGTTTTTATTTTTCCCTGAACCAGTTTGAGAATACATCATTTTTTCCTGCTAGATGTCCATTTTAAGTTACCAAAAACATTAAAAATCTTCCGCCACCTTCCAGGTTTCATCTGGTGAATCATCGTCAACAATAACAATTTCACCCTTGATATGGTTTGTTTCAAAATGTCCAAGAATGGCCTTAACCAAGATAGGCAAATTATTAGCCTCGTTAAAGGCAGGAATGACCATGGTTAATGTTGGCTTATCTATCATTTATTTCTTCTCTTTTATCGGGAATGTTGCATTAACGCTATCTGCTGTAATGTCAACTGGTTAAGCCATAATAGCTGGTTTGTATAGACTTTATGCCCTTTATTTATCGCATATTCCATGGTTCCTAATCTATAAAAGTGCAACTTTTGACCATAATCAACCCTAACACTTTTGAAGCGAGATCTTCAGGGATAAGGTGGATATTTGATGTATATTGATCGAGTTTGACCGGAAGGACCTCGTAAAATAGGGGTCTTCTCCCTTGCTTGCATGTTACCTGATGAGCTGCACGTTTTTCCAGAGATAAATACATCATAACCCGACCGTCAAAAAACTTGCAAAACTACGCACTTTTGAAATAAATCCCAATTATTGCCTCAGGCCAGTAATAAAGCGTTTCTTCAGGGTTTAGGGATTATGAGTATTTACAGGGAATATGAAGTTAAGTCCTTGAAATTAGAGTATTACCTGAAAGTGCATTTAATGAAACGTTTCCGTTATTGGACATATTCTATGAAAATCGGTGTTTCTGTAACGTTAAGTAGAACAATTTTATTATTCGGTTGTTCTTCCTTTTTATTTCCATTAATTTGGGTAATAATTAAATGTTGTTCAGTTTTAAAATGGTACTTAAGAGGGCTGGTACTCCACATAACATATATTGAATTTGAATTTTTTTCGAACCTGAAAAGAAATATTTCATCCTTTTCATTCTCTTCGGTTTGCAGCGTTTCCACGGAAGAAAAACTATCGATCTTTTCAAGAAGTAATTTCAATGCAAAATAGGAAGGCTTAGGCTTTCTTTCAGGGTAATCAAAAAGTCCGAATTTTGAGAAATCATCAACCTCCCGCTTGCCGATAATAGGGCCATCATCGATTCGATGCCAGAATAATTTGCTTACACCGTTGGCAAAAGCAAGAACATATCGTTTAACTACTTCTGATGCCTGCCTCTCTGGTGAAGCCCTCCCAATTCTATGCCAGGATGGAGCACCTGTCTCCGTTACCCAAATCTCTCTATCCGCACAGGCAGGACAATAAGTTGTCAATATTGTTTTGTATTGGTTAATTAATTTTGTCGTGTCAAAGGAATATATGTGAAGATTCAGAATGTCGAAATAGTCATATCCACCTCGCTTTATCCATTCCGTAAAAAAATTCTCCTCTTTTTGAGATGGCAAGTCCGTCGGAGCCGCATTTAGCACCCGGCATTGGGAAGCTATTTCCTTTATTGTTTTGTATGCAGTTCTAATAATTTCAAAGTAGTCATCTGGAGGTCCATTAAAAAATAGTATTGGTTCGTTCAAAACCTCCCAGTATAAAATTTTATGATTATCAGCCCACTCTTTTTTTTCCTGATCTTCAAATTTACCATTCCCATTGAAATCACATTTTGGATAAGCATGGTCGGTTTCTTTGACTCCGAACTCAATGTCACCATCATATCTTTCAACTACAGTTTTCACATAACGGATAAAATGAGCACGTTTTTTGTATATTCTTTGTTTATTTCGAAACTGAAATGGGTTATCCCATCGAACAAATGAACTGATATGGGCACCGACAACATTCATGCCATTTTCAGCTGCCTTTTCGAGTACAAAGTCAAGTTTTGAAAAGTCAAACTTTCCCTCCTCAGGTTCAACCTCGCTCCAACCTGGTCCGCAGATAGTTCCTGGCCGTAGCCAATGGACTCCCAATGATCTAAGCCGATTAATAGTTGAGGTTACCACTTCTTTATTTTCTTTTAAACTCCGCTTCATTGCATGCTGCCAAGGGCCTATCACAGAACCATGAACCCCAATCATTGAGTTTTTAACCAATAGATCCAGATGCTCATCTGAGGCTACTGCAATTCGCTTCGGAGAAGGAAGAGTGCGTTTAAACAGTTTTTTTTCCTTTTCAGTAAGCAGTTTTTCGAGGGATGAGTAAATATCATCAATGATTCTCGCAGCGCCTTTAATCTCGCCCTTGTTAATCATTTTTTGAATCCCGATCATTGTTTTTCTCGGAATGATATTACCAACATCATAACCCTGCTCCATCACCAATTTTGGAATCCATTTCTTCAGCATAGAGAACCTTGTTCTAATATTGGTCTCGTCAGTGGGAGTAGCTTTCACCTCCTCTCGGATGTTGTCAATTGCTCCCCAGACATGGCCTACTCGGCTTGAATGCTCTTCGGTAAAAGCGATGGTCAAATTCACAGATAAAAGAGATAAAACAAAAAATATAATTATTAATACTTTTTTTTGGGCCAGCATCTCAACCTGCTCTTTCTTTAAATTGAAATTAAGCTTCTTATCTGCATGGTTTAATTCAAAACAATAAGTCTTACTTCTTCCACAACCGACCTATTTTTGATGGGCTATTTTTAAATTGGATTGGTTAATCGCTTTGCTCAGGATACATTGTATTTGAAAACATAAACGCCATTCCTAATAAAAAAAAGACTGTCTTTTCCGAGATACCAAATTCAACAAACGCATGTGTATATAACCCTGTTAAGCCTGCTAAAAAACCAATGAGGATCATTTTATTTTTCGGATCGCTGCATACTGAAAAGGCTTTGATAACTCTTTTAATAATGATTATGTAAAAATAGCCAAAAAGTATGAGTCCTATGATTCCAAAATTGAAAAGAATTGACAAAAAAAGGGAATGGGCATGTATGAAATATGATTCTGTTCTTTTTCCTCCAACATATGAGATATAGTAGAATATTTCCGGCGTTGAGAGGGCCATAGTCTTGTAGGACCCAACCCCCCCACCGATTATGTAAGAGATGGGATTTGTCCCTAACATCCTGAAGCCTTCTACCCAAAACGCACTCCTTCCCTTTATCTTCGTAAGCATTGCTATCACATCTGTTCTCAGAAATTTTCTAATTATAGCGATTTGCGATATAAATTCCATTATTAGTTCTCCGAATAAGAAGATAAGGCAGATTAAGATAGCAGGTGTAACAAAAAGAAGAAACATTTTAATAGTCTTTTCCTTTTGTCTTAAATATAGGAACGTAAAAAGAATAGTGCCTGTAATAAAGCCCAGTATGGCTCCCCGGGAATAAACACTGAATATTCCTAATATCATAAAACTAAGCGCAGGAATCATTGCAACTTTTAGAGAAGCCCTTTTTGTAGATGTAAACTTTCCGAGCATTAACATAAAGACAAACACAAGTAAAACCCCAACCACATTCGGGCCTCCTAAAGCATACGACCTGACTGTTTCTCCTGTGCTTTCGATTTGCCCTATTTTGAAATGTATTGAAATCAGGTAGGCTATAGCTAGAAATACACCGATCATCATCAAAATATTTATAACGATTTCGCAATCCTTTTTTGAGTTACAAATATTTGCAGCGAGAATGAATGTAAGAATACCTACAAAAATTCTTACAAATTCGCTTAAGCCATTGGTTATACTTGGAGACCATACAAAAGAGGCAAATACCCATCCCAGGATAAGAATCAAAGGAAGGTTTAAACTGCGAGCCTGGAATATCTTCTCATTATTAGTTACCCTTACGATTAAATAAGATATAAAAGTAAAGAAAAGGATCACATGAAACGTTTTTATGCCTATTCCCGGCAGACCAAAAAGGTATTTCCCCTCAAGAAGGAAACTCAATATTAAGATAATGAAAATGTAAAGAGGATACGGAACCAATAATATTAAGAATGGCAACAAAGAAATGATCATTAGCGTAATTTGGGACGAAGCAATTGCAAATCCAACTGCAAGTTCCCATAATAAAACAAGGGAGATGATAATTAAGAATTTCATTCCTATTTTTAAATCAGTGATATTTGAAATTATCTGCATTCTAATATCGAAAATGAGGATTCATAGGAAGCACTACATATTCTTCTTTGATCGCAAATGAAAAGTCACACGAAGCTAAAGATAGTCAAGTGAACGTAGCCTTTCCTTTAGCACTTTTTCCTCATCCTCCATTAAAACATTTTCATCAGGGCTTTTTGAAAAAAAGGGGGTGATATCATCATATTGAATTCTACTAACAAAATCAGTATCAAAAGCTTCAGTTAAAACATCTCCATCCATTTCCGTAGGAATCGCAATTCCCAATAGATGCAATATTGTCGGTGCAAGGTCAATTATTTCTGCACCCTCAATTTTAATTCCCTTTTTTATATGCTTTCCCTTTATCAGAAATATTCCGTTCCTCTTATGCTCTCCGGAAATGGTTTGGGATGTCTCTTTGCTGTCTAAAATGCCTATATATGATTCCAGCTTATTCCCCGACAAACCAAATGGGCTTTGAGTTCGGTAGGCGTTATTTTTCCATTCAACTATTATATCCGGTGCTTTGAAACTGAAAGGGCCTTTGAATATATCTTCTCTTTTATATACATTCGTTGCCATTCCCTCACCGCTTGCAGGATCGTTAAAACCTTTCACTAGATCTATAATACGGCTTTGTAACTGTTCGTATTGTTCACCGGGATCCACTATCCCACAAGGCTCGCGCCCTTTCAGATTAATCCAGATCGTACCGTATATCTCCACATGTTGATCAGCGTATGCCTTAGTGGAGGCCCAGTTGATACTATTCAGACGAGAGGACAACTGCAGCTTATCCACCTGAGAACGAAATTTAGCGCGAAGATAATGTCTGAATTTAACAGGTGTATATAACTGTAATTTATGCAGTACAAAAGAATGTAAATTTAACCCTTTAACACCAGACTCCTTTTTATAGGTTAATAGGCCTTTTGAAGCCAACCAGTTATTCAGATTAATATATTTTACTGGTGCAGGTCCAAACCCATGATCTGACATTATCAAAAGAGTAGTATTTTCATCAAGTTTCCCTGAGAATTCCCCAACGATTTCATCCATTCTTTTATATACATTAAATATTACATTCCCATATTTTGCAGCATCTTTTGCAT
>Ga0233414_10000798_pt1 | contig 12520 bp, 14 predicted proteins | sample Na_anoxic_10_MG_FD_189020 | JGI IMG/M metagenome (GOLD analysis project Ga0233414, IMG submission 189020) | Seawater microbial communities from Saanich Inlet, British Columbia, Canada - Na_anoxic_10_MG | ecosystem: Environmental > Aquatic > Marine > Inlet | place: Canada: British Columbia...
ATATTTTTTGCTAAACCTGAAATACTGTCAACTATTTCTTTGAACATTATGACTCCTTTTTAGCAAGTTTCGCTTGTCTTTCTACAAAATGATCGTTAATAACTACTTTTGCTGATTTTATAGAAAGTCTAAATGCGAAAAATTCAGTTTTCATTTTAGCTTTTTTAAACTCACCAAGTTTTGTGTCAATGTACTCATTCCATTTATCATTTACTGCTTTCCAGAACATTTTTGGATTTTCTTTCATGTCTTTAAGAGCTATGTATTCTTCAAAATACTCGTAAAACTTTCTAACTAACTCTTCTTTCATATCCTTTTTCATGTCTTTGACTATCTCTTTATTTAACTTTTTTTCATTAGCTCTTTGCATCTTTCTTATAGTACTCACTTTTTACTCCTAAGGTTTTACTATTAAAATTCCATATCTATTCTTATCATGAGCTCTTACATCAAAATGTAACCAGTCAACATCAGCTTCAATACATGTAATGTACTTAAAATCTTCATGCCATGGATTTTTTAATATATCTTGTCTGATTTGTTCAGCTGTCACCTCTACAACATTTAGATCGATTGCGCGTCCGTGGCGATGTTGACTGTAATCAGCACCACCGTTGTAAGTAGCTGGTCTAAAGCCTCTGTAACTGAGATATTTACCTCTGTACTTTTTTAATTTGTATGTATTAATATAAGTAGGTTTACCATATCTTTCTCTTATTCTATCTATAGTATATAGAACTCTTGGATCCATAAACATGATTGCATTATTACCAAATCTTGTGAATGTTCTTGGATCTACGTATTCATGGACTGCAAAATGCGTCGGAATGTAAATAAAGTCTAACATGATTTTTCCTAGATATAAAAATTTAATAATCACTTTGTAGCTATAGTTCTTTCAACACAAAGAACATACCGTTTCAACGCACTAACATATTCTGCTTGTTCTAACATAACTTTACCTGCACAGGTCATATGCTGTCTGAAGTAACGAGCATCAGCAGGCCAATCCTTTAAACTACAAGGATTTCCAGGATATTGTGGTTTTTGTCCACAATGACTGATGTCAATTACAAATTGCCCTTTGTGCATTGTTGCGCATGAAATAGAAAGTAAACATAAAATAAGAAGTAATTTTTTCATGATTGCCTCCCAGCAAAATCAATTAATCATATTATATTATACACCATTTTGATCAATTTGTACATAATAATATATACTCGTTATTGCGTTTCTCCACATCCTGAGCATCTCCATACTTCATTATCTACATTCCAGTACCAATCACTATCTAGACCAAGTTCATTACATGAACAACCATTATCTTCTAACTCAAATGTTGGTTCATTACTTTTTTCACACATACTATTCTCCTTGTCTTTCTAACCATTCATAGTAATCTTCTTTATCTCCCCAACCTTTTACTGCTATTTCTGGTTCAGCAATAAGCTTTAAAGGGAAATTAGGTATTGGCTCTTCTTGCATTGTGTTTACAGTCCATTCTACAACGGCTTTTATTATTTCTATGTCATTGTCTACTTCGAGTACAAGTTCATCATGAAACTGTTGGATTTGATTAACTCTAGTATGAGCAAACAACTGTCTAACTCCAGTTTCATCTTCTTTTAAAGTGTCATGCGCTATTTTATCGTAAACTGCATTTTGTGCTTTTTTCATAATATCAGCAGCGCTACCTTGAATAGGAGTATTTGATGCTCGTCTTTCATCACCACTTCTAGATTTTCTATCCATACTATTTATGTACGGTAAAAGTCTTCTGTATCCAAAGATAGTCTCAGCATAACCAGTTTTACGAGAAATAGCTGCGCATTCTTGTTGCCATAAAGGGATTCTCGGATAAGTATTTTTAACAGCAGTAACTACTTTATCGCAATACTCTAATGACCTACGTGAACCAAACTTTTTATAAGTCCGTTGTAATGCCCAAGCAGTTCCACAATAACCAATTCCAAAATTACCTGATTTAGCAGAGATTCTTTCTTCTTTTGTAATGTCTTCTTCTTTTTTACCTGTAAGAGTAGCAGCTGTTTTTCTATGCATATCACCATTTGAATTAAATATGTCAAGCATATTCTCATCTTTAGATGCCCAAGCCATAAGACGAAGTTCAAAGCCAGAGTAATCAATAAGTAATAATACTTTACCTGGTGCTGCTTGGTATACATTTCTAATACCGAATTCATCAGTATCTGGTCTTGGTACATTTTGACCGTTTGGTCTAGAGCTATTTAATCTTGATGTTTCTGTCCATGGAGTAAATCTAGCATGAATTCTACCTGTCATTGGATGCAAATACTTTTCCCTTCCATAGATATGTGAACTTAATAACACACCAAATTTTTGTACTTTCTCTATAGCATCTAAAAGCTCTAAAATTTCATTTGCGTATTCATAGGGATTCGAATTTAATATCTCCTGCGCACGGATTTGAACAGGTGTAAGCGATCCAGATTTAGGAATATCAATATCAATATATTCTTCATCGTCCAATGTGATTAACTTGTGACGCACCATAAATCTCATGTCAAGAATACTATTATGGTCCATTTTAGGTTTGTCTGTTTTTTCAGATCGTTCAGCTATAGGACATTTAAGTACGTCAAATAATAAAAATCTCACCTCTCCATTTTTACCAGTTTTACCAGGATCAATATTTTTAATACTTGAAATTTCTTCTAACTTTTTCTCACTTCTTTCAATAAGATCTTCTAGTTCATTTACTTTATCTTCACCAAAATTTTCTTTTAGTTCATCAATAGAAAGATCATATATCATATCATGATAGTCTTCATAAAATTCTATACCTACTTTTTGTTTAATTAGGTTTGTAAATTTTTGAGAAGTCTTATCATAAAAATTTCTACCTATTTGTGAAATAGTGTCTTTAGCATTTTCCATTGCATCTTCTGCTAACTGTGTAGTTTCTTGTGCTTTTTCTTTGTTCCAAGTAAAACCATGAAACTCCATTTGACCTACTACTCTTGCAAATGGCATTTCAATTGCATGTAACCATTCAGAATAATTTGCATACGGTTTATCATAAACATCATCATCTTTGCACATACCAGATAACTCTGTACCATCTGCGTTAATAAGATTATAATGTCTACCGTACTTAATAATTTCCCTGTCTATTTTTATTTGTCTAGCAATCTCATCAAAATACAAATAAAGTTGAAGTGAATAATCACTATCTTCAGCCGAGTATAATAATGCAGTAGGATCATCACTTGACATTTCATTAAAAAAGTTATGACCTGAGTCCTCTACAACGGATGTGAATTCATTCATTTTTACTTTAAGCCATCTTAAGGTCATTTGTTTAAGACCTTTGTCTTTAGCAGGAAGTTTAGGATCAACTATTTCATTAGGTTTAATAGCTTGTAATGTACGAACAATCATTACGAATGGATCTATAGCAGGCATACCTATATAAACTCCATACTTCAAACTCATCTTAGTTTCAAAGTTAAGATTATATGCAATCTTTTTGACACTCTTATTCATCAGTATGTACTGTTGAAAATCAAGCATAAATGCAAGTGTGTCATGTTCATACCCTAGTGAACCCTCTTCATGACTAAGAAATAATACCCTAGCTTCATGTGGAACTGCAGATAAAGAAACTGTACATATTTCTGCTCTATGCGGATCAAGCGGTGAGTAGTTATAGTTTTCTTCTCTGCTATCTATAAGTTTATCATGCGTTTTAAGTAGAGCTGTGATAGCTCTAATTTGTGTTTTTGTAGTAGCTAACTTAAGATTTTCTTCTATAAGATCTCTTTTATCCATAAGAGTACCAAGTTCTTCTTCCCATCTCTCATGTTCAGCTTGACTGGGTCCAGTTTCCCAGTCAAATGAGCACAAGCCCGTCATCTTACAACGGTCAAAATACTGCAACAATTCTTCACGAGTTGTAATAACTCTATAATCTTTATGTTCTTGAGTAGGAGTATCTGGCCATTGTACAATAGATGACGTAGTAGTAGATTTTACATTAGTACGTGATCTTGCTAATGATCTTTGTTGCGGCTTACCAAATATTGATTTCATACTTAGTCTCCAATTATTAGTTTACCTTGTTTTATTGTTAAACCTTCAAAATCATACGCTGCAAATACTAGTTGTAGGTATCTATTTAATATCTCACTAATATAATCTATGCTTTCTACACAAAATTCTACTTTAGTAGGTTTACTAAGATAATTGTGTATTTCTTTATCAGCTAAAGTAGAAATAGATTTAGTGATAATTTCAGCTAAACTGTCTGTATGACCAGAATCAATAATTAGTTTTCTAATTATACCAAGTTCGATAGTAAGTTCACCTGTTCTATCATCAAAAGCAGAAATTGTATAATCTTTTACAGGTATATTTACTACTACTCCATCATGTTCTCTTTGTACAATAGGTCTTTTTATTTTATTCATTTTTCTTGTCTCCACGCTGTTATATCATAAAAAAGTTCAGGTAACATGATATCAAATATTTGTGCCAATGTGTGCATAACTTGTCTCATCTGTGGATGAGCAGCTTTTGCTGTTCTTTGTCTTAAAATTTCTCTCCATTGTCTAATATTACTTGTTATTATAATCTCGGTTTTTAGTGAGTTCGGTAACACACTTCTCGCTATTTGTGGTGTAGCACCTAGTTCAATCATTTCAAGATAAGCTTTTTCAGCATGTTCCATAGCTGAATACCATGTACCTAATATTTGTATAAACTTCATTGAATTAGTCTCTATTTTATTTTCTACTTGTATACCACCTGCTAAGTTAATTACATTAATTTGTCCATTGTCTTTTTTAGAATAATTACAGTATCTAGTAGATTCCTGTGAAAAAGAAGATAGTCTATGTCTAACTAATTCATGTGATACACCTCTATCACAAATTAATTTAACTGTAATAGATCTATGTTCTAGCACAGATTCATGTCCTCTTTCAATTAACATTTTACAGAACTTATCTGATGAAGTATCTGTTATTTTATCTTCACTTTTGTAGCAAACTCTTCCAGCTATTTCAATAAGTTTTTTTGTTCTATTTATTTCTTCATTTGGTGTCAATATAATAACATCTGGTTCTACTATATTTGGCATACTATTCTCCTTTAGTGGTCTTAAATACAGGTAATTGATCAATATTTGGATGTTCTATCATAATATTATCAATAATTAAATAATGGATATTGCTTTCTAGAAATCTGTCTATTGCTTCTTTTTCTGTCATTACTATAGGTTCACCATGTCTATTATATGATGTATTTATAAATGCAGGTTTATTTGTCATTTGTTTATACATTTTAAGAGCAGCAATTATATCTTTATTTTCTTCATGATAGTTTACTATTTGTGCTCTTACTGTACCATCTATATGAACAGCACTAGGACATTTCTCTTTAAAATAATCAGTAGCAGTATAATTAATTGTCATAAATCTTCCTGCATATTCATTACTTTCATTATAATCTTCAAAACACTTAGCTGCATCTTCTTCTAGTAATACAGGAGCAAATGGCATTGTTTCTGTTCGTCCTAGTTGTTGATTTAACCACGTATTAGCATGTTTATCATCACAATTAAAGTGAATAGATCTATGACATAACGCTCTAGGTCCGTATTCCATCTTACCTACAACATTTGCGACGATGTAACCATCTCTTACAAGACCACTTATCATCTGGCCTCTGTTTATCAATAGTGAAGCCTTTAGATTCGCGTAGTTAAGTTCAGTGTTAAGTAATAACTCAACACACTTTTGATTTATAGAATAACCAAAGAAAATATGTTCAAGTTCATATTTTTTAATTTCGTAGTCAGCAAGGATAGAGTAAGCTGCACCAAGCGCTAATCCACCATCACCCATATTAGGAAAAACAAATGTTTTATCTACTTTTCGTAGATTATTAAGCTTTCTATTTAATTCTACATTAGCAAATAATCCACCTGATAATATAATATTGCATTTTTCACAGTCTATATCATCTATAGCGTTTACTACTCTTTCTATCATCATACACTCAACAACATACTGTATACCAGCAGCTAAATCTGCTATTGGATTTCTACTACTAGATGTACTAATATAAGTTTTACAGTATTCAAATATAAAGTGTTTAAGTGCTTCATAGTACTTAAAATCTTTTATTGGGTTATGTCTGTTTTCAAAAGTATCAAATTGCTGTACAACATCATCTATGTTTGCAAGAAGATAAAAGAAGAATTGAGAAGTTTCTTTACTTGACCCTCTAGCAGCAAGTCCAGTTATTTTACCTTCATGTAAGTTCATTGTATAACCTACACCACCTGTTACAAACTGGTACATTAGACCTAATGATGATTGTAAACCGTATGTATCTATTAAACGATATTTATTGTTATTACCAAGCTCTAGTACTACCATCGATCGATCATCACCAAAACCGTCTGATGTTATCACTATATTAGTTTCATTATCACTAAAATTTGAATGAATATAAGCAGGTAGCCCATGCGCTAAATGGTGTTCAATCCTACCTATTGGTATGTGCTCCAAATAATTTCCAAACATTAATATGAAATAATCTCTAATAACTTTACATGCTAATTTCTCCGTATTTACACTTTGACGAGCTAAACTAGCAAAATTGTTGTCATTTGTATTTTTATTAATAAAATGTTTTACACTGTCACTTACACATTGGATTCTATTATTCTTAGTGATATTAAATACATCGTCTGTTTCATAGTTTGAATAACCAATACAATCAATATCTTTCATATCTAGTTGTGCAAGCCTTAGACATTCTTGTATAGATTTGATTGGAAAGACTTTTGTTTGCTTTTCTCTGTTAAGACGCTCTTCATTAACTGCAGCCAATATTCCTTTTGTACTTGATACAATTGCAGCTCCAGTATCATGTCCAAGTGAGAATCCAAGTACGATAATTTCTTTTTTCATGCTTTAACTCCTAAATTCTTTATTAGTAGCCTGTACTACCAAGTCCGTTATTACCTCTGTTTTGTTCAATGTCTAGTGACGGTATTACAACGGCTATATTGTGGAATACTAATTGGCAAAGGCGATCGCCTTTATTGTATGTGTAGTCAGAACCAGAACCGTTGTAAACTAATAAATGTATGTTACCTGAGTAACCAGGATCTATTGGTGCAAGTAGACTAATTATACCTATTTTGTTCATTGAACTTCTAGGATATAAGTTAGCCATGTACCCATTAGGGACATCAATTGATATTCCTAAGTCTACGCAGTTTGGTCCTTGTTTAAGACAGCCTGAAGAAGGCATATATACATCAAGTCCTGCATCTTTTGGGTGCTTCCTTGTAGGAAGTTTTGCACCTGGCATATTTAATGTAACTTTTATAAACATTTCATTTTCTCGTCGAATGGTATAAGTAAAGTTTTGTAGCAATCCATTATATAGATATCATAAAATCTTCTTGCTTCAGCATATGCACTATAATTTGTATTTCTATAGTATGTGTAAAGAACTAAAAGTGCTACAATAGTTGTAGAAAATATATCATTTGATATATAAGACTTCGTTGTTTGCAGTAAAGAACCAGTAGTTCTAATTACTTCTTCTATTTCTATTAGAGCTGGTATATCTCTTATGAAACCTTCAGTAAGTGGTTTATGCTTATATATTACAGCAGTTTTGTACATTCTATTAAGTAAGTTTTCAGCAACTTTATAATCTTTTTTGTACAAATGTAAAGATCCAGCTGTGTGATAATAATAGCCTAAATTAACTTTTAATTTTAATGCTAACATTTCCTGAAGTATAGTAAAGAAATATATATCATATGTAGTTCCCCACATAACATCATTACTACGCATATTTGTTATTGCATGTAATTTTTCATCTCTAATCAAAAACTGCATACTAAGAGTACAAACTTCATCTTTAGTTTTAACACTAGACGGTAATTTAAAATGAATTATTGCTTGTCTTGAGTATGGATCTTTTGATAGCAGTTTTACAACATGATCAAACTGATTAAACAATATATCAGGGTGATGACCGAATATTCTGTGTCCATACGCTGAGTTTAAAGTTTCATTATCATCACTGCATTTTTTCCAGAAACTAGAATAATACGAAATGAAGTCTAATTCATTTGAACCTGATAAATACCATAACAACTCACCAATCGCATAAAATGGACTCATTTTTCTTGTATTTATAGATATAAGTCTTGATCTTGGATCAGTAATTGTAAACTGTCTATTTATGACTTCTTTACATTTAAGTTGTCTTGGGCTTATCTCAGAACCATTTACATATGCATTAATAACTTCACTTTTCCATGCGTCATTAAATGTTGAGTAATGCATTAATCTGTTTCTCCTTAAGATTCATGCTAATAGTAATATTTACTGACTTTCTATTAGCCATAAATTGATTGTATAGATCTTTAACTACTGAAAGTTCATGCATATTAATAAATGTGTCACCACGTCTTTGAATTCTTCTTTGTAATTCTTTAGTTGAATTAGTTACATGAATGACTACTACATTTTTGTCTACCATAATTTTATCTAAAATATCACAATCAGTAATAGCTAGATCACAATTACGGTTTTTAGCGTGAGCATAAATAACTTCGCTAAAATAAAATCTGTTATAAATAACATTATCTTCTTTGAGTAAATTTTTGTAAAGATCTAAATTAAAAGGTCTTTCATAGTTGTCATGAGATAAATGTTCTATTTTATAACCAGTTTTTTTAGATATTAAGCCACAGAGCAGGTCTTTACCTGCTCCGTCTGGCCCATCAATAATGATGATCATTGTCTTATTTAACCTCTTCTACTGCTGGTTCTACTGCTGGTTCTACTGCTTGTGCGTCTTTTGCTTCAGCTTCAGCTTCAGCTAGTTTTAATGCTTCTTTTGCTTCTTTTGCTGCTTTTGCTGCGTCTCTTGCAGCTTTTTTCTCTGCTACTTCTTTTGCTCTTTCAATTTTTTCTGTATCTTTTTCAGCCTTTACTTCAGCTTTTCTTTCTGCTACTTGTTCAGCAGTAATTTTTCCATTAGCAATTGCATTTTTTCTTGCTTCTTTAAGCATGTGACAAAGAGCTGCTTCTTTTAGTTCTAATTTTTCTGCAATCCATGGTGATACTGTACCAACACCCTTGTTATTAAATTCTGGTATAGCATTACCTTCATTATCTTCTAACCATGCATAAGATACCTTACCTGCTATTGTAACTTCTGATATATACGCGTATGCATCATTAATTTCACAACGAATTGCGATGTTGTTTCTATATGAAAAACATTCAACAACTTTAATACATACATTTTCATCAATAAGTGTCGCAAGTCTTTCAGCTTTTTTAGCTTCACGTTCAGCTTTTTTATCTTCACGTTCTTCTGTACGATCTGCTTTTTGTGCTGCTTTTTGTGCTGTTTTTGCAGCCTTAAATTCTCCACTTTGTTCTAAAGTAATCTGATCTTCTGTTTCAGTTGCTACGAGATCTCTGAAAAGTTTTACAAACATAGTTGATTTAAGAGACTTTTCTTTTTCTTCACCAACAAATTTGTATTTTGTCTTTCCATTTTCTTCGCCACAAATTTCAATTCTTCTTCCTGATTTTTTTTCTAACATTACTTTCATGATTCACTCCTTGTCAAGTTTAATAAATATACACTTAATGCGCATATAATAATTATATTCAAAAAATCTAAAATGTACATTTTTTTTAAATATATTTTCATTTATTTTACCTTGTTTTCATTTGTAGTTATTTGTGTCTACAATGGTAATAAATATTCATGTATTTTTTCAGCTGAAATATCTGATCCTGAATTATTTATAATTGTTAAATCTGCTTCTACTGCTAGATATTGTTCTAGTTCTCTGTTTAATCTCTGATTAATTGTACTAACAATAACTTGTTTAGTATCATCAGTAAACTTATTTTTTGATTTGTATTCTTGTAATAAGCGAGTAAACCTTATATCTCTATCTGTATATAAGTAGATAACAATAACTTCATCTTTAACTTGTTGTTTTAACATATAGATAGTTTTTGGATCTATTATGTAAATAGAGTCACCTTTTCCTTTGTATTGATGTCTAGTGCTCCAATAATGATGTCCTTTATAATTAGAGTACGCAATTATTTCTGATCTTAAATCAGTTTCATTTATAGCATGAAATGCTTCATCATCTACAAATGTATGTCCATACTCATTAGCTTCTCTAGGTCCTCTTGTAGTATATGATTGTATTACATTATACTTAAGAGCTTTTTCCATAACTTGAGCTACTGTAGTTTTACCTGAACCTGAAGGACCAACTATACAAATTATTCTATCTTTCATTTTCGTCTCCACAAATTATCAAAATTAGTACCGTACGCATTTTCGCTATATGAATATATAAACTTAAAACAAAATAGATGTACTTCAATTGTTTTATAAAATAAATCAAACTTTATACCAAATTTAAGACCTAAAAAAGTATAAATACTAAATCTAAATTGTCCCATGTCCACCCCCCTTTTTTTTATAAAATATCAATTAATTGATCATTTTCAAGTAATCCCATTTCACAGAATTTATTAATAAAAAAGTTAAATCTTGCTGTCTTTTTAAATCCATAATTTGTTCTTATTAATAGACCTGCTTTTACAAGAGATTGAGTTAAAGTCTTAGTATTTTCTTTACTTATATTTAACATAGCCTCTATATCATGTAAATTCATACTTATTTGCTTAGCAAATGTTACAATTAAATGATTGAAGTCATTATCATATCTAAATGCTGGATTATTAAAAACAATAAAATCTTTTATTTTATCAAACTTATCTTCTGTTATTTGCTCTTCTTTTATTACTAACTTGTTATAATAATTTAATCCACATGCTTGTGAACTATATATTGCGTCAAGATACTCATGTATAACTTCTACGTGCGCAGGCATTACAACAATGTGTTCGTTTTGAACTGAGTTAGTGAGAGCTGCGAGTGCAACAGCTAGTCTAGCTACTTTATTTCTTTGATCTGCTGGTGATACAATAGGTACTATTGAAGCATTACCATAATCTACAGATAATTCAGTAGAATGCTTATATATCGCTTCAATTGTATTACTCCCAAACTTTACTTGATCAATGTGCCTACTCCATGCAAACAACACGTTGTTTTTAAGTGCATCCCTAGTATGACGTATAGGGTACTCCTCAAAGTCCTTGTTGTAAACAGAAGGGTCTACATCTGTCGATCTAAGAAACATTGCAAAATCAAATCTACGTATGTCTTCATTATTAAATACATCTACTAAAGATTCTATACCGTGTGTATAACTTGTTAATCGCTTACCACGTGGTGCATTACCTGTTAATATAGATCTTACTCTGCATTTTGTTTCTGCTGTAACAGCTCTTTTTACTTCTAGTCTACCTTCTGATCTAGCTAGCGTCATATGACCGTACTCTTCTTTCGGTATAGCAGAACATTCATCTATCCAAATAAGTTCTCTATCAGCTAACGGCCATGCTCCCCATTGTATGAACCATGAACTATTATTATGTTGTTCCATTTTATAAGTTAGACCAGTTCTGCTAGTAGACTCTGCATTAACTCTTGTACCTAGTCCAATAAAATTCTGCATTTTATCAACTAGATGTGACTTACCTGTACCTGTGTCACCTATTACAATAGTTTCTAACCAACCTCTTATTGCATTCTTATCCCATGGAACTTTAAATTTTAATACACTATGATAAACAAGTAACACGCCAAGTAATATATCATCACGATCTACTATATTAGTAACGTTGTAAGTAAAGTCATGAAGCATTTGTCCAAGCTTATCTTTGATCTCTTCTGTAGTAATATCTACAGGTTTAAATGTAGATAACTGTTCTGCTATTACATTGTTGTACTCAAAACTATCTACAACGTCTTGGAGAGGGTAGCTTTTTTGGACTAGTATTGTACTTTCTTGATTTTTAGGATTAGGTAAGACATAACCATGTAATTGATAGTACTTATTCTCAGTAATATCAAGGTTACCAGCACTAAATACTTTTCTTACAGTATAACTACCGTCATCTTCTTCTTTGTCTTTATCAACCATAGGAATAATTAATAATTCATAAATATTAATTGTTTCAATAACATTAACTTTATATTTATTACAGCTAATAATTCCTGATATGTCTTTTAATAGTGTACCTAAAATATTGTGAGGTATATTACACATTTTTAGTAGTTCTTTATCTGCACAAGACAAATTTTTATACGCTATATGTCCTTGAATACTATATAATGGACATGATTTCTTTTTACATCCACCATAACAAAAATATTCAATTTTACATGGTACTATATAAGGAGTATCCTTCTTACCTGCTACCATAATATTTGTCTTTATAAGTTTACCAAAATATTTAGAGCTTCCTGCTTGCGCTAAATGTATTAGCTTAGCATTATTATCTTTTTTACTATTAGTTTTAAGAGCTTCACATAATAAGCCAGAACAAGG
>Ga0233414_10000800_pt1 | contig 12495 bp, 12 predicted proteins | sample Na_anoxic_10_MG_FD_189020 | JGI IMG/M metagenome (GOLD analysis project Ga0233414, IMG submission 189020) | Seawater microbial communities from Saanich Inlet, British Columbia, Canada - Na_anoxic_10_MG | ecosystem: Environmental > Aquatic > Marine > Inlet | place: Canada: British Columbia...
CTTCCGCCGCACGGGCAAATTGAATCACTACGAGCTCCTCGGAGTCGCGGTCGACGCGGATCGAGCCGAGATTCGCAAGGCGTACTTCGCGCTCTCCAAGACGTTCCATCCCGACGCCTACTATGGGAAACACCTCGGGTCGTTCAAAGCCAAGATGGAAGTCGTGTTCCGCACCGTGACCGACGCGTACGAGGCGGTTGGGCGGCCGAAGAAACGCGAGGCGTACGATCGGTACCTCAAGCAGAGCATCGCAGTGTCCGCCGCCGAGAAGCAGATGGGCCGCGTGGAAGAACGTGCGCAAGCGATGTCCAAGGCCCTGGCTAAAGCGCCCGTTGCGGAGCGTCAGGCGCAGCCCGTGGTTGCGACCTCCCCGGCCAGGGAATGGAGCCCCAGTAAGGCTCCGGCCAAAGCCGCACCGTCGGTCGTGCCGGGGACCCCTGAGCACGATCGAATTCAGCGCAAGCGCGAGCTTCTAGAACGGAAGCTTCGAGGGCGGTCCCATCAGCCAGCGAGGAAGAGCCGACCGGTGCGCTCGATTCCCGTTCCGACCGCCAAGGTCGGCCGAAAGACCGCCCTTCGGGACCTGACGCGGTCGCTCAAGCAGACCGCGGTGCTCACTGGCGGCGTCGACCGCGCGGAGCATCACATCGAGCATGCCCGGGTCGCCGAGGCGGACGGAGATCTTGCGGCGGCAGCAACCGCGTTGCGAATGGCGATTGCGCTCGATTCCGGTCGCACCGAGCTTCAGGAACACTACCAGCGCGTCAACTCCAACTTGCGGGTTCAGCTCCTCGACATCCATCGGGAACAGGCCAAATACGAGGAGGACAACAACATGTGGGCCGCCGCCAGCATTTCGTGGGCGAAGGTGGCGGAGGCGTCGCCGGACGATCCAGTGGCCCCTCGCCGGGCGGCAAAGGCCCTCATGGCAGCCGGCGGTGATCTCCGAAAAGCGCGCGATTTTGCGCTTAGGAGCCTCGAGCTGGCGCCGGACTCACTGGAGACGCGGCTTCTGCTGGCCCGCATTTATATCGGGGCTGGCATGGATGCCAGCGCCACAAAAGAGCTCGATGAGGCTGCAAAGCTGGACCCAGGGCACGAGATGGTGAAAAATCTGAGAAAGCAGCTCGGGGGGTGATGTGACTAACGCATCTGAGCGCGTGGAAGTGGGGCATGGAAAGAGTCATCGGGATTGATCTAGGAACCTTCAACTCGTGCGTCGCCGTGATCGAAAGCGGCACGCCCGTGGTCATTGCAAATCGGGGGGGCTACAAGGTCACCCCGTCGATGGTGGCCGTGACCGAGGGCGGCAAGCGTTTGGTGGGCCATATCGCAAAGCGACAGGCGGTGACCAATGCCGAAAACACGGTGTTCGCCGCGAAGCGTCTCATCGGGCGGAAGTGGGATACCCCGCAAGTGAAGAACGCGATCCAGACGTGTCCCTTCCACATCGTGGAGGGTCCGCACGGCGACTGCCGCATCAAGATGCGCGACAAGGTCTACAGCATTCCCGAGGTCAGCGCGATGGTGCTGCAAGAGATGAAGATGGTCGCGGAGGACTATCTCGGCGAAGAGATCAATAAGGTTGTCGTCACGGTGCCCGCGTACTTCAACGACAACCAGCGGCAGGCGACCAAGGACGCTGGCGCGATCGCCGGTCTCGATGTGATTCGCATCATCAACGAGCCCACCTCGGCGGCGCTTGCGTACGGCTTTGGCAAGAACATCGATCGCACCGTTGCGGTGTTCGACCTCGGGGGAGGCACGTTCGACATCTCGATCTTGGAGATCGCGAGCTCGGGCGTGTTCAAGGTCCTCAGCACCGCGGGCGACACGTTCCTCGGCGGCGAAGACTTCGACCAGCGCGTCATCGAGTGGCTCGTCGAAGGGTTCCAGCACGAGCATGGGATCGACCTCCGCCAGGACCGAATGGCCTTGCAACGCCTCAAAGACGCTGCCGAGAAGGCGAAATGCGAGCTTTCGGCAGTCACCGAGACCGAGGTCAACCTGCCCTTCATCATTTCGAGCGTGCGCAACGAGGCGCTTCATCTTCAAAGGCTGCTCACCCGGGCCACGCTCGAGGAGCTGACCGCAGACCTCATCGACCGCACGGTTCAGATCTGCGAGCTCACGCTCGGTGAAGCCGGCCTCGACAAGGACGAGCTCGAAGACATCATTCTGGTTGGCGGCATGACCCGCATGCCAAAGGTTCAGGAGCGGGTCAGCAAGTTCTTCCAACGCGACCCCTGCAAGGGCGTCCATCCCGACGAGGTCGTGGGGCTCGGTGCGTCGATTCAGGGCGCAGCGCTCGTCGACGATTCTCCCGAGATGGACATGGTCCTGCTCGACGTCACGCCGCACACGCTCGGAATCATGGTCGTCGGCGGGTACTTCGAAGAGCTCATTCCGCAGAACACCACCGTACCGACTTCTCGCAGCAAGCCGTTCACCACCGTGCGCGACAACCAGACAGCGGTGAAGATTCTGGTCTTGCAGGGCGAGTCGCGACGCGCAGAAGACAACGAGCTTCTCGGTGAGTTCATCTTGACAGGGCTTCGGCGGGCGTCCGCCGGCGAGATCGAGGTCGAGGTGACCTTCGAGATCAACGCAGACGGCATCGTCAGCGTCCACGCCAAGGACGTCGAGACGGGCAAGGAGCAGTCGATCACCGTCACGGCGACCAGCGGCCTCACCGAGGACGAAATCGACGAGATGATGGTCGACGCGTCGGACTTCGCGATGACGCGGCGGGAAGACGAAGCCACCGAGCAGGTCCGACAGGAGGCCGAAACTATCATCGCGGAGATCGAGCGCCTCTTTCCCGAGGTCGAGTCAATCGTCGCAGGCAGCGACTTCGGGCGCGACGCCATCGACAAGGCCAAGGGCGTCGTCGACAACGCGCGCACCTTGCTCGACCGCGGCGACATCGCCGGCCTCAAGGACGAGCTCGAGTCGCTCGGCCGAACGCAGCGCATGTTCAAGGGTGTCGTCGGCAAGTCGGCATGACCGACTCCAACTTCCCGAGCGTGCTCGGTGCGGATGGCAAGATCGACCTGACCGGTGGGCTCGCCCGAGAGGGTGACCAACCAAGGTCGACCAGCCGTCCGTCCGGGGATGCGTGGGTGGTCGATCGGGATCGTCGCAGCTTGGCGCCGCCCGCTCTGGCAGCCGAGGCGGTCGCCGGGCAGGAGCTCGACCCGGCGAGCCCGGACGACATCCACCGGGAGATTGCGGATCATTTTGCGCTCGGGGACTACGCAGCGGCCTTGTATTCGGCAGAGCTCCAACTCGGCTTGGACCCCGATGACGAGAGCGCCCGCCAGTACGCGGATACCAGCCGGGCTCGCCTCGAAACCCGATACACGACGCGCATCGGCTCGCTCGAATACGTGTTCAACCTTGCGGTCCCAGCAGCCAAAGTGAAGTGGCTGGGCCTCGATCCCCAGGCGGCCTTCCTCCTATCGCTCGTCGACGGCCAGACCACCGTCGCCGAGGTGTTCGAGCTCTGCCAAATGGGGAGGCTGGAGGCGCTTCGTGTGTTTACCGAGCTTCTGGACGCCAAGGCCATTGTTCGGGTGGCTTGACCGCGCGCCCGCTTGCGCCCGGTCGGCGGACCACTACCATCCCGCCCCATGGCTGGCTCCCCCAAGAAGATCGTGCTCGCCTACAGCGGCGGCCTCGACACATCGGTCATTCTGACCTGGCTCAAAGAGACCTACGACGCAGAGGTCATCGCGTTTTGCGCGGACATCGGCCAGGGTGAGGAGCTGGGCGGCCTCGACGAAAAAGCACGAGCGACTGGCGCCTCCAAGTGCATCATCGCGGACCTCAAGGAAGAGTTCGCCCGCGACTTCTGCTTCCCGATGCTGCGCGCGAACGCCATCTACGAAGGCGAGTACCTCCTCGGAACCTCCATCGCGCGCCCCGTCATCGCCAAGGCCCTGATGGAAGTTGCTCAACAGGAAGGCGCGGACGCGATCTCGCATGGCGCCACCGGGAAGGGCAACGACCAGGTTCGCTTCGAGCTCGCAGCGATGGCCATCGATCCGCGCATTCAGGTCATCGCGCCGTGGAGGACGTGGTCCCTACGCTCGCGAACCGACTGCATCGAGTACTGCAAGGACCGCAAGATCCCGATCGAGGTCACCGCGGAGAAGCCTTACTCGATGGACGCCAACTTATTCCATATCAGCTACGAGGGCGGCGTCCTCGAGGACACCTGGAACGAGCCGCTCAACGACATGTTCCGTTGGACGACGGACCCCCAGGACGCGCCCGATACGCCGGACTACATCGTGATCGGGTACGAGAAGGGCGATCCCGTCAGCGTCGACGGCGAGCGGCTTTCCCCTGCTGCCCTCATCGAGCGGCTCAACGAGATCGGCTCGAGGCACGGCGTGGGCCGTGTCGACCTCGTCGAGAACCGATTCGTCGGAATGAAGTCGCGCGGGGTGTATGAGACGCCGGGCGGGACCATCCTTCAACGAGCGCATCGCGCAGTGGAGTCGATCACCGTCGACCGCGAGGTGCTGCGGATTCGCGACGGGTTGATCCCGGAGTATGCGTCGCTCGTCTATCGGGGTTTTTGGTTCGCGCCTGAGCGGGAGATGCTCCAGGCCCTCATCGACGACGCCCAAAAGGACGTCACCGGCGAGGTGCGCATCAAGCTCTACAAGGGCAACGCCGATGTCGTGGGACGGAGAAGCCCGAACACGCTCTACGACCCGGAGTTTGCGACCTTCGAGGAGGACGAAGTCTACGATCAAAAGGACGCGACCGGCTTCATCCGGCTCAACGCGCTTCGCCTGCGAATTCGGGCCCTTCGGGACCAGCGTGGCGATGATTAACCCCGGCTGTTGCGGCCGATTGCGGTCCTCGGTAATCTAAAAGCTCACAAGGTCTTGGACGTTCCAAGTATACAGTTGGCCGCCGCGATTGTCGGCGGCGTGGGTCTGGGCGCGCTGCTTGCAGCTGTTAGCGCGGGCCTCCACACGCTCGGTGAAGCGGGCTTGCAGGCGCTGTCGGAAGGCGACGGCCGCATCGCCAAGGTCGCCGAGCGCGTTCTGCAGGACCTCTCGGCGGTTCAGTCGCGCCTCTTGATGGGGCGCGTCCTCTGCGTCGCACTCGCTGCCGCCTTCGCGGCCTATTCGTTGCTCCAGTCGTACGGCGCGTGGATGGCTCTCGTCGGGGTTGTCGGCACTTCGGTGGCCTACGCGATCGTCGCGACGATTGCCGGTGCCGTGGTTCGCCAGCGTTCCGGGCAAGCTACCTTGCGGCTCTGGAAGTGGTTGCGGCCCGTGGATCTGCTGCTCACGCCTCTTGCGACGCCCCTGAGCTGGGTCAGCGAGTTGGTAGTGAGGCTCGTGCCAGAGGTCGAGCTGGAAGACCCGGGGCGACTCGCCGAGCTGACGGTCGAGCATGTGATCGAGCAGGGCGAAGAGACCGGCACCATGGCTGAGGACCACGCCCAGATGCTCCGAAGCGTCCTCGAGTTCAAGAACACAGTCGCCCGGGAGATCATGGTGCCCCGCACCTACGTCGTGGCGTTCGACATCGACACGAGCATCGACGAAGTGCTCGCGAGCGTCGTCGAGTCGGGCCACAGCCGATACCCGGTGTACCGAGGGCAAATCGATCAAGTCGAAGGCATCCTCAATGCGAAGGATCTCTTCCAGTTGTTGCGCAACAGTTCGGACGCTGCCAGCATCCTGTTGGTGGACGTGCTCCGCAAGCCGGTATTCTTTGCGGCGGAGAGTCAGAAGATCGGCGTGTTGCTCCGTGAAATGCAGCGCCGGCGTTCCCATCTTGCCGTGGTGGTCGACGAGTTCGGCGGAGCTGCTGGCATCGTGACGTTGGAAGACATCGTCGAGGAAATCGTCGGCGAGATTCAGGACGAGCATGACGAAGAGGTGCCGTTGGTCTACGAACGCGCGCCGGGCCACTACTTCGTGGATGCGGGCATCTCGGTCTACGACTTGGAAGAGCGCTTGGGCGAAGCGATCTGCGAAGACAAGACCGATTTCGATTCCTTGGGCGGAATGTTGGTCCACTTGGCGGGCCAGGTGCCGGTGATCGGGGAGACGCTCGCCGCGGGGCCGTATCGCGTCGTGATTCTCGACGCGGACGAGCGGCACGTCCGCCGGGTCGAGATGCTCCGAGCGAGCACCGAAGAGCCGGACGAGCCCAAAGCCGCTGCCGGCTAGGAAGCCTCGGGCGCCTCGTAGCTAACCCAGTCCTGCAGGATGTCCGCGTTACTCATGCGCGGCGTCAGGATGGTGTAGTGCGCGATCTGTCCTTCCGGCGCAGCGCCTACCGAGCCGACGTTCACGATGTGGTACTCCTCGACGGTGCGTTGGAACGGGACGTGCGTCGAGCCACAAACGATGATGTCCGCCGGATCGTCATCCAGCAGGGCGAGGATCTCGTCGTCGCTCATGTCGTGACCAATCTCGCGATTGTTGTCGGCCGGGGAGCCGTGCACCATCAGTACCTCGCGGCCGTCGACAAGTGGTATCCGTTGCTGTTCGGGCAGTCGGCGAAGCCGTTCCGCGACGAGGTCGCCGATCGCCCCTCGTGTGTCCGCAAACAGACGGGCTTGACGACGTTGCTCCTCGTCGATCGGAACGAGGCTTCCGGGGTCGACCGAACCGAGCGCCAGGTCGGAGGGACCACGGGTGCAGGTTGCGCCCAGGGCCTGTAGGCGGTGCCAGACCTCGAGGGGCTCATCGCCGCCGAGGAGCAGGTCACCGGCGACGTACAGGCGCTTCACATCGAAGCGTTCGAGCTCTGCTAGCACGACGTCGAGGGCGGTGAGATTTCCGTGCAGGTCGGAGAGAAACGCGATGGGACCGGCTGCCGGTGGGTGTGCCATGACGGGAGCCTAGCACCGCCCGAGTCGGTCCGTCCGCCAGACATCGACGCTTGCATGGAGGCCGGGGCGGCCTATTCTCACGCAGGGAGAACGAGTTGAACGAAAGCAGTGATCGGGACAACGTGATTCGCGTTGGTTTCGGGGCGGATGGCAAATTGACCCGGACCGCGAGCCTGGAGCCGGCCCCCTCACAACCTGCTCCCCCACGGAGCGATCCGCGCGCGGGCCTGTACACGGTCGCCGAGGTAGCGCGGCTGTTCGGCTACCGGCCATCACGGCTCCGGTACTGGCACCGTTCCGGGTTGCTGGGCCCTTCCGCACGAGTCGCGGGTCGCAACTATTACACCTTCCAAGACCTGGTCGGCGTGCGCGCCGCAAAGGGGCTTCTCGAACAGGGTGTGCCTCTTCAGCAGGTTCGCCGGTCGGTCGAGTCGCTGCGCGAGGCGTTCCCAAAGACCACGCGGCCGTTGTCTGAGCTCCGCGTCCTCGCGGATGGAAGGACGGTCCTCGTGCAAGATGACGCTGGCACCTACGAACCGACGACCGGTCAGGCGGTGCTCGACTTCCGCATCGACGGCCTAGAGTCGGACGTGATTCGGTTGCTGCATTTCGATCACGACGATCGCTCTCGCGCCTATGAGCACTACCTCGAAGGCTGCCGCTTCGACGAGGACGAGCAAACCTACGACCAAGCCGAACAGGCGTATAAGAAAGCGTTGTCACTCGACCCGACCCTCTCAAATGCGCTGACGAATCTCGGAAACCTGGAGTACCGCCGCGAGCAGCTCGAGCCCGCTGAGCATTACTACCGGCGCGCGCTCGAATGCGACCCGGAACAGCCGGAGGCGCTCTACAACTTGGGGTTTCTCCACTTCGAGCGTGATGAGGTGGAGGACGCGATCTTCTCGTTTCGCGCGGCGCTCAAGAGCGACCCCTCGTTTGCGGACGCGCACTTCAATTTGGCGATGGCGCTCGAAGAGCAGAACGAGCGGGCGGCCGCACGTCCCCATTGGGAACAGTATCTCGCGCTCGAGCCGGAGGGTTCTTGGGCGGACATTGCCCACAAGCACTTGCAGAAGCCCCCACCCCGATGACCCCAGACGACCCGATCACGCGTTTTGCTCGTGAATACGAGCGCGCGGGAGCGACTGAGCCGTTCGAAGTGAGCCGTTGTGCATTGGCCACGGCGGACGGAGAAGGCCGACCCGCCGTGCGCTTCGTCTTCTTCACAAACTTCCAAAGCGCCAAGGCCAAGCACCTCTCCGAGAACCCCCACGCCGAGATCGCGTTCCATTGGCACACGACGGGTGTGCAGGTGCGCGTGCGCGGCCGGGTCGCACGGGTCTCCGATGAGGAAGCCGATGATTACTTCGTGAGCCGTGACCGAGGAAGTCAGGTCGGGGCATGGGCATCTCGCCAAAGCGTGTTGCTCGACAAACCGGAATCCCTCGAGGCCGCCGTGTTGGAAACCTCAAAACGTTTCGAGAATGTTTCGGTTCCGCGTCCCCCGTTCTGGGGCGGCTACCGCGTCGCGAGTCGTGCGCCTGTACCCGTAGCCGCTCACATCAATTGCACTTGACGAAAACCCATGGACTGTAGATGTTCCTATTCGACCGGGGGCAACACAGTGGTCTCTCATCGAGGTTCACAGGTCATGGAAGCAGGATTGGTCAAGTGGTTCAACAACGCGAAGGGCTGGGGCTTCATCGCTGGTCGCGATGGGTCTGATGTCTTCGTGCACTATTCCCAGATCACGGGCGACGGCTACCGTACGCTGCGCGAGGGACAAGAAGTCGAGTACGACTTGCGTCTCGGGCCGCGCGGGCCGTTCGCCGAGAACGTCAAGGTGGGCCAGGACCTCGCTTTGACGACGACTGGGAGTGCGACTGGGATTGCGACGGCGGCTGCGGCTGCGAGTTAGCGCTCAGGGCCGGACGTACTTTTCCAGGTTGAGCGCCCAGCGAACTTCGGCAACGGCGTCAGCGATTGCTGCGAGCGGCTTGCGATAGGTGACCTCGTACCAGACGTCGAGCACACGAGCTTCGTCGACGGGGTCTTTCACCTCGACAATTTCGGCGTGAGCTTCTTGGTAGCCGCGAGTGCCTGCTTGCTCGCCGACCTCTTCACGCACTCGCCGGAATAGATCTTCCGCGTGGGCGGACGGGGCGTCCGAGCGCTGAGTGCGGGCGGTAAACTGCACGACCAGCCCGCCGTTCAGGACGACCCGGACCCCGGAGTCCATGATGTGAAGCCGCACGCGTTCGGCGATCTGGAGCTCTCGATCGTCGGTCCGGTAAATCTCCACTCCGGCGTCTGAAAGCGCCTGCTGAATGTCCTGAATTGTCAGCGTTTCCTCCACCCACTCACAGAAAGCACACGCTTCGGGTCGAGGAACGTACCACCGTCGACACGGGGTGCGCAAATCAGCCGCGGCGTTCACAGAGGTCGACGCACCGATCGGATCGGTTGGATGGGTTCGGCGTGCTTTGGTATGCGACCCAACAACTGGGTGGGGGGTCTCCCCCCGAAGGGTAAGTGAGCGATCGTTTTTGCTGCAAACGCGGGAAGAAAGCGCTAGCTAACATTCACACGCTTCGTTACATTCCGCAGTGCTTTGACGCCCGTTGCCGACAGACTCTCTTCGATCTTACCGAAGGGTGGCGCTGACGCCGCTGTCCATCGCGGTGCTCGGCGGCGCTTCCGTCGATGGGCTCTCGATGCGGAGATCGAGCTCTTGGCACCGGCGCGAGGCTCGGGCTTGGCGATCAACGCGAGCGTTGGCGGTCTTCGAATCGCGGTGGACATGGGTGTGCCCGTCGACCACGTCTGCACGCTGCGAGTTCGAACGGCGCCGGACCACGAGACGATCGAGCACGCGAAGGTGGTTTGGTCGCAGGCGCGGCCCGATGGCTATCTGCTGGGCCTCGAGTTCATTGCGGCGCCTTCCGCCTGAAATTATTGGGTTTTTTGTACCAGGATCGCGGCTGATGCGATTGGTTGCGACCCCGGTCGTCAGGGGTTAAGTTCGGGATCCATCTGAGCGTACCCGCTTCGGGACGCTACGGAGGTTCAAGACATGCGCCGACGAATGTTCCTCGGAAAGATTCACCGAGCTACGATCACCCACGCTGACCTGGACTACGAAGGCAGCGTCACGATCGACGCGAATTTGCTCGATGCTGCGGGCATCCTCGAGCACGAAGAAGTCCAGATCTGGAACGTCACGCAGGGCACACGCTTGGCGACGTACGCGCTCGAAGGGCCGCGCGGTTCCGGGGTGATTTGCGTCAACGGCGCCGCCGCTCATCACATGAGCCCCGGCGACCTCGCGATTATCGCGACCTTCGGCGACATGAGCGACCAAGAGGCGAGGGCGCACGAACCCAAGGTTGTGCTCGTCGACCGCAAGAATCGCATCATCGATACCGGCCCCGAACGCCCAGGCCCACAAATGCCGCGGCGAGTGGACGAGCTCGTTCATTAACGCGATGCTCCCGGCATTGCCGGGGTGGCGGAATGGCAGACGCAGGCGACTTAAAATCGCCCGTGGCAACACGTGCGGGTTCGAGTCCCGCCCCCGGCACTAACGAAGGCGACAGCCATAGCGGCCTAGGCGTTGCAGCGATGACACCGATTGCACGGGACTCGAACCCGTCGGGTGTACTCAGGCCCGGAAAAGGGGTCAGACCCCTTTTTGGAAGGGTTAAGCGGCGCGCGTAGCGCTGCCGACTTTGCCGGCTTCGTCTACGAAGAGGCGGCGTTCGGCGTTGACCAGCTCTAGCAATTGCCTTTGGTCGATCAGACCGGCGTCGAGGAGGGCGCGCATGTAGCCGTCGGCGTAGCCGCGGGCCTGGGCCAAGGTGGCGTAGTTCGCCCCGCTGAAGCGGGTTTCGATTGTTTTTCGCACGAGGCCGCGCAGTGTTCCCTTGAGCTCGTCTAGGTTCATGGCCGTTCCTTCCTAAGTCCGCAGTGTCGGTTTAGGGCCGCTACGGTCAAGAAAACGGCGGGCCAAGGTCACTAGAAGCAGGTGAGCTCTCGGAAGTCTTGGATTCGCTTTTCGAGCCGTTCGCGGCTGAGCTCGGCCAACGCACCGACGCCCACGTCCTGGACGCAGAATGATGCCGCCGCAGAGCCACAGATCACGGCTTGGCGGAGGTCGGTGTGGCCGTTCTCCGCAAGATAGCCGAGAAAGCCTCCGGCGAACGAGTCGCCGGCGCCGGTCGGATCAGCAACTGCCTTGAGCGGGTAGGCTGGCGCGCAGAAGATGTCTTCCTCGAGGAACAGAAGCGCACCGTATTCTCCCCGCTTCACGATCACCGTGTCCGGCCCCATCGCGCGCAGCGCTTCGGCCACCGCCAGAGGATGGTGATAACCGGTGAGCTGTCGCGCCTCCTCCTCGTTGATGACGAGAATGTCGATGCGCCTGAGTAGCGCCTTCAGCGGATCCAGGGCCGTATCGATCCAAAGGTTCATCGTGTCGGCAATGACGAGCTTTGGGCGCTGCACTTGATCAAGAACGTGCAATTGCAGTTGTGGAGCGATGTTGCCCAGCATCACGAACTCGGAATCCTGAAACGACGCCGGGATCTTCGGATTGAAATCCGCGAAGACGTTGAGGTCGGTCTGGATGGTTTCGCGCGATGTGAGGTCGTCGGAGTAGCGACCTTCCCAGTGGAAGGTCTCTCCGATGGCAACCTCGAGACCGGTCGTGTCGATGCCGCGGCCGCGGAGCATGTCCACCGACTCGCGAGGGAAGTCTTGCCCGACGACGCCCACGAGTCTGACGTCCGCAAGCTGCGACGCAGCCAGCGATGCATACGTCGCCGACCCACCGATGACGCGGGCGTGCGAGCCGAGGTGATTGTGGATGGTGTCAAAAGCGACGGAACCGACGACGAGAAGCGAGGACATGGTGCCTTTCAGGGTACGTATTTTCCAATGAGTGGCCGTAGCTTGTCGCGCGCAGCCGTGGAGATCGAATCGGGGTTGGTGATGATGGCGCCGGCGAGGGCCGAGGTGGCGGGGCGCTCGGAGGGATCGGGCACACCTTGGGCCAGCTCGACGATGATTTCTTTGGCTTTTGCGACATTTCGTTGCATCACGGCGATGACCGCGTTGACCGTGACCGCATCGTGTCCCTCGTGCCAGCAGTCGTAGTCCGTCGCCATGGCGAGCGTCGCGTAGGGCAGCTCCGCCTCTCGGGCAAGTCGCGCCTCGGGCAGGTTCGTCATGCCGATCACCGACACGCCCCAAGATCGGTACAGGTGCGATTCAGCACGTGTTGAAAACTGCGGCCCCTCCATGCACAGGTAGATACCGCCTTCGTGCACTGTTGCACCGGCTCGTTTTGCGGCGTCGGTCAGCGAGCTTGCCAGTTGTGCATCGATCGGCTCTGCGAACTCGACATGTGCGACCACACCGTCGTCATCGAAGAAGGTATCGGTACGATGCCTGGTGCGGTCGACGAACTGGTCGACGACGATCATGTCTCCGGGATGAATGTTCTCTTTCATCGATCCCACAGCGGACACGCTGAGAATCTGCTCCGCACCTGCGATTTTGAGCGCGAGGACATTCGCTCGGTAGTTGATCCGGTGCGGCGCAATGCGATGACCTCGGCCGTG
>Ga0233414_10000801_pt1 | contig 12484 bp, 13 predicted proteins | sample Na_anoxic_10_MG_FD_189020 | JGI IMG/M metagenome (GOLD analysis project Ga0233414, IMG submission 189020) | Seawater microbial communities from Saanich Inlet, British Columbia, Canada - Na_anoxic_10_MG | ecosystem: Environmental > Aquatic > Marine > Inlet | place: Canada: British Columbia...
TGATATCGGGCGCCTCGCGATCTCAGGAACTGTCAATGATCTCGCTATGATGGGGGCGACAGAGCCTTTGGCGCTGACCTGCGCGGCGATTATCGAGGATGGCTTCGAGCGGGACGTGCTGAAACGGATTTGGGAGTCGATGCGGGCGACCTGTGAGGAAGCCGGAACGACCATCGTGACGGGAGACACCAAGGTGATGGGACATGGTGAGCTCGATGGCCTGGTGCTCAACACGACTGGCGTCGGGCTCACGAAACGATTGGTGTCCGACGCGGGTCTTCGACCAGGCGATCAGATCTTGGTCACGGGAACGATGGGCGATCACGGACTCGCGATCATGGCGACGCGTAACGAGCTTGCGTTGGAGACGGCGCTCGAGTCCGACGTCGCACCGGTCCACACGCTCGTGCGGCGCGCGCTCGAAGTTGGAGGGGAGGGCATCGTTGCCCTCAAGGACCCGACGCGCGGCGGATTGTCGAGCGCACTGCACGAGATGGCGGAGAAGAGCAACGTCGGCGTCATCGTCGACGAAACGGCGGTGCCGCTCCGCGACGAGGTTCGCGCCGTCGGTGAGCTTCTTGGCATCGACCCGCTGGTGTCGGCCAACGAAGGCAAGGCGGTTTTCGGGCTGCGTCCTGAATGTGCGGAGAGCGTGCTCGATGCCGTCCGTTCCCACCCACTTGGCCGAAACGCTGCAATTGTCGGCGAATGCGTGGCCGAGCGGCCCGGATTCGTGATTCTCGATACGGGCTTTGGGAGCCGATTATTGGCCGAGTCGGAGGGTGAGCTCCTTCCAAGGATCTGCTGAACGATGGGTACCATGAAGCACATCCGGATCGAGCGAGAAGGGGCCGTCGGCATCCTCACGATCGCGCGCCGCGAGCGGCTCAACTCGCTCGACGTGGAGACTGCACAGGACTTTCGCAGGGCGGGTCTGCAGCTCGCGCGGGACCGCGACGTGCGCGCCGTGGTGATTCGAGCCGAGGGCGGTGTGTTCTGCAGCGGCGCCGACTTGAAGTACATCCGCGATGGTGGTGACCGGGAGGACCTCGGTTACTTGCAACCAGCGACGCGCAAGCCGGACGAAGGCTACGGCGAGATCTTCAAACAGATCCTCGAGTACATTCACAGCACGATCTCGGAAATCCGGCGGGCTCCAAAGCCGTTCATTGCGGCGGTTGACGGCCCGGCCGCCGCCGGTGGTTTTGGAATCGCGATGAGCTGCGACCTCGTCATCGCTTCCGAACGCGCATGGTTCGAGTGGGCCTACCTCAAGACGGGGCTCACTGGCGCAGAGAGCTCAACCTTCTTTTTGCCGCGGCTGCTGGGTCTGCGGAAGGCACTCGAGTTGGTGCTTTTAAACCCACGCTTGAGCGCGCGAGACGCGCTCGAGTGGGGGCTCATTAACCGCGTAGTTCCGGACGGTTCACTAGATTCCGAGGCCTTGAAAATCGCCGCCCAGCTCGCGAGCGCGCCCACGGCGGCCGTCGGTGCGGCCAAGAACCTCCTCAACCAAGCCGCGGGGATGGATCGCCTCGATGTTCATCTCGACGCCGAGCTCACGGAGTTGGCGCGCATCGCGGACGGCCCGAATTTTGCCGAAGGCCTCGCGGCCTTCTTCGAGAAACGCTCCCCGGAGTTTGAAAGCGAGTAACGTCGTGCACGAATACTCCATCGTCGCTTCCTTGATCGACCGCGTGCAGCAAGAAGCCGCTATGCACGGCGGCTCTCGCGTGCATCGCTTGCACGTGAAGATCGGCGAGCTGTCCGGGGTCGAGGTCGACTTGCTGAAGACCGCGTTCGACACGTTTCGCGAACGAACGATTTGCGAGGGCGCGGAGTTGGCGATCGACACGGTCGCTCCGGCGTGGGCATGCCCTTCATGCGAGCGCACCGTGGCGCGCGGCGCGATCTTGCGATGCGACGCGTGCGGTCGGCCTGCTCGCATGATCCAGGGAGACGAGATCATCTTGCAGCGGATTGAAATGGAGGCCCCGAATGTGTGAGACGTGCGGATGCGGTGACCCAGAAATTGTGCCCATTGAGGTACAGGAGCGAATCCTCTCCGACAACGACGCTCAGGCAGGCCATAACCGGAGTCATTTCGACGGGTTAGGCTTATTGGCGATCAATCTGATGGGCTCGCCCGGGGCAGGGAAGACCGCTGTTCTCGAGGCTACGGCCAAGCTGGCTGGCGAGCGCCTCAAGCTCGGCGCGGTGAGCGGTGACCTCGCGACCGATCGCGACGCCGATCGTCTGAACGCTTCGGGCATCGTCTCGGCGACCATCACGACGGGGTCGGCCTGTCATCTGGATGCGCGTCTCGTCCATCACGCCTTGCATCACTTCCCGTCGAGCGACCGCGACATCTTTTTCATCGAGAACGTCGGGAACTTGATATGCCCTGCGATCTATGACCTCGGTCAGGCGGCCAATGTCGTCGCGCTTTCGGTCACGGAAGGCGAAGACAAACCGCTCAAGTACCCCGTGATGTTCCAGAAGGCAGATCTCGTTTTGCTCACGAAGATCGACTTGATTCCGCATCTGGACTTCGACGTCGCAGCGGTGGAAGATGCGGTCGCGCGGGTGATGCCCGAGGCCAACATGTTGAAGGTGTCGGCAAAGACCGGTGAAGGCATCGACACCTGGTTACGGTGGCTCGAGGAGCGACGCCCGGCGACGGTCGAGCGCCCAAGCGACGGACATCAGCACGAGCATGATCATGAGCACGACTAGCCTCTTCGTGTCCCTCGCCATCGGCGCTATCACCGTAGGATCATTGCATTCTTTGGCGCCGGACCACTGGGTCCCGATCGCCGCGGTGGCGCGGGCACGCAACTGGTCGAGGGGGCGAGCCGCGCGCGTAGCGTTCATCTGCGGCCTGGGCCACGTGACGGTCTCCGTGTTGCTCGGGCTGCTCGCGCTGATGTTCGGTGCGCAGCTTTTTCAATCGCTGGGCGAACGCATGGTGTCGCTGGCGGGTCTGTTGTTGATTGGCTTCGGTGTGGCGTACGCAATCTGGGGTCTGCGCGGCGCCTTCGCGCATCGTCTGCACGGGCATCATCATCATCACTACGATCACGTCCACGACGCATCACGCGCATCGGTTTGGTCGTTGTTCTTGATCTACTGCGCTGACCCATGCGTCGCCGTGATTCCGATCCTTTTCGCAGCAGCACCCTTGTCAGCTGCGGAGACGATTTCCATCGTGGCGGCGTACGAGGTCGCGACGGTCGGCTCGATGGTCGCTCTCGTCGCGCTGGCGCATTCGGGCGCACAGCTGTTCAAAGGGAAGTGGATCGAACGCTACGGCGACAGCACGGCGGGGGTGCTCATCGTCGCAACAGGCGTCATGGTCGCGTTCCTGGACTGGTAGGCCGGGCGGCGGGACAATTCGGGCCGGGGGCTCTATACAGGAGAGATATGCACAAGAAAATCAAACAAATCTGCCTGCGGACGCTCTCCGCCGGCTTTCTGATGATCGGGGTCACGGGGTGCACCCAGGTCGATGCCGGCAATCTCGGTGTGGTGATGAAGTGGGGTGAGATTCAAGACGTTGCGCTCCAGGAAGGCATCCACTTTCGGATGCCGGTGCAGACTCAAATCATCAACATCTCTACTCGCGTCCACAAGATGGAGGCAAGCGCGACGGCATCCTCCAAAGACCTCCAGGTCGTGTCGACGAAGATCGCGCTGAACTACCGCGTCGACGCGGCGCGGATCGTCGAGGTGTACCGTAACGTCGGGACACGCTTGGTCGTGGAGAACACGATCATCGATCCGGCACTGCAAGAGTCCCTCAAACAGGCAACGGCGCAGTACACCGCCGAAGAGCTGATCACCAAGCGCCAGCAAGTGAAGGAGACACTCGGCGAGAGCATCAAGATCACGCTCGCCAAGAATGACATCCTGGTAACCGAGCTCTCGATCACCGACTTTCAATTCGCCGCCGAGTACCAAGCCGCGGTCGAAGCGAAGCAGGTCGCGGAACAGCGCGCGCTCACCGCGACCAACGATCTCGCACGCATCAAGGTCGAGGCCGCACAGGCGGAGGCGAAGGCGCAAGGTACGGCGAACGCGATGCTGGCCAGAGCCGAGGCCGAAGCCAAGGCGCAGGAGCTCCTGAGGAAGACCATTAGCCCTGAAATCGTGTACTTACGGGCAGTGGAGAAATGGGACGGGCACCAGCCAACCATCGTGGGAGAAGGCGGCGCGATCCTGGATTTAGGCGCTATTAAGAAGGCCGCCGGACGCTGATCAGTGTCCGTCCCTCACGAGGCTCGCGAGCTTCGGGAGCAGCGACTCGTGAAGCCTGTCGTGGCGAGGGTCGTTGCTGCTCAGCGCGCGCAGGATGCCGTTCTGATCGATCAAGTGAAACCCCGGAATCAGCTTCCGAGTTTCAGGGCTAATGAATCGCTTATCTCCAATCAACACGACTTCGTTCTTGTCGCGATCCATTCCGAAGTGGCGTGCCCACGCGCGCGCATCATCGTCGGACGCCGGACCCTGACCGTCCATCCCGTAGAGCACGAGTTGCACGAAGACGATGTCCGGATGACCGAGTGACAGATTTGCGTAGCCTCGCGTGTACTGCTCGATCGACGCCAGCCCACGCTGTGGTTCGATGTCGCGGAAGCGGCTAACGTCCGGCTCGTTACCTCCGGCGAATGCGTGGCAGGCGCGGCAGGTCAAACCGACCACTTCGACCAGAACCACCTTGCCGCGAAAGTCGCTGATCGCGGTGACCTGCCCGGTCTGATCCTTCAACACCAGATCTGGATAGAACTGGCCCACGATCGGGGGCCAGCCGCGCAACGGCCCGTCGGGGTCGTATTTTTGCGGGCTTTTCGCACGGATTGTCTGAACCGGCGGGGCCAAGTGCTGGGACGCGGAGGGGCCCTGCCGGGCCTGAAGCGCGGCTGGGTCCATCTGCTTCAAGGCAGCGATGGCGTCCTTTTCGATTTCGCTGCGCCAGTCCTTGGGGCCAGCGCGCGGCGGAGCCTGGAACTTCGACGCGACCCACTCAGCGTCGATCGTCACGGGAGTCGGGTCATGCGCGGGCACCGTTTCGGCGCCCGGCGTGCGGGGCGCGGCTGGCTCGGGCGTCGCGCCCCGATCACAAGCTGCGAGAACGAACAGAAGCACCGCACGAAGTAAGGCGTGCGGGCATGGGTGCCTGAGCGCAGTCACGGAGTGAGCGTATCAGAACCCGGCGATGAAGTGGCCGAATGCCCACGTTGCCGGAGCGGTGAACGCCAGCGCGTCGGCTCGATCCAAGATACCCCCATGACCAGGCAGGATGCCGCCGGCGTCCTTCACGCCGCTGCTGCGCTTGAGGACGGACACCCATAGGTCCCCGGCCTGACCCGCGGCGCCGGCAAGAACGCCGAGCGCGATCGCATCGAGAACGCCGAGCGACGGCAGAAAGAAGCTGATGACGACGGCGCAGACAACCGAAGCGGCTAAACCACCTGCGGCTCCTTCGATTGTTTTGTTCGGCGAAATGCGGGGCGCTAGCTTGGTTTTTCCAAACTTTCGTCCGACAAAATACGCAGACGTGTCGCTGCCCCAGGCAAGGGCCATCGCAAGCAAGACCCAGGCGCCGGTCGGAGGGAAGTCACGCACGAGAGCCACCGCCGAGAGACTGCCTCCGACATAGACCGGAGTGCCGAGCAGCCAGCCAATGCGCACGCTCGCGTTGTGAAGCGGGTCCTCTTGCAACAGGCTCCACGCCATCGCGCCGACGACGATGATCAACACGACGCTGTACAAGGCCGTCGCTGTGTTGACGAAGATGATCGTGGACGCGAACAAAACCGACGAGAACGAACCCCAAGCTCGAAGCCCGTGCGACGACGGAACTTTCATTGCCATCAGCTCGTAACCGGCGATTGCAACGGCAGTCAGAATGAACGCGCGCCAAAGCCAAAGTGGCCCAGCGAACATCATCCAGATGATGATCGGAACCAGCGGCAGGACTGACACAACGCGAAGCGCGGTTCCTGACAGACGCTTCTTCGCGGGTGGTTGCTCGATGGCGTCGTTCATATGGCGCGCTCCAACTTGCTGGGTGACTCACCGGATGCAGGGCCTCGCTGTGCGTCCGGAACGAGGCCGAATCGGCGCTGCCGCCCTTGATATGCCTCGGTCGCGCAATATAGCGAATTTGCAGAGAAATCAGGCCATAGCTCATCGGTAAAATAGAGCTCCGCATAGGCGGATCCCCACAAGAGAAAATTGCTGATCCGTTGCTCGCCGCCCGTCCGAATCAACAAGTCGACGGGACCGACTTCCATCGACGGCAGCAACGTTGCAACCGCTGCTTCGTCGATGTCGTTTGGGTCGACCTCACCGTCGCGTGCTTTGGTTGCGAGCGCGCGCGCCGCGTCGATCAACTCTTCGCGTCCGCCGTAGGAGAGCGCGAGGTTCAGTGTCATCCCTTCGTACGACTCGGTCTCCGAAGTCAGTGTTCGCAACCGCGACTGCGCATGTTGGGGAAGCTTGTGCAGGCGGCCGATCGCGGACAATCGAATCTCGTTGTCGACGAGCTCGTTGCGTTCGGAGACGAGGCACTCGCACAACAGATCGACTAGTGCGTTGACCTCTGCTTGGGGCCGGTCCCAGTTCTGTTCGCTGAACGCATACAACGTCAGCGCAGGAATCCCGAGGCGTCGCGCAGCGCGCATGGTCGCGCGCACTGCGTCCGCGCCGCGCTCGTGTCCCGCCGTGCGTGGTTTGCCCCTCGCCTGAGCCCAGCGCCCGTTTCCGTCCATGATGATGGCGACATGCTGGGGAAGTCGGCTAACATCGACCAAGGCCATTGCGAGCGAGTATCATGCAGCCCCGAAGGCAGCAAGAACGGCTCCGAGCTGCCCCGAGGGGCGAAAATGGCTGGACCGGGAACTGTGAGTGACAAATGTGTCGGATGTCAGCTCGAAAAATGCCTCTATCGCTCAAAGAAACGGTTCGGCACCCGTTGAAAGAAGTACTCGAATGCTTATGTTGACCGATCATGCCTGACCGCGATTTCTACGAGATTCTGGAGGTCTCCCGCGAGGCAAGCCCAGAGGAGATCAAGAAGTCCTACCGCCGGCTTGCCAAAGAGTTGCATCCGGACCGCAACCCGGACGACAAGGAGGCCGAGGAGGGTTTCAAGGACGTCTCAGCCGCGTACGCCGTGGTCTCCGACGTCGAGAAGCGGAAGCTGTACGACCAGTTCGGCGAAATGGGCCTGCGGGATGGGTTCGACCCAGAGGCGTATCAGGCGGCAGCTCAGGGCGCTGGCGGGTTCGGCGGATTCGACTTTGGAGACATATTCGGCGGGGCCGTTCGCGGCCCGGGCGGTGGGGGTCGCCACGTCGAATTCAATTTGGAAGACCTCTTCGGGGGAGCCGGTCCTTCACGCGGCGGCTACGTGCGGGCTCCGCAGAGGGGCGCCGACATCCGTTCCGAGGTGACCATCGACTTCCGGGAAGCCGTCCTCGGCTGCACCAAGGAGTTGAGTCTGCGTTCCGCGGAGGGCGATCGGACGCTCAAGGTCCGGATCCCTGCCGGGGTCCGGAACGCCGGAAAGATTCGGCTTCGCGGGCAGGGAGGCCTCGGCGTGAATGGCGGCCCAGCGGGCGACTTGGTCCTTGGGGTCAAGGTGAGGAAGCATCCTTACTTTTCAGTCCGGGGTAAGCAGCTGCATGTTAGAGTTCCCGTGACGCCCTTGGAGGCCTATGCGGGGGCGAAGGTAACCCTGCCTACGCCGGGGGGGAGCGTTCAGCTTTCAATCCCCGCAGGTTCCCAGAACGGATCGAAGCTTCGCCTACGGGGGAAGGGAATTCAGCAGAAGGGCAGACCCAAGGGAGACCTGATCGCCCATCTGGAGATTCTGGTGCCGGAAGGTCATTCGGACGAGGTTGAAGAGGCCTTGAAGACAGTACAAGACGCGTTCGAGAAGGACCCCCGAGACGGCCTCGAGCTTTGAATGTTTCACGTGCAACAGTTGCCCGCAGGGCCACGGCCCCCAATCGACGTTTCACGTGAAACATGGACGCGGCAAGCGTGTTTGACCCCTGGGCACCCCTGGGTTTAGATCCCGGCAATGGCCTTTCAGACCCAAATCCGTGAGGCCCTGTCCGACCTTGAAGCCGCCGGTCTTCTCCGTAGCCCTGTTCGGATTTCCGGCCCCCAGGGCCCCGAGGTTGAGATCGACGGCCGGCGCGTCCTCTGCTTTTGCTCCAACAACTACCTTGGCCTGGCCAACCACCCCGCACTCGTCGCCGCCGCCGAGGCAGGCCCGCACCGCGAGGGCGTCGGCGCCGCCAGCTCGCGCCTGATCACGGGAACGATGGACGCCCACCGGGAGGCGGAGGTCGCCTACGCCGACTTCGTTCGAGCTCCTGCCGCCGCCCTGTTCTCCAGCGGCTACGCCGCTAACGTCGGGACGGTTCCAGCCCTCGCCGGGTCTGGCGATGTGATCTTCAGCGACGCATTGAACCACGCAAGCCTCATCGACGGCTGTCGCCTCTCGCGGGCACAGGTTCACGTCTACTCACACCGAGACGTCGACCACCTCGAGTCGCTTCTGCGAGAACACCGGCCCAGGTCACGCCGCGCACTCATCATCACCGATTCCCTATTCTCCATGGATGGGGTGGCGGCGCCCCTGCGCGACGTCGCTGCCTTGGCGCAATCCTTCGATGCGGGGCTGATGGTCGATGAAGCGCACGCCCTCGGCGTGTTTGGACCCGACGGTCGAGGCCTCTGCGCAGCACAAGGCGTCGAACCCGATGTCGTCGTCGGGACCCTTGGAAAGTCGTTCGGCGTGGCTGGCGCGTTCACCGCGGCCAGCGAAGAAATCGTCTCCCTCATCCGGAACCGAGCGCGGAGTTTCGTCTACTCGACCGCGCCTCCGCCCTTAGTCGCGCGCGCTGCAATCATCGCCTTGCAGTTGGTCCGCGAGGCCGGCGATGCCCGCAAAACATTGCTCGCAAACGCTCACCAACTGCGCTCGGAGCTCCGCATGCTGGGCTTCGAGGTGCCCGATGGCGAAAGTCAGATTCTCCCTGTTTTAATCGGGGACAACGATCGTACAATGCGGCTCTCGGCGAAGCTTCTCGCCCGAGGAGTATTCGTGCAGGGGATCCGGCCACCGACGGTCGCAGAAGGAACCGCCAGGCTTCGGCTGACGCCTATGGCTACACATCGACCAGAACACATCGAACGAGCGATCGATGCATTTGCGTCCGTCGTTCGTGACCAATAGCGCGAAGAATAGGAGGACGCGAAATGAAGGGCGCGTTCATCACAGCGACAGGCACTGGAGTTGGAAAGACATGGCTTGCGAGTGCGCTCACGACCGCGTGCGTGCAGAGAGGCAAACGTGTCGCCGCGATCAAACCGATCGAGACCGGTGTCGACCCAGATCCGATGGACGCGCTCGAGCTTGCGCGCGCATGTGGCAATGAATCGTTGGCGACCGCGTCCGGATTGTATCGCGCGAAGGAACCACTGGCGCCATACGCAATCGAAAAGCGTGGCGGTCCAAGTGTTGGCTCACTTCGTGCGCTCGCCAAACGTGTGCGCGAGCTAGCGCACGATGCGGACTATACGATCGTCGAAGGTGTCGGCGGTGTGTTAGTTCCGATCGATCGCGAACACACGATCGCGGACCTCGGTGCGCTCCTCGATTTGCAAACCGTGGTGGTGGCACGCAACGCGCTCGGCGTGTTGTCATACACGCTCACGGCGGTGGAGGCGCTTCGTAAGAGAAAGGTCTCGGTGCGAGCGATTGTGCTCAACCACGTCGAGCGAAACCACAAGGACGACTTGAGCCGGACGTCAAACGCCGATGTCCTTGCCGACTATTTCCCCCGCATTCCGATCGTGCGAGTTCCTCGTGTGCAAGGCCCCAACGACATGGTCGACGCTGCGACACAACTGCTCAACACCTTGAAAATATAGGCTTTTTTGACCTGGCGACATGTATCTTCGTCGATACTTTGCTCAGAACGTTCCTGATACCATCACACCGGTCGGCGACACGGAAACCTGCGTCTTCCGTTTCTCTTTGCCGCGCTTCGCGCTGAGCGCGAGCCACGTTGCACTGCCTGCCAGCGCGGCAATCCCGACGCCGCCATACACCCACGTCCATGCGGTTGCGGAGCTCTCGGTCACGCATCTTCCCGCGACTTCTTGTGCGCACGATCCGTTCTTCGCGAGAGCTACACTCATCGCGGCGACACCTGCAACACCCACCGCTGCCAATGCACTCGAACCGATGATCGCGGAAGTCGGGATACGCGTGCCGTCGTTGCGCGCCTCGTTCTGCGTCGGCGTTTGATAGCGGATCGTCGCTTCTTCGAGCGCGCGTTCGGTTGCTTCGCGTTCCGCGATCGATTGTCGGAGTGCGATGATGCGTTCTTGCACCTCCGCTTCGCGTGCTGCGGTCTCGGTCTCTTCGAGATAGTGTTCGAACGCTTCGAGCGCTTCTTCTTCGCGCTGCAGTCGATCTGCCGCGACGCCAATGTTGTACTGCAGCTCGCCTCTACGGCTCAGCCGATACGCATGCCGGAAATAAACCAACGCCCCCTCGTAGTCGGCTTGCTCGAACGCGGCTCGGCCACGCTCGAAGTACTCCCGCGCCGCCGCATCGTCTGGCGTCCGTTGCGCTGCTGCGGGTACGGCGCAAACCAGGCCTAGCAGCAGCACGGCCGAACACACCAAGCGAAGAGCGATCCCCCAGGTCTCCCCCATGGCTTCAAGGTAGCGGCCCGTCCTTCGAGTTGCACGAACAAGGCGCGCAGCTATACGAACGCCCGGCCTTGGGGTTGTAGCTCAGTTGGGAGAGCGCCGCGTTCGCAATGCGGAGGTCAGGGGTTCGATTCCCCTCAGCTCCACCGTTTTCCAAGGGTTGAGACGTGTCGGTTAACGCCCCCGCTCGAGCCTGGGGGGAGCGAGTTGCACCGCCCAAAACCGCGGCTAGGCTCCCGCGCCTATGGCTCGCGTAATCAACTTCAGTGCGGGGCCCGCAACCCTTCCGTTGCCGGCTCTCGAGTATGCCCACCACGAGTTCCTCGACCACGAGGGGACCGGGATGTCGCTCATCGAGCACAGCCATCGCGGCGCGGCGTACGCGAAGGTTCACGAAGAAACCAAGGCTCTGTTCCGCGAGCTTCTCGACGTTCCGGACACGCACGACGTGCTCTTCATGCAGGGCGGAGCAACAGGTCAGTTCGCACTCGTGCCGATGAACCTTCGCGGCGAGGGCCAGTCGGCGGACTACATCATGACCGGCGCGTGGAGCGACAAGGCACTCGCCGAAGCCAAAATCACCGGCGACGCGCGCGAGGCTGGCACCGGCAAGGCCGACGGGAAGTACACCCGCGTCCCGAAGCAGGCCGAGCTCGACCTCGACCCCAACGCAGCCTACGCGCACTTCACGACCAACAACACGATCATGGGAACGCAGTTCCACGAGTACCCGGACAGCGGAGACGTTCCGCTCGTCGCGGACATGTCGAGCGACATACTCTGGCGCCCCATCGACGTCTCGAAGTTTGGCCTGATCTACGCCGGTGCTCAGAAGAACCTAGGCCCCTCAGGCATCACAGTGTTGATTCTCCGTAAGGACTTGGCGGAGCGCAGCCCGAGCACGATCCCCAAGATCTTCCGGTACAAGACAATCCTCGACGGCGACTCACTACAGAACACGATCCCAACCTTCCCAGTCTACATGGTTCGCAACGTGCTCCGCTGGGTTCGCGACCAGGGCGGCGCGACGGCGATGGAAAAGCGCAACCGCGACAAGGCCGGCTACATCTACAACATGATCGATGAGAGCCAGGGCTTCTTCCGCTGCCCGGTTGAGGTCGAGTCACGCTCGATGATGAACCCCGTCTTCCGCCTCCCGACCGAAGACCTCGAAAAGAAATTTATCGCCGACGCCGCCAAAGCCGGCATGGTCGGTATCAAGGGCCACCGCTCCGTGGGCGGCATTCGCACCTCGATCTACAACGCGATGGAACCCACCGACGTCCAAAAGTTCGTCGACTTCGCCAAGGCTTTCGCCCAAAACAACGCCTGAAAAAGGGGGGCTGTGTCCTCTTCTTCTCTGGGACGCCTTGGGCAGCGGTTTGTCCTACCCCGCCGCCCCCACACTATCGCCTAGGGTTACTTCCCAGGCGGCTTCGTCGCATACGTCTCGTAGAGGTACCGCCGGATGTCGTCCGACTCGAACATCTGCGCGCCCGTATTCGGATCGAGCAGATACGGCACTTTCATCTCGCCCGAGATCGCGACGAAGCCTTCTCGATCGGGGCTTCGCCGGGGCACATTGCGGAGCTGATGTGGAAGCTCGAGCTCGCACAGCGCCTCCCGTGCGATACGGCAGAACGGCGAGCCTTCATAGGAATAGAGCTCGAGTAGCTTCTCCGGCTGGCGAGACCCAACGGCGTGTCGGCCTCGGTTCGGACGGAACCCCGAAGCCAGCATCGAT
>Ga0233414_10000804_pt1 | contig 12477 bp, 10 predicted proteins | sample Na_anoxic_10_MG_FD_189020 | JGI IMG/M metagenome (GOLD analysis project Ga0233414, IMG submission 189020) | Seawater microbial communities from Saanich Inlet, British Columbia, Canada - Na_anoxic_10_MG | ecosystem: Environmental > Aquatic > Marine > Inlet | place: Canada: British Columbia...
CCAACTCATTAGAAAAGGCCGACGTAAACCCAGAAAAAAGGCCAAGACTCCTGCTCTTCAGGGCGCGCCTCAGAAGAGAGGCGTGTGTGTAAGGGTATATACATCGACACCCAAAAAACCCAACTCTGCACTGCGAAAGGTTGCCAGGGTGAGGTTGACAAACGGAATTGAAGTGACTTCGTATATACCGGGTATGGGCCACAACCTTCAAGAACACTCGGTTGTCTTGATTCGAGGAGGCCGGGTTAAGGATTTGCCCGGTGTAAGGTATCATATTATCAGGGGTACGATGGATACAACCGGCGTGGATGATCGCAGGCAGGGTCGATCAAAGTATGGGGCTAAACGACCAAAGAGTCTTTGATATCCCTATTTATTTTTTTGGAGAGTTTTTTATGCCCAGGAAGCGAATATTTGCGAAACGAGAGATAGTGTCTGATCCTAAGTACAAAAATGTACTTGTGACAAAATTTGTTAATAATCTGATGAAGAAGGGTAAAAAGAGCATTGCGCAGTCGATCCTTTATGGATCTTTCGACATTATTTCGGAAAAAACTAAGCAAGACCCCTTAACAGTTTTTAAGAAAGCAATCGAAAATGTTAAACCTACGGTGGAGGTGAAATCCCGACGAGTTGGTGGTTCTACATACCAGGTCCCCACGGAAGTGAGGCCGTCCAGAAGGCAGGCATTAAGCATTCGGTGGATCATCAGTTATTCCACCCAGAGGGGCGAAAAGACAATGGCCGCCAAACTTGCGGGCGAGTTAATGGATGCTGCCAATACGAGAGGGGCTGCGATTAAAAAGAAAGATGATACACACAGGATGGCTGAGGCCAACAAGGCTTTTGCCCATTATCGATGGTAAATGGCGGTAGGCAGTAATCAGTAAGGAGTAGGCGATAGGCAGTAAGCAGTAGGCAGTAAGGAGTAGGAAGTAGGCAGTAGTAAAATAGACAATAAAAATGATGTAGTCGTACAGTGCTTATTTTTTACTACTTACTACACAGAGGAGGATGAGAGATGGGCAAGAAGAAATTTGAGAGGACGAAGCCGCATATAAACGTTGGAACGATAGGGCATATAGACCATGGCAAAACGACGTTAACGGCGGCTATTACGAAGCATTTAGAGAAGAAGGGGATGGCGGATTATGTTCCATTTGATGAGATAGACAAGGCGCCTGAGGAGAAGGCTCGTGGAATAACGATAGCGACGGCGCATGTTGAATATGAGACAGACAACAGGCATTATGCGCATGTGGATTGTCCTGGGCATGCTGATTATATAAAGAACATGATCACTGGTGCTGCGCAGATGGACGGAGCGATACTGGTAGTTGGAGCGGATGATGGACCTATGCCGCAGACACGGGAGCACATATTATTAGCGCGCCAGGTTGGAGTTCCGAACATTGTTGTATATTTGAACAAGACGGACATGGTGGATGATGAGGAGTTAATAGAGTTAGTGGAGTTGGAGTTACGGGAGTTGTTGGACAAGTATGAATTTCCTGGTGATGACATACCGATTATACGTGGCAGTGCCTTGAAGGCCCTGGAGAGTGATGATTCTGACTCGGAAGAAGCGAAATCTATTTTTGAGTTAATGGAAGCGATTGACAGTTACATACCTGAGCCGGTACGAGACACGGACAAGCCGTTTTTGATGCCGGTAGAGGATGTATTCAGCATCTCTGGTCGTGGTACGGTTGTGACGGGTCGAGTGGAACGTGGAGTGGTTAAGGTAGGAGATGATGTTGAGATAGTAGGTATCCGTGATACGACGAAGACGGTATGTACTGGTGTTGAGATGTTTCGAAAGATACTGGATCAAGGCCAGGCAGGAGACAACATAGGGGTATTGCTGAGAGGAACGAAGCGTGAGGACGTTGAGCGTGGACAAGTGGTAGCGCATCCCAAGTCGATAGAGCCGCACACGAAATTTAAGGCTGAGGCGTATATATTGACGAAAGAGGAGGGCGGTCGTCACACGCCATTTTTTAATGGTTATCGTCCGCAGTTTTATTTTCGGACGACGGATGTGACAGGTGTAACGACGTTACCTGAAGGTATTGAGATGGTGATGCCTGGAGACAGTGTGTCGATGGAAGTAAATTTAATTACCCCCATAGCGATGGAGAAGGAGTTGAGGTTTGCCATTCGTGAAGGTGGGAGGACTGTTGGTGCCGGGGTTATCAGCGATATTATTGAATAAAAGGAGACCTTGCAGCAATGCGTGATATAGTTACACTGGCCTGTGAAGGATGCAAGAACAGGAATTATACGGCCACAAAAAATAAACGAAAAACACCAGATAAACTGGCATTTAAAAAATATTGTCCATTTTGCAGGACCCATACAGTTCATAAGGAAACGAAGTAGCCTGTGTTTGTTGGGTTTATTGATGCTTTTGGGTTTGTTGTTTTCACAAGAATGGCGTTGATGAGATAAACGCAATGAACCCTGCAAACACAATAAACACAATTTATGCAGGCCAGTAGCTCTAACGGTTAGAGCACCGGACTCCAAATCCGGGTGTTGGGGGTTCGAATCCCTCCTGGCCTGCCATTTTTTGCATGCTAAAATTGACGGTCTCGTAAAAAGCCCAACTTCTGCGTTGTGCTGCATTTTGTAATCATTCAACGTACGATAAGTACGCCTCATGATTGCAAAATTTGCACGCCTTGAATTTGAACTTTTTACGAAACCGTCTAAATCGGACTTTTTACGAGTTCATCAAAATTGATATGAAAAAACAGAGCCAGAGACAAAAGAAAAAACGACCAAAGAAAAAGAACTCCGTCACAAAGAAAACTGAGGGCGTGGATTCAAATGTAAAGCCGTTGCCAAAAGAGATGGTTCAACAAAAGCCTGTCCGGACGAACTCGAAAAAAGTATCTGAAAAAAAGGTGACAGGTGACCGTTCCATTAAGAAATATGTTGGCAGAGCGAGCCAGTTTTTCAGAGAAGCAAAGATGGAGTTAAAGAAGGTCAAGTGGCCCACGCGAAAGGAATTGCTGGCCTCCACGGCTGTTGTGATCGTTCTTACGCTTATCATTTCTTTATTCTTAGGTCTGGTGGATTTTGGCCTCATAAAAATTCTCAAGAATGTTGTGGGATAGAGATAAGAATTGACTATTGACTATTGATTATTGACGATTGATGTAAAAACTATCACGATTGACGATCAATAATCGACAATAGACAATAGTCAATCAAAAAAAATCATCAGGTGTTGGTGTGGATCAAAGGTGGTATATAGTTCATACTTATTCAGGTTTTGAGAACAAGGTAAAAAAGAACCTGGAAGAGAGAATAAAGACACTCGGGAAGGAAGAATCCTTCGGCCAGATTGTTGTCCCTACTGAACAGGTAATGGAGCTGCGAGGCGGTCAGAAAAAAACCTCTTCCAGAAAGTTTTTTCCGGGATACATTCTCGTCCAAATGATCTTGAATGAAGAGACCTGGCACATAGTAAAGGATACCGCCAAGGTGACAGGATTTATTGGTGGAGAGGTTAAACCCACACCTATTCCTGATGAAGAGGCAGAGCAGATTCTCCATCAGATGGAAGAGGGTGTGAGCAAACCAAAACCAAAGTACCGTTTTGATGAGGGGGATGAGGTCAGAGTAATTGATGGACCTTTCAATAACTTCCAGGGAGTTGTGGAAGAAATTAAGCCGGACAAAGAGAGATTGAGAGTTCTTATCACCATCTTCGGACGCGCAACGCCGGTAGAACTGGATTTTATTCAGGTAAATAAGGTTTAAAAGAGGTTAATCATGGCAAAGAAGGTCATTGGGGCTATCAAGCTTCAGGTTAAAGGAGGACAGGCTAATCCGTCACCACCCATCGGTCCTGCGTTAGGACAGCACGGTGTCAATATCGCAGAGTTTTGCAAGTCATTCAATGCAAAGACACAGGATCAACTGGGTACGGTTATTCCTGTTATTATTACAATTTACGCCGACAGATCTTTTTCCTTTATCACTAAGACCCCTCCAGCATCGGTCCTTCTAAAACAGGTGGCAAAAATAGCCAAGGGTTCAGCCGAACCAAACCGGGAAAAAGTGGCAAATGTGACTCGAAAACAGGTGGAGGAAATCGCAAAGCTCAAGTTTGAAGATTTGAACGCTTACGATTTAGTGGCTGCCGGTAAGATAATTGAGGGTACGGCAAGAAGTATGGGTATTACGGTGAGCGAATCTTGATAAGAGAGGAAGGTCAGGTATGGGCCGGGTAGGTAAAAAACATAAGGATAGTGTTCAAAAAATTGATAGACTCACGAGATACAATTTCGAAGAGGCAGTTCAACTGGCAATAGAATGTGCGCATGCTAAATTTGATGAAAGCGTGGATCTGGCTGTTAGGTTGGGGGTGGATCCAAGGCATGCCGATCAAATGGTTAGAGGTACCGTCGTTTTGCCCAACGGTGTGGGAAAAGACGTCCGTGTGGCCGCTTTTGCAAAGGGCGAAAAAGAGAAAGAGGCCCTTGAAGCAGGCGCAGATTACGCAGGCTCGGATGAACTTGTTGAAAAAATCCAGAAAGGATGGCTTGAATTCGACAAGGCAATTGCCACACCGGACATGATGAGTTCTGTTGGAAAACTGGGACGTATTTTGGGTCCGAGAGGCATGATGCCGAACGCCAAATTGGGTACTGTCACATTTGATATAGCGAGGGTAGTGAAGGAGATTAAGGCGGGAAAGATAGATTTCAAAGTTGAAAAAACTGGCATCATTCACGCCTCGATGGGCAAAGTTTCATTTGGTGTGGAAAAGCTTTTGGAGAACATTGCTGCTTTTGTGGATACGATTCTGCGATTGAAACCTCCCACGAGTAAAGGGACCTATCTCAGAAGTATGGTCATCTCTACCTGTATGGGCCCGGGAATAAAGATAGAGCCCGGTTACGTTAAGGATCTCTTAAATAAATAACATCACGAAAATTCAAGGATATTGAGAATAAAGGCATAGCCCCGCAAGCCGGGGACTGTAAAAAATTGCGAACTGATTCTATAACCACCTGATTGAGCATCGCTCAATAGGGGTAGTAGTATATCTTTTAGTCAAAGACAGTAGGTGCCATGAAAGCCGGCGGGGGTCATATTCTCCCAAAGACGGTGGTTACGTGCTTAAAGAGTAAGCCTACCGAGACTGATACAGGGTGATTTCTTTTTTTGCACCTCTGACTTTGACATATCTATTGTCGAGCAGAGAGGAGGTGAATATGAATAGAGAAGAGAAAGAGAAGCTTGTCGCCGATTTTGGCAGCCGCTTTGAGAAAGCAGCAGGGACTTTTCTCGTAGACTACCAGGGCCTCAATGTGGAAGCCATGAATCGATTGAGAAAAGGGCTCAAAGAAGCGGGCGCTGAATTTCAGGTAGTAAAAAACAGGCTTTTGAAGTTGGCCTGCCAGGGAACCGACACAGCGGTGTTGGCAGATCAAATGAAGGGCCCCTCAGGTATCGCGATGACATATGAGGATGTGGTTAGTCCCGCTAAGGTTCTGGTCGAGTTCTCGAAGAAATTTAAACAATTCGAAATTAAAAGCGGCCAGGTTTCAGGCAGGGCAATCGACGCGGAAGCCATAAGAAGGTTGGCGGAATTACCGGGCAAAGACATACTTCTGGCCCAGGCTTTATCCGCCATGCAGGGGGTTCCCTCGGCGTTGGTCAGGGTTTTAAATGGAGTTATTTTACAACTGTTGAATGTGTTAAAAGCCATTCAGCAGGAAAAAGAAGAGTCCGCTTGATGCGTGACGAGAAATGATGGAGGTTGAAAGTAAGATATGGCAGAAAAAATAAAAAAGGAAGATGTTATTGAATATATCTCGAACATGACCGTTCTTGATCTTTCAGAGTTTGTAAAGGAACTGGAAGAAAAATTTGGGGTAAGTGCTGCAGCTCCCATGGCCATGGCAGCGGCAGCGCCGGCCGAAGCAGCACAAGCAGAGGCCGAGGAGCAGACGGAGTTTGATGTGGTGTTGTCTGCTATTGGGGACAAGAAAATTCAGGTTATCAAGGCTGTCCGCGCCATTACAAGTCTGGGCCTTAAAGAGGCTAAGGCAGTTGTAGACAGCGCACCTGGCCCCGTAAAAGAAGGAGTCTCCAAGGATGAGGCAGAAAGTATCAAGAGTCAGCTTGAGGAAGCGGGTGCTACCGCCGAGATCAAGTAGGGCTGCTGTAAGCCGAAGGCTGCGGCTATTGGATTGATTGTTTTTTCAATCTTCAATCGCCAATAGTCAATCATCAATCTAAAGGAGATACCATGGCAGGAGAAAATGGTGTCAAAAGACGCCCGAGAAGAAGCTTTGGGAAGATTAAAAAAGTTACAGAAATTCCGAATTTAATTGATATGCAAAGGCGTTCCTATGAACGCTTTCTCCAAAAAGATGTTCTGCCCGATGAACGCCAGGATTTCGGACTTCAGGGGGCCTTGATAAGCGTTTTCCCGATTCACGATTTTGCAGGCACATCCTCTTTGGAGTTTGTCAGATATAGATTTGAAGATGCCAAATATGATGAGGAAGAGTGCCTGAGTAGAGGCATGACATATGAGGCGCCCCTCAGACTAACCGTCCGGCTGGTTGTTTTTGATACGGACCCTGTAAATGGCAAGAAAAGTATCCGTGACATCAAGGAGCAAGAGATCTACTTTGGGACCCTCCCCATGATGACGGATAAGGGGACTTTTATTAGCAACGGGACCGAAAGGGTTGTCGTTAGTCAGCTCCATCGTTCTCCTGGGGCTTTTTTTGACCACGACAAGGGTAAAAAGCATTCCAGCGGGAAGCTTTTGTATTCTGCAAGGATTATCCCACTGAGAGGTTCTTGGCTTGATTTCGAGTTTGATCCCAAGGATATTTTGCACGTTCGTATAGACAGAAGGCGGAAATTTCCAGCCACGATACTTTTGAAGGCGCTTGGATATTCGACAAGCGAAGTTCTGCGTTATTTCTATGAAACAGAGATCATTACCATCGACAAAAAGGAGTGCTGGCGCGAGGCTAAGATAGAGAGTTTATACCAGAAGAAAATTACCAAAGATATTATTGATACCGGGACGGGGGAGATTTTAGCCAAGCAAGGGGAAAAATACACCAAACGCCTGCACAAGGCTGTTCAGTCAGCAGGGCTGACCCGCATACCCATAGACCTGTCTGATATTGAAGGTCGCGTTATTGTAGATGACTTGGTTGACCCTGAGACGGGTGAAGTCTTGATAGAGGGTAATCAGGGGCTTACTAGTGAGATGCTGGAAATATTGAAAGAGAAAGGGATTACTGAGATCGAATGCCTTGTCCTTGATGCGCCTGGTGTGAGCACTGCTATTAGAGACACAATGCTTCTTGATAAAATAGCTTCACCTGATGAAGCAGTTCTTGATATTTACAGAAAGATGCGACCCACCAGCCCTCCGACCCAGGAAGTGGCAAACAATTTTTTTAACAATCTTTTCTTCAATGATAACACCTACGACCTCTCAAAGGTGGGAAGGCTTAAACTGAACTACCGACTCAATTTTGATGTTCCTCTTGAACGGCGAACCCTGAGAAAAGAGGATATTCTGGGTACGGTGCATGAATTGATCACGCTGAAGAGTTCCGAGGCCGTTCCCGATGATATTGATAATCTGGGAAACCGGCGGGTGAGAGCGGTGGGCGAACTCCTGGAGAATCAATACAGGGTAGGGCTTGTGAGAATGGAAAGGGCTATTAAGGAGAGAATGAGCCTGCAGGAAGTGGAAACCTTGATGCCTCACGATCTGATTAATTCCAAACCAGTCTCGGCAGTCGTCAAGGAATTTTTCGGCACAAGCCAGCTTTCCCAATTCATGGACCAGACTAATCCATTATCAGAGATCACCCACAAACGGAGATTGAGCGCCTTAGGCCCCGGCGGTTTGACGAGAGAAAGGGCAGGATTTGAAGTCCGGGACGTTCACCCAACGCACTACGGCAGGATTTGCCCTATCGAGACGCCAGAAGGACCAAATATTGGTTTGATAGTCTCACTCGGTACATACGCAAGGGTGAATGAGTTTGGCTTCATTGAGACCCCTTACAGGCAGGTGGACAATGGGAGGGCGAGTAATAACATCAAATACTTGTCTGCGCTTGACGAGGTGGATTATGCCATTGCCCAGGCCAATGCCCCCCTGGATGAAAAAGGCAATTTTATAAGAGAAGAGGCTGCGGTGCGGATAGAGGGAGAGGCTGGGAAGAGCCCCATTGGGGACGTGAAGTATATGGATGTATCTCCAGATCAGCTTGTGAGCGTTTCTGCTTCTCTGATCCCCTTTTTGGAGCACGACGATGCCAATAGAGCTTTGATGGGGTCTAACATGCAACGTCAGGCTGTACCCCTCTTAAAGGCCAGGGCACCTTTAGTAGGGACAGGAATAGAAGGTGTGGTTGCGCGGGATTCAGGTATAGCTGTAGTTGCCAGAAGAGATGGCGTGGTCGAGAACGTAGAGGCCTCCCGCATTGTCATTAGATCCAATGGCGTGACGGATGATGATCAGCCGGAGGTGGAGATTTATAAATTAGCCAAATTTCAGAAATCCAACCAGAATAGCTGCTATACTCAAAAACCTATTGTGCACAAGGGGGGTATTGTCAAAAAAGGGCAGATCATTGCTGATGGCCCTGCTTGCGAACTTGGGGAACTTGCGCTGGGCCAAAATGTGATGGTAGCTTTTATGTCGTGGGGCGGCTACAACTATGAAGATTCCATGCTCATAAGCGAAAGAGTGGTGAAAGAGGATATCTATACCTCCATACATATAGAAGAATTTGAGGTTGTCTCCAGGGATACAAAGTTGGGCAAAGAAGAGATCACGAGAGATATTCCGAATGTGGGTGAGGATGCCTTAAGGGACCTGGATGAAAGTGGCATAATCAGGATTGGTGCAGAAATCAATCCCGGGGATATTTTAGCAGGAAAAATCACTCCAAAAGGGGAGACTCAACTTTCGCCGGAAGAGAAGCTCTTGAGGGCTATTTTTGGGGATAAGGCCGGAGACGTGAGGGATACATCTTTGAGGGTCCCGCCAGGGGTCCAGGGGATCGTGATTGACGCCAAGATATTTGCCAGGCGTGGCGTTGAAAAGGACCAGCGCAGTCTCTCTATCGAAGCCAAGGAAATGCTTCGGCATAAGAAGGATCTCCAAGACGAACTGGATGTCATTGGGAAAGGCGTAAAGGAAAGGCTGGGGGACCTTTTGGTTGGAAAAGGGCTGAAAACCGATCTCCTTGACAGGGTAACAGGCGATATCCTCATGGGTGAAAAAAAGACAATAAAGCAGGAAGATATTGACCGCATTGCAATCGAAGCCTGGTCAGGTGCAGACCTTAAAGGTAGTATGGATGTTATTGAGAGTCTTGAATCCATTATTAATAATTATTCTACTAAGGTGGCTCGTCTCACTAAAATATTTGACGATAAGATAGAGCGATTGAGCGTCGGTGATGAATTGGCCCCGGGCGTCATCAAAATGGTGAAAGTTTATGTGGCGGTGAAACGCAAATTGTCTGTGGGAGACAAGATGGCTGGTCGTCACGGAAATAAGGGCGTCTTATCCAGAGTTCTTCCTGTTGAGGACATGCCTTATTTTGCAGATGGGACCCCGGTGGACATTGTCCTGAATCCTTTGGGTGTGCCATCGAGGATGAATGTGGGGCAGGTACTTGAAACGCATTTGGGGTGGGCCTCTTTCGAACTGGGAAAACAGGTTAAAGAGCTACTGGATAAGATGAAAACCCCTGATGAATTGAGGCGCAAACTGAAAAAAGTGTTTGTAGAACAGGAGTATAATGAATTTATAAGGGACTTATCTGATGAGGAGCTGATAGACAGGGGCCGCTTATTGACGGACGGAGTACCCATGGCGTCACCGGTTTTTGATGGCGCAGAAGAAGAAGAAATTCAAAGTTGCCTGGAGGAGGCGGGATTATCTGTAACCGGCCAGGCGACACTTTATGATGGCAGGACAGGCATTCCATTTGATCAGAAGATCACCGTCGGCATTATGTACGTAATGAAGCTCCATCATTTGGTGGATGACAAACTGCACGCACGTTCTATTGGTCCCTATTCTCTTGTAACACAACAGCCATTGGGCGGAAAGGCCCAGTTTGGCGGTCAGCGATTGGGTGAGATGGAGGTCTGGGCAATGGAGTCCTATGGGGCTGCGTACACCCTTCAGGAGTTTCTCACCGTTAAATCGGATGATGTAGCCGGGAGAACCCGGATGTATGAAAGGATTGTAAAGGGTAACAATGTTCTTGAAGCTGGACTCCCGGAGTCTTTCAAGGTACTCATGAAAGAACTGCAGAGCCTTGGACTGGAAATTCAGCTTTTTGAGGATAGCCAGATCTAAGAATTGAATATTATCTATTGTCGATTGCAGATTGAAAATCGGCAATAATCAATAGCCAATCAAAAATCAAAAGGAGATAGGCATTGGAAGAATTCTACAGTTTCTTTACAAAGCCAAAGGATCCATCAAGCTTTAACGCTGTCAGGATTTCTTTGGCCTCGCCGGAAAAGATTAAAGAGTGGTCTTTTGGGGAGGTCAAGAAACCTGAGACCATCAACTACAGGACTTTCAAGCCAGAGAGAGACGGGCTGTTTTGTTCGAAGATATTTGGGCCCATCAAAGACTATGAATGCAATTGCGGCAAGTACAAACGAATGAAACACAGAGGTATCGTATGTGAAAAATGCGGCGTTGAGGTAATTCAGTCCAAAGTTCGCCGTGAACGCATGGGACATATTGAACTTGCCGCCCCTGTAGCCCACATTTGGTTCCTGAAGTGTCTTCCTTCCAAGATAGGTCACCTTTTGGACTTGACACTGAAAGACCTGGAACGGGTACTTTACTTTGAGGGCTACATTGTAATTGATCCGAAGGATACGCCCCTTGTAAAAGGCAGTCTGTTGACAGATGAACAACTGTACCAGGCAAAGGAGGACTATGGTGATCGATTTGAAGCGGGTATAGGGGCTGAAGCGATCCAGACGATGTTGCGGGACCTGAACCTGGATGAACTCTCGCAAACCCTCAGGGCAGAAATGTTAGCAACAAAGTCTGAAGCAAAACGGAAAAAACTGGCAAAGCGGTTGAAGATCATTGGTGCGTTTAAAGATTCAAACAACCGACCGGAATGGACGATTCTGAATTATATTCCGGTTTTACCACCGGATCTCAGGCCTCTTGTACCCCTTGACGGCGGCCGGTTTGCCACGTCTGATTTGAATGACCTTTATCGGCGGGTTATTAATCGCAATAACAGGCTGAAAAGACTTCTGGAGCTGAGTGCGCCTGATATCATAGTAAGAAACGAAAAGAGAATGCTTCAGGAGGCAGTAGATGTCCTGTTTGATAATGGGAGAAGAGGCAAAGTTGTAACGGGAGCAAACAAACGTCCTTTCAAGTCCCTGAGTGATATGCTCAAGGGCAAGCAAGGAAGGTTTCGACAGAATTTACTCGGAAAGCGGGTGGATTATTCAGGCCGATCGGTTATTGTGGTTGGGCCTGATCTGCGCCTGCATCAGTGTGGACTTCCCAAAAAGATGGCGTTGGAGCTCTTTAAGCCCTTTATTTATAATAAACTGGATGAAAGAGGGCTTGTCACCACGATAAAGAGCGCAAAGAAGATGGTTGATAGAGAAACACCTGAGGTCTGGGATGCCCTCGATGAAGTGGTCAGCGAATACTGTATCCTGTTGAATCGGGCTCCCACACTGCACCGTTTAGGAATTCAGGCTTTTGAGCCTATACTTATTGAGGGCAAGGCAATTCAGCTTCATCCCCTGGTGTGTACCGCCTTTAATGCAGACTTTGATGGCGATCAGATGGCAGTCCATGTTCCGTTATCCATCGAGGCCCAGATAGAGGCAAGGGTCCTCATGATGTCTACTAATAATATTCTTTCTCCTGCCAGTGGGGATCCCATCATCGTTCCCAGTCAGGATATTGTATTGGGAATCTACTATTTAACGCGGGAAAGGCCATTTTCTAAAGGAGAAGGAAAGGCTTATTCGAACCCACTGGAAGTGAGGATTGCTTATGATGCCGGTGAGTTAGACCTTCATGCCTCCATCAAAGTGAGGATAGAGGGAAAGCTTCAGGAGACCACTACAGGCCGTGTGATTCTATATGAAATCCTGCCGGAAGCCCTTCCCTTTGCGCTGATCAATCAGGTTATGTCTAAAAAGGAACTGCGTACTTTGATAAACGAGTCCTATCGCGGGGCAGGGATCAAGTCTACGGTTATCCTGGGAGACCGGTTGAAAGATATGGGTTATAAATACGCTACGCTTTCAGGTATATCTATCTCCATTAAAGACATGACGATCCCATCCAGGAAGGGAGAGATCATTGAGCGGGCCGAGAATGAAGCAAAAAATATTGATGACCAATACATAAGCGGGCTTATAACGGATGGGGAAAAATACAACAAAGTAGTG
>Ga0233414_10000806_pt1 | contig 12467 bp, 6 predicted proteins | sample Na_anoxic_10_MG_FD_189020 | JGI IMG/M metagenome (GOLD analysis project Ga0233414, IMG submission 189020) | Seawater microbial communities from Saanich Inlet, British Columbia, Canada - Na_anoxic_10_MG | ecosystem: Environmental > Aquatic > Marine > Inlet | place: Canada: British Columbia...
AAAGGCTTAAATCCGTTAAAAGTCATAATGACCCTATTGTTTTTCCATCTTTTAGAGATGACCGGCTGGCTGTAACTCGACCCAGGCTGCTCCCTGAACATTCTCTCCGTCCAACGTCCCACTAACGTTAGCATAACCCTCATACTTTACTGTGTTATTAATTTGGAGCTCCTGTTCGTTCCAGGCCATAGTTACCACAAGATTAGCCTGGCGTGTTCCGCTGAGGGTAATGTTATACTGCGTGTTGTAAGTTAGATTCGACGATTGGCTTGTCCAGGTATGGCCAGGCACCGGCGTAATCTCTATGTCCTGCAGATTCCAACGAAATTCCGGATTCAGGGCACCATTAGCAGATCGGGTTGCAGTTGTTGAAAAAAGCGAGGCCACGGAAAGACCTCCGTTTGAATCGTTGTGGATGTTAGTTACCATCAATGCCCGGTTACTCTGTGGGAACTGGATCGAGAAAAAATTCCATGTGGCTGTTTTTACTACATCCTGAGCGGCGGAATCAAATGATTGGAACACGACATCCATCCATAGCAAGCCGTCATGTCCCTGGGAGACTACCTGATCATTTCGGGTGATTGAAAAGGAGTCTACCTGTAATATGGGTGCAGAGTAATAATAAGATCCCTGGTCCGTCATAGGATTACAGGTGGCTTTTAGATAATCGCCCACCGAACCATTATATGTGTTGCCGGCAATAATATCTCGCTGATCAGGCAGGAGCCACTGGGGAAAAAATGAGGCCGGGCCATACCCTTCATTGACGAATCCCATAACATCAGTGACTACTACATTCGTTTCCAATGCCCCACCTTCCAGATCTTTGGTTCTGGAGGTGATTTCATACTGTGCTCCAGCTTGCCCCATAGTTCCACTCAAAACCATCATTTCGGTAGTGTTGGTGAGAAAGGGAGTTGGGGAGCTGTTGAGAGATTCTACATAAACATGCCAGGGCTGGGTCACAACCACTGCCTCTGTAAGTTCGGCGATACCGTAAGATCCGCCAAAGATAATGTGGGCTGTTTGCTCATTGCTGTATCCCACACCGGCAATCACAATGGGAAACATATATGAACCAAAATCAGGGATCTCCTGGTCCAGTCTCTGGACAATGCTAAGATATGCATTAACAGGTTTTCCGTCCTCCACCAGTTTTCCCCACAGACAATAAGACTGGAGATGAATGCCGGACTGGTCAAAGGAGAGGAAGTTGGTAAAAGCTTCCGAATTCTTAGTCTGGGGCAGGTTCAGGCTTGGTGTAAAATAGACTTCAGCGGCCTGGACACTATTCACGCTTATTGTATTCTCACCTGCTGAGATCACAACCTGTTCATTAGAGGTCCCAAGAATCACCTGGTTAGCGTCAAAAGCAGACACCCGCACCCGGTAAGAACCTGTATCCATTATTGAGAAGGTAACTGTCAAACTGTCTGCTGATAAAATTCTGTCAACTTCTATAAAATCGATTTCTCTCCCGGATTCATCCAATACCTCTATGTGGAATTTGCTCGCCTCAATAGGCAAAGCAGCTCGTTGTCCATTACTGCCCCGCGATAAGACCGAGGTATTCAATACCACATTAAGGACAGCTCTGGCTTCCGATGAGCTCGATCCTGAGCACCCCGATAGAGAGATTATAATATAGCCCAGCAGGACTATAAACATTATTACTTTGGACCTTGGGGAAAATGTAACTTTCATATTGATACCTCCACAGCATTAACATATTTTACTATTCGAATTGCACCTGACTATAAACCATAAATGAACGTTTTAAATCGGTTAAGAAACTTCAATGACAAATTTCATCTTTCATTTCCACTCTTAAAATTCTATCTGACCCTGATAATGATTACAATAAAAATATTATTGAGAAGCTTTTATAAAACTTCATAGATAAAACCAAATCACCCACCACACCGAGAGAGAGGTGGCTTGATGAAGCCCCCTCGAAGGGGGTTATTTCTCAAACTCTTTTTCCTTAGCACACACTCGTAATAATCGGGCAACTTATTAGCCCGGCGAAAATAGTCGCGGTAGGAATGCCGGTTACCCGGCACCCCCCGCACATCGGGTCATGCCGGACTTGATCCGGCATCCAGAGATTTTAATTTGCTGCCGCCTTCCTGGATTCCGGCCTACGCCGGAATGACGTCAGTGAGATATTTAACTGCCGAAGTAATACATATATCATGGAACATTGATATTTCTTTACATGGCATTTTAATATTGCTAAACATATTTTATGTTATCACATAACTGATTTTGATATTGTCAAATAAAAAATGTATAGAGAATAAATAATCACCGCAGATGGTTCCCAAATAATGGAGAAACATGGTTAAATCCCAACAGTTAACTATTCCAAAGGCCATAAGAAAAGCAAAGAAGGCAATTAAACAAGGTGATATTTCTACTGCTCAGCAACTTTATAATGTAGTTTTGCAACAACAGCCAAATCATCCCGTTGCAAAAAAAGGTCTGCGCAAGCTGGGGAAAAAGTTACCACGCAATCAATATGTTCAGACACAAATAATAAACCCTTCCCAGGATCAAATTAATGCCTTGACTAATCTATATTATTCAGGACAGATCGCAAAGGCAGAACAGGTTTGTAAAGAGTTACTGCAAACCTTTCCTCAATCATTAGTTGTTATAAATGTATTAGGGGCAGCACTCAAAAGACAAGGCAAACTACATGAAGCAGTACAATCATTTGAAAAAGCCATACAGCTCAAACCTGATTATGCAGAAGCTTACAATAACCGTGGTGTTATACTTAAAGACCTTGGTCAGTTGGAAGAGGCCGTAAAATGTTATGACAAAGCCATACAACTCAAGCCTGATTATGCAGAAGCTTACAGTAACCGTGGTGTTACACTTAAAGGCCTTGGTCAGTTAGAAGAGGCTGTGAAATGTTATGACAAAGCCATACAGCTCAAACCTGATTATGCAGAAGCTTACAATAACCGTGGTGTTACACTTAAAGACCTTGGTCAGTTAAAAGAGGCTGTAAAATGCTATGACAAAGCCATACAGCTCAAGCCTGGTTTTGCAGAAGCTTACAGTAGCCGTGGTGTTATACTTAAAGACCTTGGTCAGTTGGAAGAGGCTGTAAAATGTTATGACAAAGCCATACAACTCAAGCCTGATTTTTCAGAGGCTTACAGTAACCGTGGTGTTACACTTAAAGACCTTGGTCAGTTAGAAGAGGCTGTAAAATGCTATGACAAAGCCATACAACTCAAGCCTGGTTTTGCAGAGGCTTACAGTAACCGTGGTAATGCACTTAAAGACCTTGGTCAGTTAGAAGAGGCTGTAAAATGTTATGACAAAGCCATACAACTCAAGCCTGATTATGCAGAGGCTTACGGTAACCGTGGTAATGCACTACAAGAACTGGGGCAGTCAGATGTAGCTATTACAAACTACCAGAAGGCTCTCTCCATTGATTCTCGGAATGTTTTGTTATGGACTGGCTTTGCGAGTGTTTTGCAGACAGTACGGTTTACATCATATAGCGATGATTTAAGTTATTATTTGCTTCAGGTTTTAGAACAGCCGACTGTTCGCCCTAAAGATATATCGAAAACAGTGATAAGTACATTGCGCTATCACCCAATAGTCTTACATATTCTTGGGTTATCAAAAATTGCACGTTTTGGTGAAGATATTGATCATATAGCAGGACAACTCTCAACTGTTCCTCTTCTGCTGAGACTGATGGAATTAAGTCAGATATTAGATCTGGATGTAGAAAAAATGCTTACGAAGATGAGAAAAGCCATGCTCTATAAGGCGATAAATGGAGGTTTCGAAACTCGGGGTCTACCATTCTATGCTGCACTGGCCATTCACTGCTTTATAAATGAGTACATCTTTTCCGAAAGTGAGAAGGAAAAACAAATAGTCGAGCTTCTTCAAGAAAAAATCAGGATTTCTTTAGAAAAAAAGGAATCTGTCCCACCAACCTGGATTGCAGTGTTAGGTGCATACAGACCGCTCTACAGCTTTTCATGGATTGATGGTCTCATGGAATTTGATTGGTCAGTCGATATTAAGAAGGTGATTGCAGGACAGATAGATAATGTCAGAGAAGAACACGCCTTACGTCCAAAAATTAAACGACTTACCTCCATAGAAGACAGGGTTTCTAAATTAGTTCGCAGTCAATATGAAAAAAACCCTTATCCTCGTTGGATTAATACAGGATTAGTTGACAAGCCAATGGCTATTAAACAGGTGTTGCAGTCTATCAGACTTCATCTGGATTATGATGCACAGCAGTTTTCAAACAAACCGGATATTCTTGTTGCAGGTTGTGGTACAGGACAGCATGCATTAGTAACAGCGTCAAGATTTTTGAACTGTCATGTCCTGGCTGTGGATTTGAGCCTGAGCAGTTTGTCCTATGCAATAAGAAAAACAAAGGAATTGGGGATCACAAATATCGAATACATGCAGGGAGATATTCTGGAACTAGACCAGATTGAAAAAAAGTTTGATGTTATTGAAGCTATTGGTGTCCTGCATCATATGAATGATCCATTAGCTGGATGGAAAGTTATGGCAGATAAATTATGTGCTGGAGGGCTGATGAAGATTGGTTTGTACAGTGATATTGCCCGTCAGCATATTGTAGAAGCTATAAGGCAGATAGTAAAAAAGAAATATACGACCTCGCCGGATGATATTCGTAAATGTCGTCAAGAAATCATTGATATGGAATTAAATAGTGATTCAGGGATTTTAAATATTATAAATTCTAATGATTTTTATAGCCTTAGTGAATGCCGCGATTTGTTATTTCATGTTCAGGAACATCGTTTTACATTGCCTCAAATTAACATGATTTTAAATGATCTTTGTCTTAAATTTCTTGGCTTTGAAATGAAACAAAGTAGTGTCATTAACAGATTTAAAGAAATATACACAGAAAAAAATGCCCTGACGTGCTTAACCAAGTGGCATGAGTTTGAATTAAAGAATCCAGATGTTTTTCTGGGAATGTATCAATTCTGGGTACAAAAGGTATAAGGAAGTTATTGGCAGATAATGACGCCAAATGAAAAAACCATTCGTGTTATTCGTGCTATTCGTGGTTAAAAATGGAGGCGGGGTTGATGGGGATACATTTTATCAAAAAGATAAAGAGTTACAAAAAATCAAATTTGTCATTCAAGGAGAAATTGACACCATGAAAATCGCCAATAAAAGATTCAATGACACCCTCCCCCGGCGCTGGTTTAATAGCTTGCTCAGGACTTGTTTAAACGGCGGTGTTTTGGCAGGTCTTTCGATTTTTCTATTTGTAAGCATCGCCAATGCAGACGAACTGCATATAAAAAACGGCGATCGGCTGCATGGGACTGTAGTTTCCATGACTCTGGGCAAGCTCGTGTTCAAGACCTCATATGCAGGAGAAATAACCATCAAATGGGACCAGGTTGCAAAACTTACTACCGAAAAACCGTTGGAGGCCTATCTGCGGAATGAACATACCCTGACAGGAAAAATTGAGACAGCCGAAGATGGCACCCTGGTTCTCCATCCGGCGGACGGAAGCCCGTCAACGCCCATACTATTGGCTCAGGTCAAGACCCTGCAACGGCCCAAGCCGCCGGCTGAGTGGAAGTTTAGCGGTAATGTCACCGCGGGAGCCAACAGGGAAACAGGGAACACAAATACTGAAAAATACAATTTAATCGGCAACATGACAATTGCCAAACTACCGGACGAGATTAAGCTGTACGCAGAATTCCACAAAGAGTGGAGCAAAAACAAACTGAGTAAAGATAATGGATTAGGTTCTGCCACATATAAGCGATTCCTCTCCAAAAAGTGGTTTTTGTTTGGCAACGGAACTGCACAGATGGATAAATTCAAGGACTTGGAACTTTTAGGCAATATTGGGGCCGGTCCCGGTTATCAATTCTGGAGATCTCGCGTGAAGAATCTCTCAGCCCAGTTAGGGCCTGCCTATGCCTTTGAAAAGTTTACCAGGAAGATGACTTTCCTGGATGGTAAGGACCAGCGGAGCTATTTTGCCGGCTACTGGGCCTTAGATTTTGACATGTGGTTTTTTGACAAGTTTTTTCAGGTATTTCATCACGACGATATCCTCTATAACTTCCAGCACAGTGACAACTGGACGCTTTCCACCCGTACCGGGATTCGTATACCGATGGTGCTGAAGCTTTACGCCTCTTTTCAATTCAACTATGATTTTGACAATCAGCCTGCGGACGGAAAGAAGAAAAATGATCAGGCGTTGATCTTTGGTTTGGGGTGGGCCTTTTAGGGCTTCACCCGATAGTACAAGACCGTAAAGAGGGGTATCTAAGCGACCTGACAAGATAATATTACTCCGGCAATTAAATACCTCAATATTGTCATTCCGGCGAAAGCCGGAATCCAGGAGGGTACTGGATGCCGGATCAAGTCCGGCATGACGGAGTTAGACTATCTAATTGCCAGACTTTCAAGTATTTGTAATTCATTTTCATCCACCTGTTTTGTGGATGATCACTTGAACCCTTGAATCCTTGAACCCTCCTATTTAATTGTAGATAACTCATCTATATGTGGCCCCCAATACCCGGAGATCTTCACGACATCGCATCCTTTATCACTCAGCCCTGAATTTCAGCCTCCAGGTTGCCCTCACAACATGTTGAGGTTAGTTCTTACTTGACATACAAGGCCGAATCACCTATAAACGATAGTCAAAATAGGGACTTTTTATCACCCGACGAGTTGTCACCTTTCATATTATCGCTGGTCTCTATGTAATTTCACAGAAAACAGTATGGGGAACCTGAAAATATCCGGATAATTGATTTATAATGGAAATTGCGGGGGAATTGAGTGATGAGGATGAAATATTTACTTCTACTTGTAACAAATACCCTGATTATTATTACGGCCATAACGCTTTCAATATTAAATTACAAAATACATAAAGACGCACTCTTAGAAGGAATAGACAACAAGCTCCTGACAACAGCCCGTTTTGCCGAAAATATTCTTCCTGCAAATTATCATGATAATATCGCTGATGAGCATTCGGTTTCTAAAGATCATTTCGATAAAATTGTTGATAAATACAATAAGTTATGCCTGAAACTCCATCTGCAGTATATTTGGAGTGTGATGCTTATCGACAACCAAATCGTGTTCACTTCCGCAACATCTCCTGACAAAGATATTGTAAAGGGGGGGCATGCTGGATTTTTCGAAGTTCACACTAATCCTGATGCGTTTAAAGAAGCTTTTGGCACAATGACGGTTCAACATAGTTCATTTCATAATAAATGGGGTCACGGAAGAATGGTTTTAATCCCCGCATACGATAGTAAAGGGAGGCTCTACTGTTTTGGTTCGAGCATGAGTATAAATGATGTTGACAGTATTCTCTGGAAAGGCATTGTACACTCTTTGATTATTACTGCGATTGTCCTCCTTGCAGGCTTGATTTTCAGTTTTGTTTTATCAAACTTCCTTTCAAATCCGATAATACGGCTAACTGGAATTGCTGCGGATATTGCAAGCGGAAATTTGAACCAGAAGATTGAAGCACGAGGGTCCCTTGAATCAAGAAATCTTTCAAGAAGCATCGAAACCATGTCTAAATCTATTAATGATAAAATAAAAGAGATCGAAAGTAAGAACAAAGTATTGAATCGGGAAATTATTGAACGTAAGCATGCTGAGAAGGAATTGAGAGGGGCTCTCAATATAATAAACAGAAGTCCTGCGGTTGCGTTTCTTTGGAAATTCGCCGAAGGATGGCCTGTTGAATTTGTTTCAGATAATGTCAATGAGTTGTTTGGTTATGAGGGAGAAGAATTCATCTCGGGAAATATTTCCTATGCAGAGGTAATTTACCCTGCTGACCTGGAAAGAGTGACAAAAGAATTCAAAGTATTTCGGGGAGAGGAAGAAAGAGAAGACTCTATTCATGATTCATATCGAATTGTTACGAAAAACGGGAAAATAAAGTGGGTTGAAAACATGACATTCACACTAAAAGATGAAAAAGGAAATATCACGCATCTTGAAGGTGTTTTATTGGACATCACCGATCGCAAAAAAACGGAAGAGGCGCTGCGGGAGAGTGAAGAGAAATACCGGACCATCCTCGAAAGTATAGAAGACGGCTATTATGAAGTTGATATCGATGGCAACTTCACCTTTTTCAATGACTCACTTTGCGAAATTTACGGATGTCCCAGGCATGAAATGATGGGTCTAAATATCCGAAAGCTTACAGATCAAGAAACAGCGAAGAGAGGGTATAGCCTTTTCAACAAGGTCTACACCACCGGAAGATCTGAAAAAGGTTTTGAATGGTCGATTACAAGAAAAGACAGCACCAACAGAGTAGTAGAGGCTTCTGTATCGCTAAAAAGGAATGCCGAGGGAGTGCCAACAGGATTCAGGGGTATTGTTAGAGATATTTCCGAGAAACACAGGCTTGAATCCCAACTACAACACGCCAAAAGAATGGAATCAATCGGCACCTTAGCCGGAGGTATAGCACATAATTTCAATAATCTGCTTATGGGTATCCAGGGAAATGCATCTATAGTGCTTTTGGATATTGATTCCAGCACTCGCCGGAAAAATCTGAAGAATATTGAGAAACTGGTTGAAAATGGGGCAAAGCTTACTGCTCAACTCATAGGGTATGCCAGAGAAGGTACCTATGAGGTCAAGCCTATTAGCCTGAATCAGTTGATTAAAGAGACGTCCGACACATTTGGGATGACGAAAAAAGAGATTTCGATTCATCAAGAGCTTTCCGAGAAGCTGTACGGCATAAAGGCGGAGCAGGGTCAAATTGAACAGGTACTGCTGAATCTGTATGTCAATGCTGCTGATGCTATGCCGGGAGGCGGGGACCTGTTCTTAAAGACCGTCAATGTTACTGATAAAGATATTACCGGCAAGCCCTATAAAGTTCAGTCTGAAAACTATGTCTTGCTGACTGTCAGGGATACGGGAATCGGCATGGACAAAGAAACCAAAGAACGGATTTATGAGCCATTCTTCACAACAAAGGATCTTGCCTCTGGTACCGGTCTTGGGATGGCTTCCGCCTATGGCATTATTAAGGGTCATGGCGGATATATTGATGTTGATTCCAAGGTAGGGGAAGGAACGACTTTCAGCATCTATCTTCCCGCAACAGAAAAATTGATTGAAGAGAAGAAGGTATTGTCCGATAAGCTTATTAAGGGCAGAGGGACAGTTCTTTTGGTGGACGATGAAGAAATGGTTTTAGAAGCCGGTGAGGAATTGCTGAAACATTTGGGATATGACGTCCTGCTGGCCAAAAATGGTCGGGATGCTCTGGAATTATACAAGAAAAACCAGGATAAGATCGATATGGTTCTCCTTGACATGGTGATGCCCATGATGGGAGGCGGGGAAGCCTTTGACAGGATAAAGGAAATGAATTCCAATGTGAAAATCCTTCTCTCAAGCGGATATAGTTTAGAAGGAGAAGCAAAAGAGATATTGAAACGAGGATGCGATGCCTTCATTCAAAAACCCTTCCAATTGGGACCGCTTTCTCAGAAAATTGGGGAGATATTGAGCAAGGAATAGGACTGGATATTACTCCGGCAATTAAATACCTCAATATTGTCATTCCGGTGAAAGCCGGAATCCAGGAGGGTACTGGATGCCGGATCAAGTCCGGCATGACGGAGTTAGACTATCTAATTGCCAGGTTAATATTAAAAATATGAGGTTGAATGAGCAATGATAGAATTAGTGATTGCAGTTTGTTTTGCTGTTTTTATATCCGGCGGATGTTCGCTCTTTGAAGCGGTCCTTTATTCTGTACCCGCAAGACATATTGAGACTATGGTACAGACAGGCAAACCAGGGGGAAAGATCTTTGAAGAAATGCGGAAGGATGTTGATCGGCCAATAGCGGCCATATTATCTTTAAATACCATTGCCCATACCGCAGGTGCTGCTGTTGCAGGGTGGGCTGCAGGCACTGTCTTTGGATCTCAATGGCTCGGATGGTTTTCTGCTGTCTTCACGTTGGTGATTTTAGTATTTTCCGAAATTATTCCTAAAACAGCAGGCATTGTCTATGGGCGATCCCTGGTTCCTGTGGTGGCTTATCTGTTGAAATGGCTTGTCTGGTTTATGACACCTGCCACATGGTTAAGCAGCTTCATTACACGCTTGATCGCGAGAGGTAAGATTGATGAAACAATAACGGGCGAAGAAATACGGGTCATGGCGCGTTTGAGTCTTCGTACCGGAGGCATTAAGGCTTACCAGGAGGAAGCTATTGAGAGAATCCTTACACTGCAAAACAAGAAGGTAAAAGAAGTGATGACGCCCAGAACAGTTGCTTTTTCGTTGAGTGAACGCACGACACTTTTGGAGGCCAGTCGAATACCAACCCCGTGGGAACACAGCCGATTTCCTGTTTACGATCGGGATGTTGAGGACGTGGTCGGAGTTGTGCTTACAAGAGAGATTTTCTTTGCGCTTGCAGAGGGTAAAGAGGACATGCACTTGACAGAACTGATGCGTCCGGTTCATTTTGTGGTGGAAACGGCTGGATTAGACAGGGTATTAATAGAGTTTCTGGAATTAAGGCAGCATCTCTTTGTGGTTCTTGATGAATATGGGGGGGTTTCAGGTCTAATATCTCTCGAGGATATCTTAGAAGAGATCTTAGGTCGTGAGATTATTGATGAATCAGATGAGGTGATCGATAAACGAGAGCTGGCACGGCGGAGCCGGGACAGGATTGCAGGTAATTACCTCCGGCCAAAGTGAGTAAAACCTGTATCCTTGAGCTGTTCCTCTTTTCCATCAGCCCTGATCATTTTGATTCCCAATTCTTTTGTGATTTTACCAACATGATAGACTGGGCAGGGTTTTTGATTTTTAAATAATTTTTGAAAAGATTCAATATTCTTTTGAGGAATAGTAATGAGAAGCCTGTAGTCTTCTCCACCTGAAAGGGCAAATTGATAGGGGTCAAAGTTGTTGATTTCAGATAAGGCCTTTAGCTCTTCTGAGAGAGGCAATGAATTATGGATGAGCCGGGCCCCCACCCTGCTTCCCTCACAGATATGGCTCAAATCAGAAAAAAGACCATCACTCAAATCGATCATTGCTGAAGCCAATCGAGAGCAGGCAATTATACGACCGATCTTTAACAAAGGCACAGGGCGGTTATGGGCATTTATCAGAAAAGAGGTCAAATTGTCCGGTGCGAAGAGTTCTTCCTTGATCAATTTAAGTCCTGCCGCTGAATTTCCAATGGTGCCGGACAGATAGATGGCATCTCCCGGTTTTGCTCCGCTACGATACAAAACCTCATTTTCAGGGGCTTCTCCGATTACCGTTACATTAATCATCAACTTCTCAGATGAGGATGAGGTGTCTCCTCCAAGGATATTGACCTTATAGCGCCTGCACACGGTCTTAATTCCTCGGTATATGAGATGGATGGTTTCAAGACTCATGGATCGTGGAATTGCAATGGATAAAAATAAATGCAGGGCGTTGCCTCCCATTGCCGCAATATCGCTTAGATTGACGGCGGCAGCTTTTTCACCAAGATGTTCAGGTAAAATTTTTTCCAAGATGAAATGAACGCTTTCAAGGAGCAGATCTGTAGTAATCAGGAATACCTTGCCTTCATAAGGCCCTATGACTGCACAATCATCACCAATACCCTTGATTAACTTTTCAGAAGAGAAGTGGCATTTATTCATTATGGATCGGATAAAACCAAATTCCCCGATATCCTCTATTTTAAGGTCTTCTTTTTTCATGTTGTTTTTGCGAAACCATCAGTCTTGAATCATTAGCAAGAGCTTTTTTAAAATAATGCAAACATTAAAAATTCACTCTTTAGTCTCCTTTTATGATACCATTAACTGATGGATAAGAAAATCATTAAATTAATAGAAGAGAAAGGGCCGCTGATCGGATCAGAGATATGGAAAATCGTTGCCGGCGACGGTCTGACCCTGTGGCGGAGCTGCAAGATGTCTAAAAACCTGATCATACGGACTATAGGCACGAAATATCTAAGGCTTGATCCCCGCGTGGAGGGCTTTGCGCGTCTTTCTCCTTCGATATTCAGAGAATTCCTGACTTATTCAATTATCGGGATTCCCGGGGACCCAGATTCACTTGAGCGAAGAGTTCGGGACCAGATATCCCATATTGAAGAGGTGAGTAAGGAAAAGTTGGAATTGGCATATCGGAGTATTTCCAGTCTCGTGAGCAGTTTTGAATCAGAATGGATTCCTGATTATCAGGCCTGTTTTATCATTGCCGGAGACATAGTCTATAATATGGGCCATGATATGCCGCGCCCGGAGAGAAGCACTGGAAAATTGGTCAATGGCTCTGATATGGATCTGGTTGTTATTGTAGATGATCAATTTCCCGGTGATTTGATGAAAAGA
>Ga0233414_10000810_pt1 | contig 12433 bp, 28 predicted proteins | sample Na_anoxic_10_MG_FD_189020 | JGI IMG/M metagenome (GOLD analysis project Ga0233414, IMG submission 189020) | Seawater microbial communities from Saanich Inlet, British Columbia, Canada - Na_anoxic_10_MG | ecosystem: Environmental > Aquatic > Marine > Inlet | place: Canada: British Columbia...
TGTTATAGCTAACCCAACTATACCAACACAGGACATCTTCGGTAACGCAGTTCGAGATAGATTGAACTCGTTTAATTTAGACGGAAGTGGTTATGCTGAAGTGGCTGATGATAATAGTTTAAATATGTCAAGTGGTTTTTCTACAAGTTTTTGGATTAAACTAGATGAGGGTTCAACTGCTACTGACTATGATTTTTTAGTTTGTAAAGGAAGAGGTGTAGGAGGTACTAGTATTACCTATGGTTTTGGTACTACTTACTATAATAATAATATTGTAGCTACTATAAATACTAGTGTTAATAAATACCAAGCAATATCTACAAGTCAAAATCCAACAGGGCAATGGCTTTTTGTTTGTGTTACTTATGAACCAAATACAACTTCAGGTCTTAAATTATATTTAGATGATAATTTACCTAATTCGATTACAGTAAGTGGTACAGTTGATGAATCACATAATTTGAACGTAGGTCGAGATAGTTCATTTGTTACTACAAGACAATCAAAAAATATAATTAGTGATGTTTTATTTTACGACAGCGTATTATCATCAACAGAAGTAGAAAACAATTATAACGCAGGTTTATCTGCACATACAAATTAATTATGAGAGGAAATGTATATATGTGTTTAGATAACACAACGTTTAATAAACTAATACCAACAGAGTTAGTAGCTACTTACGGAATACCTGAGTACGATGAAGAGGGTATCCAAAACGGAGTGATTCATCCAACCTTTAAAGAGCTTGGAGAGTACAATCGTAGAAAGTTCGGTGCTAACCCAATGGTTAAAATCGGAAACGCTAAATTCTATATAATTCAACTCGAAGCAAGTTGGTTAGATGGAGAGCTATCTGCTTTGCTTAAGCTAGGAAAGAACAAAGCCTATCCGAAAAATTGCTTGATGACTCGATCCGAAGCGGCTAAGTTTATTCGAGATAACGCAAACGATATAGATAACATCTAAAACTCTATAACTAATGGATAGCGATTCAATCAAAAACATAGCGGTCAATGGTACAGCTATAGGGTTAAGTTTCACAGAGGTAGAAGCAGCGTTAAGGTTCGCTGCCCTACTCCTGGGTATCGCTTATACACTATTTAATTTCTATGTAGCGTACAAGAAAAACAAGAAAGTATGAGTAAATTAGTTGATATACTTGGTGGTAATGTAATTAAGTCGGTCGGTGAAATCCTAGACAACCTAAGCACATCTAAGGAAGAGAAGTTAGCGGCAAAACAAGCGATGAAAGATTTGTTACTTAAAGCTGAGTCAGACGCTCAAGAGCAAGTTAGTCGTAGGTGGGAAGCGGATATGAAAGCCGATAATTGGTTGTCTAAGAACATTAGACCTTTGGTGCTTGTGTTTCTTACACTTATCTTAGTGTTACTTTCTTTTCTTGATGGCAACATAGGTGGTTTCACTATTGATGCTGCTTACAAACCAATATATCAAACTTTACTTATAACTGTTTACGCTGCTTACTTTGCAGGTAGGTCAATAGAAAAGATTAAAAGTTAAAAATGAAAGCGATACTCACTAGACTTGACGATGACGGTAAACAAACCTTAGGTCATTTAACGCTGTTTAAGGGACTTGAAAAAGTTTTTGAGTGTAAGACATTAGAGTTACCTTGGAAAGCTAATGAAACTAACGTGAGTTGCGTTCCTAAGGGTGTGTATAAAGTTTCTCATAGAACCTCGGATAAATACAAAAAACATCTTATATTGCACAATGTTCGAAATCGAAGATACATTCTTATTCATCAAGGAAACTATAATACCGACACAAGAGGGTGTATTCTTGTTGGCTCTAGCTTTGGACAGGTCAACAGGGATTCCTTGTTGGATATTACTTCATCAAGACGAACTCTCAATGAGTTACTGGAAGCAACCGAAGGAAACGGACTTGAATTAATTATAGTTTAACAGATGCCTACATTACCTAAAGGTCGAGGAAGAGTTAAGCCCGTAGACAAAAATAAGTCTTGGGGTGGCGACACTTCGTTTTATCGTCAAGCTCCTTGGCGTAGACTTAGAGGTTGGTGGATAAATCAGAACCCTTTGTGCTTACATTGTGAAGAAGAAGGTAAAGTTGTACCTGCTGATGTAGTCGATCACATTAAACCAATCAAACAAGGAGGAGCTAAACTAAGCCATAACAACATACAATCGCTTTGTCACTCGTGCCACAACAAAAAGACTTATGAAGAAAACAATCCACAGATTCAGGAGTAACTATGAAAAGGTTGTGTGCGGTAAACTTGACGAGCAGAATGTATCATTTGATTATGAAACTGTTAATTTGCACTACGTGGTTTCCGAACAACGTAAATATACTCCTGACGTTATTTTACCAAATGGTATCATCTTAGAGTTAAAAGGTCGTTTTAGCACCGCAGATAGGAAGAAAATGCTGTTAGTTATAGCACAGCATCCCGACAAGGATATTCGTATGGTCTTTCAACGACACACAAACAAGTTGTTTAAAGGAAGTAAGACGACCTACTCTAAATGGTGCGATAAGAATAACATTAAGTGGGCTGATAAATTAATTCCAATAGAATGGATAAACGAAAAAAAGAAATAACAAAATGGAAGATATAAAAGACTTTGAAGAAAAGAAACGCAACGAAGAGGTTGCTAGACAAACTTGGGATAGTTGGATAGTCGACTTAACCGACCAGGACCAACCAGACACGTGTGGCATTGATGATGACGATTGCGAAGCGTGTGGGTCGTAACAAAAAGAGAAAAGGAGCTATTTAGCTCCCTTTTTTATATCCTCTAATTCTTGCATCAACTTCTCAAGGTACACAGCCAAGTCCATTGCTTCTTCCTGAGCGTGTTTAAGCCAATCTAAGGGCGTTAAATCGTCACGCTCCATCGTAGTACCATATTTCTTTTTGCCTAACGCAGCGCGTTGCGTAATCTTAGCACAAACTATATTTTCTATCTTGCTCATATTAACCTTAATTGTGCTTTATGCTGATTAATTCTCTTTATAGCTGCATCGTAATAGTCTTTGTCAAGCTCACAGGCAGTCAAATCATATCCTAAGTTATGACAAGCAATCGCTATTGAGCCACTACCTAAATGTGTGTCTAGTATCTTATCTCCCTCTTTAGCATAGTTAATTAAAAGCCACTCATATAATTTAACAGGCTTTTGTGTAGGGTGTATTCTTATTTCTTTGTTTTTCATATCTTGCTGAAGCATACCATTCCACCTCCATTTAAAATTTCTTACAGTAGTTTTAAAACTTGTATAAGCTAATTCACTATCAGCGAAATCTCCAGTATTGTCTTTATCCCATACTATCCAAGAACTACTATTAGCGTTTGGTATGTTTTCAATAAAATGATTAGCTCCCCAAACAATTTGATTTTTTGATATTCTTTTTAGTTCTATAAAGTAAGCTAAGTTAGCAGCCTTTTTATCCCATTCTTTAGGTGTATATCTTGTAGCTTTTGTAGCTTTACTTCTACTATGGTTACTTTTACCATCTTCGCCTATTCCATAAGGTGGGTCTACAATAGCTAAGTCAAAATGGTTGTCCTCGTAACGAGCCATAAGCTCCATATTATCTTCGTTAGTTATCTTCATCTTTCCTTAATTATTTCGTAAAACTCAGGGTCTATAGCTTTAATCTTTATTTGTATTAAGCTCCAGGCTCTAGCTACCGCCTTATCATCGCCTATGTCTAATCGGCTACCTGTACCCGAGTTGGCTACGTTAGATGCGTTCTGCTTTAATAATCTTGCAATCTCTTCATTCATAATTTTTAGTTTTTAGTTTCAACAAATGTAAATAAAAAAAAGGGAATAACCAATTAAGATTAAACCCTTTTTCACCTAGAAACTAAAAACGCTATAATGATGAAAGAATAGCAGAATACTCAAATATAAAACAATTTTCCTTTACTGTAGTCAAGAAACGTAACATATTTGTAAACAAATTTTCTTTTTGTAAAATCAGTAGTTTCAGGCATCGTTCGCCATATCCACTTATCTATTTTAATCTTGTTAAGGTTAAATACTAAAGCCTTATCGTCACTAAAAAAGTTAAAGTATAAACCTTGTGCGGACTTCTCGTTCTTGGTCCTACGTAAGATGCGTTCGTACTTGTGAGCTTCTAACAGCAAACCATCGGTGTACTTCTCCATCGCATAGTCCAAGGTAAAGTTACGTTGTTTCATCTCACAATAATACTTCTTATCGTTTCTCTCGTAAGTGAAATCCCAAAACGATTTATCGCTATCCGTTGGTTTGTAGGTTACATCGTAACGATCCGCCCACCTGTCTAATACTTCGTATTCTTTTTTAGTCATCGCTATTGAGTTTATTTAGTATGTTTAACTCTTCCTTTAACTCAATCACCGCATTAGCCATCTCAAACTCGTTCGCCCTAGCTAAGACCGCTTCTCTCTTGTAAGACATCATCATAGTATAAACCCAAGTAAATGCAACCGCACTATCCTCTAATACGCTTAACCTTTTTCTTAGCGTTTCGGCTTGAGGATGATTAGCGTACTCAACGTATTGCTCTCTCATCTTAAGCACCTCGCCTTGATGTGCTATAAACTTATCCATACTTTGAATTTCGTCAAGGTTTGGGTCTTGTTCTCGCAATAGGTTAATTGCTTTTATTGTTAATTCATCGGGCATAATGTCTTATTTTAAATATATTTTTTTAAGTATTTCTACCATTACATTAACTGTTATTGAATTGCCTGCTTGCTTGTAAAGTTGTGTATCTGAATTTACTTTCTGAGCTTTATAAAACTCCTCATCAGTAAACCCTTGCAACCTCCAACATTCAAGTGGAGTTAATCTTCTTATTTTTTTATCGTTGTAAATATGACTACAATTACTTGCTTGTACTCTTGATGTAATAGTAGGTGTTACATCTTTGTGAATAGTTTGGTTATAACTATCCATAAAATCACCATTTTCGAGTTGAGCTTTATGTTTTTTGTAATTTTTGTTTACTCTTTTGTTGTTTGTTTCTATTAGTTCTATAGCTTGATTATTACCTGTATCTAAACAATAAGTAGTTCCGTCTTGTTTACTAAGATGCCCAGTTCCACCTTTATTTGTTTTACTAGAACGAGGGTAAAGTGAATGTACTAATATGCTATTATCAGTAGGATAAAGGGCAGCATTAGCTCTTAAACAATTAGCTATATCATCACCACTTTTAGGTTGCCACTTAAATCCAGTTCCCTTTTCTTTATGTCTTTCTTTATGATTAGAAAATCCTTCTATCATCTTTTGACTTAAATAATATTTATCATTTACATCTTGTTCAAGAATATCTTTTAGTTTATTTAATAATGGTGACTTAATAGGAAAGTTAAAATCTCTATAATACTTAAAACCAACTATAAAAATACGTTCTCTATTTTGTGGTATTCCGTAGTCTTTAGTATTTAAAACTTTAGTATAAACGTGGTAACCTAAACCATCGTCTATAGTGTCCATTCCAATCTGTCCATTTAGTGTACCACCTCCATTTGTAAGTACATCAGTAATAGTTTGATATGTTTTACCACTATCGTGTGATAATAACCCTTTAACATTTTCAAGTATAAAACATTCGGGTTGATTAACTTTAATAAACTCAGCTACATTAAAAAACAATGTTCCTCTTGTTTCGTTAAATCCTTTTCTTTGTCCTGCTAAACTAAAAGATTGACAAGGAAATCCTGCAACATATAAATCGAGCTGAGGGACTTCTTTATAATCTCTTGTTGTTATATCTTTATAAAACTTATCAGGTTTATTTAATTCTAAAAAACTTTTTTCTGCATATTTATCTATATCACAAGCAAATACATTGTGATGTGGTATACCTAGTCTTTTTAAAGCTGCTTCTGGTGAGCCTATTCCACTAAAATCTGTTCCTACTTTTATCATAATAACTTTTAAAATACGTTGTTAGTTCTTACTTTATTATCTACGATAGCTATCGGATCAAACGGACTTCCGTTCTCGTTAAGATACCTAAACCTTCGAGTCGCATAATTATAATACAAAGCGATTGGACTCGTTTCGGGTGTAGGCACTCCGACTAACTTCTGAAACTTTACCTTTTGTATATGGACCTCAGTTTGATTCCATTGCTCCGATTGTGGGTTACGATGAAACACTATAAAGTTATCCGCCCTGTTACCAAACATAGAACCAAACTCTACATCGCTCATATTCGGGGCAGGTCGAGTACCATCTTCGTTCCTTCTTCGGTTCGCTGCTGTACCAGGATGCACTACAAGGTAAAACATAACTTTGTTCTTCTTAATAAACCTCCTGATGTTACTTAAAGCATCGTAGTAGTATTCGTACTTAGATTGCTTCTCTGCTGCTTTTAAATCGTTAAGAGGGTCTAAGGACACACCATCGACAGGAGTCACTTGCATATAGTCTTGAAACGCTCCTAACACATCTTCTACGGTTGGAGTTTCATCGAACGTAAGCACCGTGAAGTGTTCGTACGCCCAATTAATAGCGTTCATATAATCAATTTGATTTACTCTATCGTTGAAGTCTTTGTCGGCTGTCTTACCACAATACATCTCAGCTATATCTATCATAAGGTCACCCACAGGTTCGTTCTCAGGACAATACATAAGCCACTTATATCCGTACAGCTTAGCTGACATTATCATAAGAAAAAGTTGTGAGGTTGTCTTGCCTATATTAGCAAACCCAGTCATTATAGTAAGCTCTCCTTTGCGAAAAGTGTAGTGAGGGTCTAGTGGTGGTATTCCTGTAGTAAGCCCCTTAGAATAGCCCTTAGCGTATATCTTCTTACAATAGTCGTTAACCTCTTGTTTTGAGGTAATTCTATAAGAAGCCATTATCCCTTCATCGCTTTAAGTTGACCGCCTATATAGTCCGAATCAGGTTTACTTTGGTTCTTCCTAGCTAACCACCCTGAAGCTGCCATCTTCCAATCTTTCATTTTAGATTTACCAACATTCCAACCTTTTGATTCGTAGAAGTAGTAAAACTTTTCACCTTCGTTCTTTGTGCTACCTTTTAGTTTGAAGTAGGCTATCACTTCATCGGTGGAGCTAGGTTTATTCTTTTTAACTTGTGTTGTAGGTTCTTCTAACTTTAGAGGGACCTCATTATCACACCAAGTAATATTGTTTGCAATAAGTATCTCCAGGATAGATTTGTGTACTCTATTGTTCTCGTTTAGCTTACCTCCGTATTGGAACTCAATAAACTTAGTAAGATACCACTTACCATTATCAAGCTCTAATATCCTTTGCTTGTCGCTGTTAATCTCTTGTAGGAATAAATCTATATCGATCCTTGCACCTAATATAAGTTCGAACATTCTCTTATTAGGCTTAAATATACCTGCGTGATTACAATTATCGCAAACGTATATCCAAAATAGTTTGTGTGGATTTTTAATTTCTAAGAACCAATCCTCGTTCCATTTCTCTGTGTCTGTAAATCTCTTAGCCATCATCATTTAGTTTTTTAGTTTCTAGTTAAAAAAGAATAGAGGGTTGAATTAACAACCCCCTAAACAACCATTGTTAAAATGGTAAATCAGATGCTTTGCTGAAACCATCATCCGCACCTACTGGCACAGCTTCGGCTACATCACCTTTTATAGTAAACACTTTCCACGCTTGGAGGTCAGTATAAAATCTATCGTTGTACTCTCTTGACTCTGCGTTGAAGCTAACCTCTACGTTTTGTCCTTGCTTGTTGAACTTCATAAAGTTGTCAACTTTCTCTTCACCGAACACAGTAAACGCCACCGCTTTAGGGTACTCACCTTCTGTTTGGATAGCAAAGGTTAACTTCTTCCAAGCGTTTCCTGATTTAGCTGTTCCTTCTTGTACTTCACTAATCTTAGTAATCGTACCATTCATTTTTAATTCACTCATTTTAATAGAATTTTTGGTTGTTATAATCGTTAATAACTTCTTGCATAAATGTAGAGAATTTTTCTGAATTATTCATCTCATTTATAATTATTTCTTTTAATAGCTCTCCATCCGTTGATATATAAGCCCTCGTGATGTATCCATCTTCATCTTCTTTCGAAGCAGATACAATTACATACTCCTCGCAGTTATCAATTATCTCTTCGTGAGCTACATCTAGTCTATCTACTTTCATATATCGACATTATTTTGGTTACCTTTTCTTCTATAACTAAGTCGCCATTTATGATGTCGGCTATAGTGTCTTGTAAACTTTTGTTCCTGTCAAACTCTAAACTACTTTGTATTATAGCTTTCATATTAAGAAACTCTCTATCGACTTGGCTGTAGTCCTTAAACTTTCTTTTGCTGTTTATAACCGTAGCGTGGTCGCAATTAGTCAGCATACCTATCTCACTCAAGGTAATATCGCCTACCTTAGTTAAGTAGTACCTTACAGAGTGTCTAGCGTTCATAATTTTTAAGTTACGCTTAGACCCCATAATTTGCTTCTTAGTTACTTTCCAAAAGTTAGAGGATAAGTCTAAAGCATCTTGGAGGTGTCTTAACTTCTCGTCATTAGTTATCATAGTTCATCGTGTATTATGTGGTTGTTAGCTTCTACAACCGATTTACAATATTTGTTTTTCTTCTCTAGCAACTCAATGTATTCTTGTCGACCTGAGTCAATAAAAGCATCAGAACATCTAAAGATACCTATCTGATGTGGTGCGTTAGACTCTATCACAATAAAGACAAACTCCTTTGCACCGAAGCCATCCATATAGAACGCAGCTTGACGATTGTAAGCGTACCTGTAAGCACTCTTTCTGAAATCTGCTACATCTTTACCTGTTGTCTTAATATCGACTAGCATATCACCTCCATCGACTACTATATCCGCTTTACCCTTACACTTACTCATTGTGTTAAAGTCTATCCAAGTCTTTGGTACTTCGGTAACGCAATTATCTAGTATGTCCTTAACCTCTTTACAATTATAGAGCTTTCGCTTTAGTTTAAGAGCCAACTGATACTGATCCATAGTCATAAGATACTTGTGTCCATCTCGACACTCTTCATCCATCTTTAACTTCCACGCTTTGTTTATCTTAGATGTCATCCCCTTATCTTGTTCGGGTCTATCATCAGGGTTAAACACAATAAAGTTCTCTTGATACTTCTCAGGCTCAAGTATAAGCGTGTGTACTAAAGCACCAAACCTAAGAGCAGGACCATCTATCTTTCCACCGTTACGCATCTTCCAATAGTAAGAAGGCGAACGCTTTACATAGCCTAACTGAGAGTTAGTTGTGTACTCCCAATCTCCGTAGTACTGTTCATCATTATTTAAGTCTACCATAGTCCTTGATCCTTTTTAGCTTTAATTAAATTGTTAAAGAAGCTCATCAAACTAATAAAGCAATACCAAAAAAACATCACCCAAACAATTGTAGGTGTGTTTGCTTGTGTTAGTATCCAATATATTATAAGGTGTAACATAGTGGTTAGTTTTTAGATTCTTTAATTCTCTTTAAGATAACAGCAGACATCTCCTTATTCATCTTATACTTAGGTATAGCCATCTCGACTTGAGCTGCTTTACCTTGGTCTATTGCCATCAACATCGATTCGAATATAGTTTCAGTCATCTTAGTTTCAGTAGGCTTCTTATCTCTAATACGCAACGCATCGACTACATCGCCAAAAGCCTTAACGCCTTTCTCTACATAAAGAGTAACGCCTACACCTACCCAATCTTCAACCAATCCGCTACTTGCAACTTTCTCTATCGCCTTAGCATTAGTTCGGTTAAGTATCATCGGCTTGTCAAACTCGTTAAAGTGTACTACAAAGCAATCCTCTTTACGACCTGCTTGTCCTGTTACCTTTGCTGTACCTACACCAAAGATAGTTACTACTACTTCTTTTTTACCATCAAGTGAATACGATCCAAGATAGTCATAGTTAAATTGTTTCTTCCAATGTCCGTTCATAATATATATTTCTGTTTAGTTGTTACTTAATAAAAAGGGAGGGGCGGTATAAAATGTTTCCCACCAGGACCCCGAAAATGGAACTTTCACTATTCACACCTTTGGTATAGCATTGTGCGACTTATCATATACGTGTCTTACCATACTTTCTATAATGCTATTGTACTCAAAAGCTAATTCTTTTTTAGTTACTACGTTACCATTATCTAAATGAAACGTATAGTCTAAATTAGGATAGTTTATACCATCAAAGCTCTTTATATGGTTATTAGTAGTTATAGAAACTCGACTAGCTTTAACCGATTCGTTAGCATTATATAGCCTGAATATCATCGGCTTGATTCGGTCTAATAAGATTTGGTTTTGATTCATCATATCGTTTTAAGTTTTAAAGTTCTGAACAAATGTAAACAAAATATTTTGAATTAAGAAAATAATCTAAAACATTTTAAATTCGAGCCTAGGTTTTTAAATATTTTAAGTAAACCATAAAAAAAAAACTTCATATTGATGGTTTGAAAAAAAATACATTTAATTTCATATATATGTAGTGAGTATGTAGTAAAAAATCAATAGGAGGGAAGCGAATGGATCAAATTTTGACAAATGCAAATTTTTAAGCATTTTTTTATTTGAAAATATTTTTTAGCGCGCGCCCACAAATTAACATACAGGTACATTTTTTTTATTTTTAAAAAAAACATTAATTTATTTTGCAGTTGTTAACATTTGTGTATATTTGCAATGTTATTAACCTAAAAACTAAAAACAAGATGAATGTACTTTTAATTACATCAACATTAGCAATATCAATTTTTGCTATATTATTTTTAAATGAATTAACAACTAAAAACTAAAAAAAATGTATCAACAAATTAATTTTTACGATTTTGAGAGAGCCTTTGTAGATAAAGGTAGAGAAAATGTATTTACTTACATAGCTAAAAAGGAGTTGTTTGACTGGATCGAATGCTTAGAAAACAATCAAAACAAAGGGATTGAATTAGATGTTATTTCTTTATGTTCTGAGTTTACCGAGTACGAAAGCATAATAGATTTCCAAAAAGACTACGGGAAAGAATATAAAACTATTCAGGACATAGAATATAATACTATATTAATTCCTGTTATAACTAACAAAGATAAAAATATTGAGTCGTTTATTATTGCAAACTTTTGAAGGTATGAAAAAAGAAAATAACAACCCTAAATATTTAAAATTCTTATTAAGTAGTAAATTAATTACTTTTCAAAATTATTTATTTAGACTTAAAGCAAGCCAGCTAAATATAAATACTTACCAAAAAAAAGAAACAAATGTATAAATACCAGGTAAAACAAACAGAAACAAAAAGCTACTTTTTTAAGTGGTTCGAATCTGAACAAGTAAAAGTATATACATTCGATACTTATAACAATGCGTTAATTTTTGCCCTTAGTGAGGAAATAAATACTTTCTCTTGCATTGTATCGGATAAGGTACAAACGACGCGTAAAACGTATAAAAACTATTATACACTAAAGCAATTCAAAAAACACTGTGTAAACAATCCAATGCATTTTTTAAATACTCAAAATTGTAGATTAGACGAAAAACAAATAGCGAACTACTATTTCTATTTAATCGGATCAAATAAACTAACCAAATTAAAAAAATATTAAGGCTATGAAGATTAGAGAATTAATAAAAAAACTACAAGAGGTAGGAAATCAAGATAGAGAAGTATCTATTGTAATAGGAAACGAAGACAACAACTCTATGGTATTTGATAAGTTTGAACTACATAATACAGACGATAACGAAACAAGTATAGAAATGTTTTGTTTTGATAAATATATGTTTGAACAAGATTACTGTAACTCAATTAGAGATATTAACAACACAAAAGACTAAAAATTATGAATATTTACAAATATGAATTTAAGTACGCAATTTTCACAAACGGGGTTGAAGTTTCGAGAGGAATAGAAACAGCTAAAGGTTATAATGAATCTATAGCTAAAAACAATTTAAGAACACGCCTTGAGGAGGGTTCTAATAACGATGAAGAAATAGAAATAGAATTAATTTAAACACTATTAAAACCCTTATATTAATTTATGAGGGTTTTTTTTATACCTATAATTTAACCACATACACCAGTATAAAATACAACCATATTAATACAATCTATTTAGAGAGCTTTACAGCTCTTTTTTTTGTGCCTTGTATACAAATATATTACTAATCTATTTAAGTAGCTTAGACACGCATTAAAATAGCTTGTATTGTATCGTATCGTATTATATTATATGTAGTGTATTCTTGTGTATGTAATTGTACAACTAACATAAAAGCATATTAATACACTCAAATAAAAATAATTTCACTTTTTTTTCGTGTGTATAGCATCGGAACACGTCGAGTAAATAAATTGATCCAAGGCTGTATATTTTTGCTGGTATAGGGGTGTGTTTATCACAAAATAAAAAAACCTAGAAAC
>Ga0233414_10000811_pt1 | contig 12425 bp, 23 predicted proteins | sample Na_anoxic_10_MG_FD_189020 | JGI IMG/M metagenome (GOLD analysis project Ga0233414, IMG submission 189020) | Seawater microbial communities from Saanich Inlet, British Columbia, Canada - Na_anoxic_10_MG | ecosystem: Environmental > Aquatic > Marine > Inlet | place: Canada: British Columbia...
CAAACGAACAACCTGAAACAGTAGTTGAGTTAATAGAAGGCGTGCAATATGATCTGCCCTTGAAAAACAACCACTTTATTACCAACAAGGAAAAGGGCACGGCTGAACTTGAAAATCCGTTGGTTCTAATCGTAGAATCAGTAATACCCAACGTGCGGAAGATTCAGTCAGTTCTTGAACATGTAATAAAGACAGGTAAAAGTTTGCTTATAATAGCAGATGTTGACCCGCAAGTAGTTTCGGCACTTTCAATGAATAAAGTAAAAGGAAACATAAAGGTTAACATTGTAGATGCACCGGTTTATGGTATTAGTAAAAAGGATACTCTAAATGATTTATGCGCGGTTACTGGTGCTACACTTATTAATGAAGACTTAGGTGATGATATGGATATTATAGATCCAGAACACCTAGGAGCTTGTTTAAAGTCTGTTACTAACCATGAGGATACTATCATGCAGGTTGATTTGGCTGAGAATAAAGATGTTTATGATATTGTTTTATTATTAGAAAAGCAAATTAAAGAAACTAAAAATCCTAACATAATAATTAGACTAGAAAAACGATTAGCTAAATTAAAAGCTAAAGTTGCTACAGTAAAAGTAGGTGCTAATTCAGAGTTAGAATTAAAAGAAAAAAGAGATAGAGTAGAAGATGCTATTTGTGCTACAAAAGCTGCGATCAAACAAGGTATAGTGCCAGGAGGCGGTATAGCTTTATTAAACGCTGCACAGCAATTAAAACCAATGTCAATAGGCGAGGAAGTACTTTACTGTGCTATTAAAGAGCCTTATAAATTGATACTTAAAAATGCTGGCGTTGAAGATTATAAAACACCAGAAGTAGAAGGCACGGGATTAGACGTGGTTACAGGAAATACGGTTGATATGGTGAAAGCCGGAATTATAGATCCTTTGCTAGTTACTAAAAGTGCATTAATGAACGCAGCCTCAGTAGCCACAACAATATTATCTACTGATTGTGTTATTAATAACATTAGAGCATGAAAGCAGTAGGTAAATTTATAGTTATAGATCCAGTCAAGGAAACTGATGTAACTACAAAAGGTGGATTAATCTTAGCTGAGAAGCAAAGAGAAGATGTTAGATATAGAAGAGCTAAGGTTATAGAACCTGGTTCTGATGTGTCGGTATTAAAAAAAGGTGATGAAGTTTACTACGACAAAGCAGCTGGATTTAATATTGAAATAAACAAAGAAGAATATAAAGTTATTAAAGAGTTTGATGTAGTTATTATACTATGAGAAAATTGACTTCTGGAGATTTAAAAGAATTAGGTTTACTTAAGCATTATAGAATAATAAGAAAATGGGCTTGTAAAACTAATAACTTAAACGACGCAGAATTAGAATTATTAATATATCTTGATGCTATGGATATGTTTACTAAAGATGATTTTATAAAAGGTACGTACTCATTCAGCTGGGACAATAGGCGCTGGAACAGATTATTGAAGCAAGGGTGGATTATAGTGTGGCGAAAAAGAAACCACACCACTCAAAAATATCATATATACAAAGTTTCATATAAGTGCAAACAGCTGATAAGTCGCATGTACCGTATAATGCTAGGCGAAGAAGATATGCCTACAACAAAATTAGAAAATAGCAATAGATATAGTTTTAAAGTAATAACTAAATCTATAGAGTATGTTAATAAAGACAAAACAAGATAATGGCAAAATTAGAACAAAATAGACATGGATTATTTCCAGGTGGAAAGCATGGTAGTACTGGAGGACCTGGTACTGGAAAAGTAAAAAGAGCAGTAAAAAACTTATCAAGAAAAGTAAAAAATAAAGCTAATGAAGTTGCTAGTAATGCAAAAAAGAAAAAAGAGATCCTTGAAAATAGTAAAAAAGAAAATGAACTAGCTGCTGCGGGATCAAGCAAAAACCCTAGATTTCTTCAAGGTAAAGACTTACCTAAGGATCCTGACGCAGGTATAAGAAAATTATCACCAGCAGTTCAAACAAAAATGGGTTATAACTCAATGTCTCAAAAGAGAATGGGATTGCATCAGCAAAAAGAAGAAAGACGATTTGCTCAAGATAGGTCAGATAGTACAGCCATATTTATGGCCGGAACAGCACCTGGGCAGTTTAACAACCCTTCTTGGAAAGCGGCTGCAGATAGCGCTAAAAAAGCAAACCCTAATATTGATGCTGATGAAATAAAGTCTTCAGATATATATAAACCTACAAAATTTGCTCCTGATATTGAAAATTCATATGGAGAAGTTTCAAAACATTTAGATGTTGTAAACAAAAGATATGGTATAGGAAAAAAGCTTCCTCAAGACAGAGCTCTTGAAGCTGGAGGTAGTAGACCAATGCACCAAGCTACAACTTCTCAAATAGATCCACTAACTGGAATGCCTTTACAAGCTAATGCTCCTCAACTGGGTAATTTTAGTGGTTTTAATGAAATACCTATGTACGATCAGTCAATGAGCCCAGGTGCTATAGCTCAAAAAAGAACTGGAGAATATTATAGCAAACAAAACACAGACTACACTAATTCTAATTCTTCAAAAATTCCATTGTATGAGAGAAATAGAAAAATAAATAAGATAAATCTTATGGAAGGCAGAGGACCAAACCTTGATTCTATTCAAAAAGTAAATCCTGAAGGAACTAGCGACGCTATAAAAAGTTATTACTCACCTGAAAATAAAACACAGTATAAAAAAGACCTTAAAAAATCTGAAGAATCATTTTCGAGATTAAACAAAGACGAACAATACAAATTATAAAAATAATTAATTATGCCAAGCTACGGAGAAGAACAAATACCTGCAGGTTTAAAAAACCCAAGATGTGGTTGTAACCCATTACCAGGAACAAGAATGATGAAGTCAAACAATGCTGTTATAACACCAACGCTGGGTGGAGTATCTAACATTGAATACAAAGGTAACGCAGTATTAAACGCAAATAGATAAATGGATATGGAAGATGTGAAGTTGTATTTACTTAATGCATCTTCATTTGCTTTAGCCACTTTAAACTGGGTAGAGCCAATGTTAGAGATATTATTACTTACTTTAACCATAGGGTATACTGTACACAAGTGGTTATTATTACATAAGAAAAAATGAGATTAGTAAACGAGATTATAGTACATTGCTCCGCAACTAGAGAAGGACAACAGATTACGGTAGATACTATTAGAGACTGGCATTTAGCTAAAGGTTGGAACGATATAGGTTATCATTTTTATATTGATTTAGACGGAACAATAAATAAAGGTCGTGATATTGATAAAATGGGTGCTCATTGCAAAGGTCACAATCGTAATTCCATAGGAATTTGCTATTGCGGAGGCGTAGATAGCGATGGTAAGACACCAAAGGATACAAGAACACAAGAACAGAAAGATAGTCTCTTAAATGTGCTTAAAACACTTAAAGCAATGTACCCAGAGGCAGTTATTTATTCACACAACGAGTTTGCTAACAAAGCATGCCCGTCATTTGATGCAACAGGAGAGTATGAAAATATCTGAAAACACAGAATTTAAAATAGATGTAAAAACAGTAATAGGTATAATCATGTTAACAACAACTCTAGTTGGTATGTATTATACATTACAAGATGATATTGACTTAGCTAAAAGGTTACCACCTACAGAAGTTAAGAGATTAGAATATGATTTAAAAGAACAATGGAATCATGCTAATATAGAAGATCTAAAAGAAAGAGTTGATATGATGGAACAGATGGGTGATATACTATCTGAAGAGATTAAAGTGCTTTCTACATTAGTGAAAGATGGTACAAAAACTGACGGCAAGTTAGACGAATTAGCTAAACAAGTTTTAGCATTAAAATCCAAAAAAAGAAAATAATGGCAGATTCATGTTGGCCTGGCTATGTAGCTGATGGCGAGAAAAAATCCCCTAGTGGAAAAAAAACCAAGGGTGGAGCAATAAAAATGGTTAACAATTGTGTTAAAAGAGGTTCGATAAACCAATTAAGACAAGAAGCCACAGGTTTAAAAAATTCTGACTATTCTAGTCTTGTTAATAATGTTAATCAAGCTGGAACAGACGCTATTAACTTAGTTGCACCATCTAAATCTAAAAAAGAGAGTGAAGAAGAAATTATTGAAGAAGATTCAGGTACGAGTAGAAGAGAATTAAGAAGAGATAGAAGAGAATTAAGAAAAGATAAAAGAAAACAAAACCAAAAAAATAGATCAGGAGCTTCGTCTAGACCTGCATTTTAAATATGGCAATTAGAAAAACTACAAAAGGTAAAGGTCGCAATTTTAGGTCAACTAAAGAAGGCGCCGGTATGACTGCTAAAGGTGTAAAAGCTTATAAGCGTAAAAATCCTGGTAGTAAACTAAAAACAGCTGTAACTGGTAAAGTAAAAAAAGGTAGTAAAGCTGCTAAAAGAAGAAAATCATTTTGTGCTAGATCGGTTGGTTGGACTGGTGAAAGAGGTAAAGCGGCTAGACGCAGATGGAAATGTTAATTTTATGGAATCAAAAGGTTTAGGAGATAGTATAGAAAAATTTACAACAGCAACAGGGATAAAAAAAGTTGCTAATATGATACCTGGTGGATGTGGTTGCAATAATCGCAAAAAGTGGTTAAATCATAAATTCCCTTACGTGCATAAAAATAAATAATGGAAAAATCAAAACAAAAAGTTGAACAAGATTATGCTAGAAACGCTATTCATGATTATGAAAGTGGTCACAAAAGCGAAGCTAAATATGAAAAGAAAAAAGAATTAGAAGTTGCCGCTGGAGAAACTCACGGCTACTCTGCTTCTGTTCATAAAATACACAAGCATATGAAATAATATGGCGTTTAGATTAAAAGCTCCTTATAAAATAGATAATACACCTATTTATAGAACTGGTAAAGATCATACTATAAACGGAGAAACTAAACTAAACGGCAGCATAGTGATAGCAGATGACATAAGTGATCCGTTAGAATTAGAAAACGTTATTAGCCACGAGAAAGTTCATATTGATCAGATTCGAAGAGGCGACTTAACACACGATGATATAAACTACTATTGGAAGGGCAAAAAATATCCAATTGAAAAAATAGCTTCAACCAAGAGTACGCCTTGGGAAAAAGAAGCTTATAAAAAAGAAAAACACAAAAAACATAGAAGATGAATAAAGATTTAAAATACACAGGAGACGTAATTGATGGTTCTTCTGGAGATATGTCACAAGAAAGATCTGGCATATACCAAGATAGAGTTAATGGTAAATTACCAATGGATAGAGTAAAAGGTCACTATCAAATGAGAGATGATAAAATGGCTCAAATGAAAGAAACTTTTGAAAGAAAAGGTGGATCAAGTAATAGAATTGCTGATGGTGTTAAATCAGCTTTTAATGAAGTTATTGATATTGACAAAGATGGAGATACAGTTTTTGATGACAAAAACAAGGATGGAAATATGGTTACTAGAGGTTTAAAAGCTGTAGGTAAATTTATTACAGATTTTGACAAAAGAGCTCAACCAAGTAGTAATATTAGAAGACGATAAATTGAATTTTTCTAAAACTGGATATTTAAGAAACAGCCCCGATGTTAATAAACCCGTCAACTATATAGAAGGCGGGTCTATTACTATGAAAGGAGTAGACTTTAAAGTTTTAGCAATACCCAGTAATGGGACAGCTGTAGTGATGGAACCTGGTAAAGATTATGATTTTCCAGGCGCAGCTTATGTAAAAGAAATACCATTAAAATGAGTAAAAAGAAATTTAACGAAACTAAAATAGGTGCTTTTTTATCTAGTAAAGCCCCAAAAATATTAAATGCATTAGGCGATGTGTTGCCTAACCAAGGAACTCTTGGTTTAGTAAAAAATCTTATATCGAGTGATAATAAGATTAAGGCTATTGACAAAGAACAAGCTATGAAACTTATAGAGCAAGATATAGCTGAAATGAAAGAAGTCTCTAGCAGGTGGAGAAGCGATATGAAAAGCGATTCATGGCTTTCAAAAAATACTCGACCACTAACTCTCATATTTTTAACTGGTTCTGCAGTGTTTATGATGAGTATAGATTCTTTTCATTTACAATTTGAAGTAGATGAAGCTTGGATAAGTCTATTAAAAACACTACTAGTAACAGTTTATGTAGCATACTTCGGAAGTCGTGGTGCTGAAAAAATAACAAAAATAAATAAATAAAATGAACGGATTAAACGGAAATGAAGCAGCTCAACCAAGAGTTTTTGCTCACGATGCTATACCTTTAAATTTAAGTGCTTCTTCTGGTGCTAGCTATGGCTTTGCTAAGTCATTAAAAATAACAAGTGACACTGGAACACCCGGCTGGATCTTAAATACACTCTATACATCATCAACGAATAGTGTTAAGATTAGAGTAACTGCTTTAAAAGCTGATGGTAGAATTGGCTCAATAAGAATAGTAAATCCAGGCACCGGACTTGTTGCGAATGATACTTTAACTTTCACAGGTGGTGGTGCTACTGCTGTACTAACAGTAGAAGCTTTAGGCTTACCAGCTACATATCAAAGAGGAGCTTGTTTATACGTGGGTAATTCTGGAACTAACGGTATAGTATGTGTTGTAATGGAGAGTGGTGACGAAGTTATTTTTAAAGGTGTAACTTCTGGAAGTTTTTTACCTATATTAGCTACAGATGTTTTAAGACAATCTACTGATCCAGTAAGTGGTACAGCTGTATCAACTGACGCAAGTGATATTATAGCATTATACTAGTAGATGAAACTAGGTATGGGGCTTCAAGTGCCCGATATATCTACCTTACCTGGACCTTCAAGACCAGGTGGTGGTGTAAAACCTGTTGACCCTACTGATCCAACTAGTTTTTTACAACTAGAGAACTCTACATTTAGTGCTTTTGTTAGCTATTTAGCTGAGTTGGAAAATAGTAACTTTGTTATAGGATTAGAAAATTAAATAATATGGCTAATGCAAAAATAAGTGATGACAGTGTATTTGTTCCAAAAACAGATATACTAGACGTAGTTGGTTTAGCTGGATTTGATAATAATGGTAATGTAAAAATATCAGGGCTACAATTAAAGACTACTGTTCTTTCTGGTGCTATTCAAACTATAACAGCAACATCTCCGCTAATTAGAACAACGGGTAACGATACTACTATATCTATATCACAAGCAAATACAAACACAGACGGGTTTTTATCTTTTACAGACTGGAATACATTTAATAACAAAAGTGAAACAAATGGTACTGTAACAGAGGTTAATGGAACTGGATCTATTAGTGGTATAACTTTAGATGGTAAAGTTACATCTAGCGGCAACATAACACTTGGCGGAAGTTTGTCTTTAACATCTTCTGATGTAACTAATGGTTTGGGTTTTGCGCCATACCCAAGTTCTAATCCTAATTTATTTACTTCTAACACTGGAACTATAACTAGTATAGTTTTTAATTCACCGTTAACTGGTGGAACTATAAACAGCTCAGGTACCGTATCTATTCCAGCAGCTACTACTGGTAATAGTGGATATTTAACACAGTCAGACTGGAATACATTTAATAATAAAACTAATTTTGCAAAACCAGCTATATTTGCGGCAGGCCCTTCGCTAGCTAGTGGGGTTTCGGCTAGTGCAGTTAGAGCTCTAATTGGAGCAGGCACAGGTGATGGAGATGTTACGGCTAGTTCTTCTACTAACTTTACAAACAAAACAGGTAATATATCTCAGTGGACAAATAATAGCAGCTTTACAAGTAACACAGGTACAGTAACCGAAGTTAGCACTGTAGCTCCTTTATCTGGATTAATTACCGGACAAGGTAGTTTGTCTATTTCCAAGTCTGATCAAAACACTAATGGATACTTATCCTCAGGTGATTGGAGTTCTTTTAATGGTAAAACTAGTTTTGCTGAACCTGGTATTTTTTCTGGTGGCGGAACACCAACTTTAGCTTCTAATGTAACTGGGCAAGAAATTAGAAGTTTAATTGGAGCAGGTGTTGGTGACGTAACTTCTGACAGCGCAACGGACTTCACAAATAAGACAGGAGATATATCTCAGTGGACAAACGACATGAGTTTCACTGCTAATCTAGGAACCGTAACGCCTGATGGAGCCGCAGATTTTACTAATAAAACTGGTAGTAATTTACAATGGACAAATGATGCTGGTTATATTACTACAGAGTCAGATAGTCAAAATCTTTCATTTTCTAGTCCTAATTTAAGTATATCAAATGGTAATTCAGTAGATCTTTCTGCTTTAACAAATGATAATGATTATGTGGATGGTGCTAGCTATGCCACTGGAACTCTTACTTTAAATAGAACAGGTAGTTTAGCTAACATAACAGCTACAGGGTTTTTACAAGTAGGTTCGTCAATTACCGACGCGTTGGCTGGCAATACCACTACGATAACCACTCAACAGGCAGGAGAAATAACTGCCAATACTGCTAAAACTGGTATTACAGTTCAGCAAGCTGGGGAAATAACTGCCAATACTGCTAAGGTGGGTATAACTAATGCTCAAGCTGGAGAAATAACCGCCAACACTGCTAAAACTGGTATTACAACAGCGCAAGCAGCTGAAATATCAGACAACACATTAAAGGTTAGTATGGTCATAGGTAATGCGTCAAATGAAGCTATGGCCGGAGACACTACAATACCTAATAACAATAACCAATTAACAAATGGTCAAAATTTTATAACAGCTGCATCTGTACCAGATGTTAATGATGGTACACTTACTATATCATTAAACGGCACAGATACAACTTTTTCTGCAAATCAATCTGGAAATTCAAGTGTGTCTATAACCACAGGCGATAGCGACAACTTCTACGTTACTGGAGCTTCTTATACAGCTGACACTTTAACACTTACTAGAAATGGTGGTTTAGCTGACGTTACAGCCAATGGATTCTTACAAGTAGGTACAACCTCAAGTGATGCTTTGGCGGGGAATACAGTAACTATAACTAGTGCCCAAGCAACAGCTATAAATGACAATTCTTTAAAAACATCATTTCCTGGATTTGGCGTAACTAGTACCACAGCTTTAAGAGGCGATACAACTACAATAACTAGTGCCCAAGCAACTGAAATAAATGCAAATACAGCTAAAACTGGTATTACAACAGCACAAGCAACTGAAATATCAGATAACACTTTAAAAACATCATTTCCTGGATTTGGCACAACTAGTACTACGGCTTTAAGAGGCGATACAGTTATTCCACCACCTGCTCCAGTTGACAGTGTTAATGGTCAAACAGGTGCTGTAACTTTAACAACTATTACACCTGCACAAACAAATGAAATAGCAGCTAATACTTTAAAAACATCTATGGTTCTTGGAACTGCCGCTAATGAAGCATTGGCTGGTAATACTCCATTATTACAAATAGGTACTACTTCAACTACAGCATTAGCTGGAGACACTTTTATACCAAGAGTAAAGGGATATACGGGTTCAATACAATTTATGGATTGCAAAGGGGAATGTCTTGAAATGGTTATAGACAATGGATTAATAGTTGAAATTAATGGAGCTGAAAGATAACATTAAAAAACAATATGAAAATAAGTTTAGGAATATCAATATCAGATTTAGGGAGTTTACCTGGTTCAAGACCTGGAGGAGGAGGAGGTACTCTTTTTTCTTTTAATTCGTCAGATACATCACAAAATTCCGAAGCACTTGCTTGCGAGGAAACTGCAAACACCGCTAGGTTTAAAAGCAGTCCATCTTCAACGCCTGTTGCCATTGGAGATGTTATTTTTAGAGAATTAGATGGCGTAAGTTATCTATCCGATGGCTACTGGTTGTCAGGTATTAATGGAGCGTGGTTTGAAATAAAAGGAGATGGAGTTGTATTATCAACTGGATCATGTGCAGAGCCTATTAGTAAATTTGACAGTACTACAGAGCCAGCAGAAACTGGAGAAGGTCTTTGTGAAGCAGTTCCAACAGATTCAATGTTTAAGGCGGGGACAAGTAGTTTAACCGTCGGTGATATTATATATATGAATATTGAAGGCACGGAGACAGCTGCTCCTGGCTTCTATAGAAGCAAAAGTTTAGTTTATGAAACAGACTCAAAGGGAAGTGGTGAAATTATTTCTATAGCTCAGTGTTCAAAATAAAATTTTCTGTTAGTTATGTTAAAAAAATAATTAACAAGTAATAGTATAAGTAATAAACAACAAACAATAAAATCAAATAAAATGGATAAAATAAAAGAAGAAGACTTAAAGTTAATAATAGAACAGCAAACTCAACTGCATGATCTAGTAAATAGTATAGGTATGTTAGAAGCTAAAAAACATGGAAACTTACATGATATAGCTACTTTAAATAAAGAAATAAATGAATTTAAAGAAGTTTTAGAAGCTGAATATGGTCAAATCCAAATAAACATGGAAGATGGTTCTTATACTAAAATAGAAAAAGAAAATGTCGAAGGTAATAAGGAAGATTAGTATAGGTTCTGATTACAAAAATGATGCTATGCACTATCAAAAAGGCCAAGAAGTTTATGGTGGTCATATTATAAATGATATTATTTTTAAAAAAGAAGATAATTCTTATAATATTTTTATAACTAAAAACGATGAAGTTTTACCTTGGAAAAAGTTTAACTCAAACATGGCAGTTTCTGTAGAGTACGATCTTAAGTATTAATGAAAAGCTTATATAGCTTTATCGTAAAACCTTTAAACAAAAGATACGATAATATAAAAAAAATAGGTAGTAAAAAACTTATTATTAATACAGGTATTGAAGATCATCAATTTATCAGTAAAAAAGCAGTTGTAGTTTCTACTCCGGCTGCTTTTAAAACTAAAGTAAATGTAGGAGATGAAGTCTATATTCATCACAATATATTTAGAAGATGGTATGATCAAAAAGGAAGAGAACGAAATAGTTCAACTTATTTTAAAGATGATTTTTATTTTGTTTCACCTGAGCAAATCTATATGTACAACTTAAAACCACATTTAGATTATTGCTTTATAAAACCAGTTTTAAATACCCATTTTCTAGAGAATAGAAAAGAACAACCTAATGTTGGTATAGTAAAATATACTAATAACACCCTAGAAGCGCTAGGAATCACTCCTGGAACACTTATTACGTTTACCCCAAACTCTGAATTTGAGTTTATTATAGATGGTGAACGACTCTATTGTATGAAATCAAATGATATAGCTTTAACCCATGAATATAAAGGAAACGAAAAAGAAAATAATCCAAGCTGGGCAAAAAGCAGTTGAAGAATTAATTAAAGTAGCAAAAGAAAAGATTGTAGACTCAGACGACGATGTAAGCGCTGATAGATTAAAAAATGCTGCTGCAACAAAAAAATTAGCAATATTTGATGCTTTTGAAATACTAACTCGTATACAAATAGAAGAAGATATTTTAAACGAAAAGCCCAAGGAAGTTAAAGAGCAAAAAACTTTTAAAGGTTTTGCAGAAGGGAGAAGTAAATGAGTCTTCCTTTTAATTTAGAAAAAGAATTTACATTTTTAACTTATAATCAAACGCTATGGAGCGAAGTTAAAGAAGTTGTTAATCCTAAAATTTTAAAAAAACAAAATCGTTTAAAAAAATGGGAGTATGGTTATAACTCTGATTATGATTTTATAGTAATAAGTAAAACTGGACAAATTGGACAAATCATTGAAATACAAAATCTCAGGATTGCTTTACCAGCAACAAATGAACCGTTTAAACGAAGCGAAGTTAAAGCGGATCAAAGATGGGAAAAGCAAGAATACCCAAAAGAACTAAGTAGAATAAAAAGTAGATTTGATTGGGAAGAATATCCACCTGAATTTAAAGAAAAGTGGTATGATTACATTGATAAAGAATTTACCAAAAGAGAACAGGGTTTTTGGTTTTATATTAAAGGTAAACCTATTTATATCACTGGTACTCATTATATGTACTTACAATGGTCAAAGATTGACGTTGGAGCACCAGATTATAGAGAAGCAAATAGATTATTCTTTATATTTTGGGAAGCATGTAAAGCAGATAACAGATGTTACGGGATGTGCTACCTTAAGAACAGAAGGTCTGGATTTTCATTTATGTCCTCAGCAGAGCTTGTTAATCAAGCGACGATATCCAGTGATGCCAGATTCGGTATATTATCTAAATCTGGGGCAGATGCTAAAAAAATGTTCACAGACAAAGTTGTACCAATATCCGTTAACTATCCGTTTTTCTTCAAGCCGATCCAAGACGGTATGGATCGTCCTAAGACAGAACTGGCGTATAGGGTTCCGGCTTCAAAACTTACTAGAAGAAAGCTTGAAAGTAATGAGCAATTAAAAGAAATCGATGGGCTTGATACAACTATTGACTGGAAAAACACAGGCGACAACTCTTACGATGGTGAGAAATTA
>Ga0233414_10000813_pt1 | contig 12423 bp, 4 predicted proteins | sample Na_anoxic_10_MG_FD_189020 | JGI IMG/M metagenome (GOLD analysis project Ga0233414, IMG submission 189020) | Seawater microbial communities from Saanich Inlet, British Columbia, Canada - Na_anoxic_10_MG | ecosystem: Environmental > Aquatic > Marine > Inlet | place: Canada: British Columbia...
CAAACGTAGCAGCGTCAATAGCTCCAGTAGTTCCATCAGGCATTGTGTATAACACATTGCTTTTAGTTCTAGCTAATGTATCATCAAAATCAAATACTCTAATTTTCTTAACAGGTTGGTCTAGTTTTCTACCGTTTGCTAAAGCTTTATCAGTTTTCTCTAAAGCGTTTATAGCTTTCTGCACAGTTATAGGTTCGCTATACTCTATAGATTCAGGAATTAAATCGCTATCACGTTTTGAAGCCATTGACTTTCCTGGTACTAAAGGTAGAGATGCTTTTATTTCACTCGCAACATCTAAGTCTGGGTTTTTTAAACCCTCTAATATAGCTTCGTTTTGAATACTAGAAGCTTGTACCTTTTCATTAGCATTATACTTATTGTATACTTTTGGATCAATACCAAATCCGCTCTCTTCAGCTATAGTTTTACCGGTTAAAGGGTTTACTAAAGTTTGAAGATCTATTCCAGCCGCAGCTAGTCTAGATATTGGATTGTCAAAAACACTTTGACCTTCAACTAATGTTGAATCTAATTTAGCCATGTCCAACTGATCGTCATTCTTTTTAGACAACTGCGTTTGATAGTAGTTTTCTTTTATAGCGCTCATTACAGTGGAGGCAGCATTGTTTTTAATAGCTAACATTATACTAGCGCCTACTACAGAAGCTGGAGGATTGTGCTCTTCTCTATATTTATTACCTTCTTTTTGGGTTTTCTTTGCTTCTTCTCTTGTGGCGTATTCCATCAACGTGGACCTATACTTAAAAGGTGCGGCTATTTTTATTAGTCCTTCGGTGGCTTGGTAGCTTTGTATTATTATAGCACCTGCTATGTCTAAAGACATACCTCTTGCAACAGCGTCTGTTAGGTTTTTTACAACATGATCAAGTACTTCCATGTTTATTTTAGACTGAGCAATCCCTTCTGCTGTAAAACCTTTTTTAACAGTGTTTCTTTTAGCAGGTTTTCCTTCATATTTAGAAGCAGATTCTATTAGCGTTATATAAGCGGGATCTGTTTTTCCATAATATAACCTAGAAGGTTTAGCAACCCAGTTTTTTATCTCACCACCAAGCTTGCCTTGATCACTTTTTGTTTCGTAAAACTTACCGTCGGTGGTTTTAACGAATTGAATTGGATTTTTTAATCCAGCTCTTTTAGCGTCACCAACAGTGTTATACATTTTTCCATTAGCTGAGTTGCTGTAGAAGGTTTGTCTACCTCCACTACCCATCATACCAGCTTCTATAGAAGCAGTATCTAGACCGAATTCCGTAACAGCTTTTTGCATGTCGTCTTGCAACGATTTTCTAGTTTTTTCATTTATAGGTGGAGAAGAAAAACCTAGCTCTCTAGCTAATTGAGTCTTACTTCTTAAACTAGCGACTTCTTTAAATGCGTTTTTAAGCTCAGGAGACATTTCAGCTTCCGTAGTTATACGTTTGCTAGCCATTGACTTTGGCTTTCCAGCACCTAAATCAGCCTTAGCTTGTTTAGAGTCTAATTTAGATCTTCCAATAGTATTTATGACATTGTCAACGTACATTTTAGATAAACCCGTTAGAGCGCTTCCAAACTCAGTTCTAGCTGGTCCTTTGACTGGTATACTAAGCTCTCCAGTAGGCGTTATGCCAATTAAGCTTTGTAGTTTGGAAATAGCTTCTTTACCTATAGTCCCTTTAAATTCAGGTTTTAACTTATAAACTTGAGTTTGACTTGTTTTGCCTAAACTTCTACCCTTAGGATTAGATACATCAGGGATAGCTCTAGTGACTTTATCGTAAAATACTTCTAGTACTTTAGGGTTAATTCCAAGAGCTCTACCGTAAACATCTCTTGAAACATCTATAGACTCTCCTTGTTTGTTTATTATTGTTTCTTTAGTAGCAACATTATACTCAGGCATAGTTTTTATAAAACTTCTAACATTTTCTGAGTTTTTAAACACGTTTTGCAAAGTGTTAGCTTCAGAAGAAGTTGGGTCAGTTTTAGTTCCACCGTACTTTAAACTTGCATTACCACGAACTTTTTTACCTTCTATACCAAATAAATTCTCAGCTACTTCGTTGAAATATTTATTATTTAAACTTTTAAAGTTAGGTCTGTCAGCGTCTTTTACTTGTACTATATTATCTAGATCTTGCTTTTTATTTTTAGCAGGACCAAAACTAGTGGCGTCGGTTTGTTTAGTAGGGGTTTCTTTTACAGGTTCTGGTTTTTTATTGTTAGTTGTTCCTGGATCAACTATTTGCAATGTACTATCATCCTGTCTTTTCTCTAGTTTTCTTTTTTCACCTTCTTCAAACAGCTTTGTTCTGGCGGTTACTTTAGCCCATGCTGTGTCGGCAAATATTTTTTCACCAAAAGCCTCAGGTCCAACCACACTATCGTCTTTTCTTTTAGCTTCAGGGTTAAAATTATAGACTCTAAATAAAATATCATCAAGCATTTTATCGCTTTCTTGACGTGTACCTCTTGATTTTATGTAGTTACTCATGGCGCCGCCTGGCTTTAACGCGTCAGCTATAACTTTACCACCTCTTTCACTTTGAACCCAAGCGTCAAACTCTGCTTTTGTTTTTAAAGTATTTGGCACGAGATTATTTATAGAATCTAAAACGGTCTCTGAACCTGTATCTCTCTTGCTAGCTTTAGCTGAGCCATCTGAGTCTTTATTTTTAGTTTGTTTGTTTAACTCTAAGTCTATATTACTAACAAGATTTTTTTCTGCTGAAATAATCAATTCAGTTCCCGCCTCTAGGTCTTGACCTCCTGTCTTGTTTAACTGCTTAAGCTGCTTTAGCGTTATGTCTGGGAATTTTTCAGCTACATCTTCTATAGTTTCTCCCTCTTGAACTACATAAGTGTTATTGACTTCTAAATCATCATCAACAAGCGCTCCCTTAGCTCCTTCTAATCTTACCTTGTTTTCAGCTGCTGACCAGCCTTTACCAGCGTCAGTAGACTTATTGTAAGCTACTATAAAATCAAAAACATCTTTTCCAGTGTCAAATCTTAAATTTAAAGGTTGTTTGTTTGTTGGGTTTTTTAAGAAGTTCGATATTTTTTTACCTATGTTTTTATACCAAGCCTCTTGCTTTGGGTTGTATTGAATATCGCCGCTAGAAAGGTATTCACTCATTAAAGGTATAACTTCAGACCAAGTGTCTTCTGCTGAATACTTTGAGTCATTAACGTACGACTGAAATTTGCTTAAAAACTTAGCTCCTCCACTTATTTCTTTGTTGTTAAGAAACTCTAGCATTAAAGATTTACCAAACTTAATAGCAAGTTCTGGATTTCCTTTAAGAGCTTGCTCCCAAAAAGGATGCAATGTTTCATGTTTACCACTCGTATAAACATTGTCTTCTGCAGACACTTGATCGTTTATCAATATAACTTTCTTTGTCACGCCATCTTCTTTAAATTCTAAAGATTGACCATAACCTACGTCTTCTATAACTTTTCCTCCTTTAGCTATAATTTCTGCTTTTTTGACGTCTATTTCTTCTTGACTACCAAAAGGAAGAAACTCAACATCCATTTCAGCAGCTTTAGCTTTTGATCCTTTTCTGGAAATAGATTTTTCAAGTTCTGGTTTTACTATTTCAGCAAGAGCCTCTCTTTTGTTTTCTATTTTTATATCAATATTTTCATGGAAAGCTTCATCTATAGTTTTTTTCCTGTTTTGAAGATCTGCAATTTCTTGAAGTATTATAGCTGATTCAAGTTGAGTCTCTGAACTAACGCTTGAAGGTATGCCGGACATTTGATTGTTTACAGCTTTAATTTGAAACATAACATCTGAAACCTGCTCAGTGGTAGCTTCTCCATCTATCACCATCTTGTTTAACAAGTCTTTTGTTCCAGCTACATCTTTACTTAGTATGTATAAGTTTTGTAATTGCTGTTGTGCATTAGGTTTAAAACCTGGTAAGTTTAAATTAGAAAATGCTGCACCAGCTCCAAAAGAAAGTATGCCAGTACTGATAAAGTCCTGTCTAGTAAATGTTTCGTCTAATATATTAGCGCCTGCTTTTTTGTTTATAAGAGCGTTTAAGCCTAAAGTCTCAAGCCCTGTTTGCAGTTCTTCTTGAACAAACTCTTGACCGCCAGCTCCTGCTGTTTTAGTAGCACCCTGTTTAGTGGGTTTTAATTTTTTAAAATTATCTATAATTATTTTAGTAAATTCAGATTTACCTCCTTTTTTATAACCACGAATAGCTTGGTTTACAGCGTTATTAACGTTAGCAGCTTTGTTAAAAGCTTTCATGTATTGAGATGTAGGAGCAAACAAACTAGTTGTGCCGTAAAGAATCCCACCTAATCTACCAGCTGTTTCAGACAATTCTGAAGCTTCGTCAACATTTACTCCAGCATTTATTAGCTGGCTATACGTGTCTTTTTTTGTGGAAACATAACCGCTCGCTGTGTAGTAAGTTAAAGCGTCAAATGAAGTTTTTGGCATTTTTAAAGCCGTTGCTAATTTACCTATTTTGGTTACTTTTGTAAATTTACCTAAACCATAAACAGAAGCTATATCAAACATCATAGTGCCACCAGTTGCAGCAAACTGCTCAGTGGTTCCAGCGCTGCTAAAAGAAGTTCCTCTTTTTTTACTAGTATTTAAAGCTTTGCTTATATTAGCATACTCTTCTTCTGTTACGCTACCTAGTGTTGTTTGATTAGTGGTGTCGTATATATTTCCATCTTCATCTTTTATGTATGTAATACCATCAACATCAGCTTCAACCCCTTCTACGTAACCATATCTTACGTCTGTAGCCGATCTTAACAAGTCTCTTTCTGAATTTAAATTTCTAGCTACACCTATATCATAACCTAATAAAGACCTCAACTCTAAAGCTTGATCTTCAGCTTGACCTATAAATCCTTGAAAAGCTTTTCTAGTACTGTCAAAAAGCAAGCCTTCAGCAGTTCCTTGCGCTTTTATAGCGGCTCTTTTTTCGTCTCCAGCGGCAATTGCTTGTTTTTCAGCTGTAACTAGTTCTGGAAAAAGATTATCTCTGTAGCCTTTGAATTTTTTTAAATCAAAAGGAGCAAAAGTAGATTGACCGTATTCTTTTTTAAAATACTTTTTAGCTTTTAATATAGCCTCATCTAAACTTTTAACGTCTTTGAATTTAGTTTTATTTTTGCTTATATAGCTTAAGTAAAGCCTATTGTTGTATCTATCAGTTTGATCAGCTACATATAAATTTAAGTAATTGTCTAAATCTCTTTGCCTGTTAATTTCTAGTCTAGAGTAGTCTTCAGGACTTAGGTCATACGTGCCTAGACTACCGTAAGAATCTTTAAAGTAATTATTTGTATAATCTTTTGTATAGCCTCTTTCGTTCATAAAGCCTAAAAAGTCATCAACATTAAACCCTGTGTTTAGGTTTTTTAAATCCGATAGCAAATAGTCTTCTTCAACACGTCTAACGCCTTGTCCTGGCTCATTTATTTCTAATTCACCTTCATACTCTAAGCCTTTAAACTCTTCGTAGTTGTTTTCGACGTTATAAGCCTCTTTTATAACAATGTTTTTGATTTTTCTATTAATATCTAAATCAGAAACACCTATAGCTATTGTAAACTCTTCGTTTTGTTTATTTCTTTTAGACTCTTCTATAGTTTTAAAAGGCTTTAAAGGGTCTTCTTCTAAAGACCTAGGAGATAAAGCCTTGTCTTCTTCTGTTATATTTAAAGAATTACCTACATTAAAATCTTCAGAAACCTGTTTTTGTTTTTGTTTTTGTTTAAAAAACTTTTCTTTGTTAAAATCAGAATGACCAAACTCAGAGGCAATAGCATATTCCCCTGTTGAACCTGCTTCGTGTTGTTTCCACTCTTCAGAACCTTCTGGCTTGTAAGAATAAACGCTTTTTCCTTCGTCGTTTATGTCATATTTATAATCAAATTTATTGGCAGATATAGATTCACCTGGTTTTGCTACAGCTGTGTATTGTTCGTATTGTATTTGTGATTTTCTAGCTTGATCCATTTCTTTATCAGTCATACCAGAACCAAAAAATCTAGGCTCTTGAGATACTAATTCTCCACTTCCAGAATCTGAACTCTCGGATGCTTCCGGTGTCGGTACTACAGCCGCATCTGTTTCCGCAGCACCGTTTGTCTTTACTTCTTCAACAGGAGTTTCAATTACTTCTTCAACTTCTTGCTGACCCCATTTATTTTCTATTTTCCATTGTCTAATAAGCTCGGCTTTATTAGGGTTTGAATCTGGAATAGATGCTGTGTATTCTTGTAATTCGTTCATTTAATTTAATTTAAGTCGTTATCATCTAAAAATTTCTGAGCCTTTGCTTTTTTAGCTTCCGCTAAATCAAACACTGCTGCATCTTCCTTAACCGTTGGTAATTGGTTAGTTATAAATTGTTTTAGATAATTATTCATAAAGTATTCTTTGTATTTTATTTCAAATAAAACTTTTTTGTCTTGTTGTAGTGGTAAGTCTAGTTCGTAGATCCAGCTAGTATCACCAGCGTTAGCGTTCTGAGCCATCTGAGCGTCCTCTTCAACACTTGTGTCTTTAGATATATAAACGTTCCAAGCTGCGATTACGGCTTGCTCAGAGCTCATTAAACCAGCAACCTCAGCGTTTATAAACGGAGTTACTTTCTTTTCTATTTTTTCTAGGTCATACTTAAGTACGTTTCTACCCTTGCCATTACCTAAGTCAATAATTTCATAATCAAACGAACCGTCTGTATTCATCATTACATATTCTTCGGTAATTTTAGCGGCAGCTGTTAACTCTTGGTTTTCACCTATCATATCCTGAGCAAATAAACCAACTTCTGTTAACAATCTTAACATGTCTTTATTTATGTCTGGTGTTGAAACCACAAGAGACGTATCTGAATTTAGCAAAGCGTTTAAAGACGAGTTATTAATAACTAATGGCTCTACAAACCCAGGTCCTAAAAAAACTATTTGCTGAGAACCATCTGGAAGTAAATCTAAATAAGCCTGGTATCCATCGGTTTTAGAAAACCCAGGTCTAGCCTTCATTAAGCCATTAGCTACTGTATATTTATAGTTATTGTTTGGATCAAAACTAGACTCCTCTGTGACGCTAAACTCTGACATTAATAATGTTAAAAAATCTAAAGAAGCTTGTGGAGCTTCTTCTAAGTTTTTTATTCCTGACAATTCTAGTGCACAGTCTTCTGATATACAATTATTTGTTTCTATAGCTATTTTTAATTTAGCATACGTTCTACCAGCGTTCCTATAAGCATTATCTAGCAATTGAAAATTGTAATCGCTTGAGCCAGAAACAAATCTTTGATTATATGCAATAGCGTCGCTTTCATTAAATTGCTTTAAATAAAGATTTTGAAATAAGTTTTTGTTTTCCATTTTTAATTTTTATTATTAACCCCCAGCCATTCCACCAGCTATTCCAGCTATTGACCCAAACATTCCAGTTATAGCACCTGTTTTATCTGATTGAGCTTGAGCTTCAGCTTGTTTTGTCATCCCAAGCATAGCTGCGGTTCTGTCTAATTCAGCAACTTGTCTTTTTTCTGTTTCACCAAATACAAATGCATCTCCAGAAACGTCTGCTTGTTGTAGTCTCTTTTGCTCGGCAACTCTTAAAGCTTGTGTTCTCTGCTCTCCAGCGGCTCTTTTGTCTTCGTTTTGTTTTTCTTGCATCTCAATACTAGCTGCAACGCCTTTCTTAGACTGTAATGCTGCTTGAGCTAAAGCAGTTGCTCCACCAGCCCCTCCTCCGGTAGCCCTCATGGTGTCTAAAGTGTTTGCTAATGAAATATCTGCCTGTTCTATTTTCATCTCCGCAGCACCAGTAGCAACTGACAAAGTAGACATAGGGTTACTCATCATATCACTAAGATCTGTTACGTTTGCATAAGGATTTATTATTTCTTGTCTATTAGCTTCTAGTTTATTAAGCTTGTTGACCAAGCGTTTTCTTTCCCTAGCCGCAGCTCTTTCTCTTTTTCCAGCCGCACTAGCACCAAAAAGCCCGCCAGCTATAGAAGCTGCTCCGCCGATTACACCGGCAACTACCATGCTCATATTATTATATTTTTATTATTCATATCGTTATATTCTTTATAGCTCTTACATGTAAGCATATTCTCTAATTTTTCAATATCTTTTATGTTGTTTGGGTTTGGGTGTACGTTTACAAAGACAGAATCTTCTAAAGCTTTTATAACTCTTTTAGATCCAGCTTTAGAGTTAATGTATATTGGCGCTTTATATTCACAAGAACCACTTTCTGTGGCTATAATCAAATGACCTTGCATTAAAAACCAAGTGTGAGATCTATTATGTATCTTACCTACAACCATTCCACCTTTACCCATTTTCATTTCTCTAATATAAACACCATCAGAAAAAGAATGTGTTAATGGAAAAAAATCAGAATTACCTTTAACAACGTCAATATTAGCAGAAGCTAATAGCTCTTCTTCTAATACCACAACTTTATCTCTAAAGTTTTTTATAGCTAATTCATTCATATTATATAATTTAGTTCACTTAGTTTAATAACCGTTGTTATTGTTATACTCTGACATTACTGAAAATAGTTGTTTTTCACCACCTACATCTGTTGTGCTATCTGTTTGAACAACTCCAACAATAAAAAACCCCTTTATACCGCTAGTAGCGTTTCCAAATATTATTTCACCTTGTTGAGCCGGTGTTGTAGATATTAGATTAGCAGAGTATCTGTTTTCTTTTCTAGTAAACCCAGCATAGTATCTAGGTAGATTTGGATCATTTGTTCCAAGTGTTGCAGTGTAGTTTGCTCTACTTACAGCTAAACCAGTTGCAGGATTTATTACATATTCTCCACCTGTGTAACTAAACACATTACTAGTAGTGTCTGGTTGTGATTGCCACAGGTTTGTTGTAAAATTAAAATCTTTACCCGTGTCATCTGAGGTGTATCTAGTAACAGACCAACCGTTACTACCTTCGTATGATATTGTTTTGAAGTTTTTTGATGTAGTGTTTTGTGTGTTTAAAATAAAAGTAACATTTGAGACAGTACTTACGTCATAAAACGTACCTCTATTAACTCTTGTGTCATAATGTTTCCATATAGCTAGAGGTGAAGGTGGTGCTGGCGGAAGTGATAAACTTGAACTTTTTTGTACAGTATAGAAGTTGGCGCCTAAGCTAAACATTCTTTGAGGCGCGTAAGAAAACCTGCTTGTCCACCCGTTTATGTCCTCATCCCAACAAACGGTGTTATAAACGCTTTTTGTAGTAGTACTATTAACCCCTGGCTGCTGTAGCGAGGCAACGTATTGACCGTTGTGTATATCCCAACCACCAACTATTTGGCCAACACCAGAGTTTGTGTCTATGTTATTAAGTGTATCTCTGAAAAAATCTCTCATTCCAACTTTAGATATTTCAGTTATACCGTTGTTAGATAACCTCAACATAACATTGTTGTTTTTGTCTGAAAAATACTTACCATAGCCATATGATGCAAAGCTTTCTGGATTTCTGCCTATACCGTATTTACCTTTATAAGGCTGTATTACCCCTATTGTTAAACTGCTAGACGTAACACTAGAATTTCCTTCCGCTGAGTAGATAGCGTCTTTATCTATTAAAGCTCTGCTCACTTTTCTTTCTTGAAATATTACCAAATTGGTATCTTCTGCATAAAGCTTTTGAATAGAGCCATTGGCAGGATCTGCCGCTTTAGTTATGTCATCAGCTGTAGAGAAAACGTTAGTTTGATTTATACCTGTTCTAGAGTTAAATATACCAGAATATATTAAAGCATTACCTCTGCGGCTAGATTGAGGATTTTCTTCAACAAGATAGGCTCTTGCCCCATAATCAGTGGAAGTATTGTTATAACCACCCCTTATTCTTGACTCTTCAATAGCCCAAGAATTGTTTTCAGATGTTTCAGCAACAACAGGATACCCTCCTTTTGAAGCAGGTATTCCATAAGACCCATTCCATATAGGTAGTTCTGAATTATTTGTCTTCTTTAGTACAAAAGAGTTGAAATATTTTACTTCTACTACTGCTCCAGCCATGATTGATTATTACTTGTTATTTTAATGTTTTACGCTACGTTATTTGAAATTTTATGGTTCCAAAGTCAATGCCAGAATCACTTTGGTTGGCCATATTGGCATTTCCAAACTGGTTACCGCCTCCCTGAGAAGGGCACGTGTAACATATACTTTCCAGTAAATCTTGCGCCGCTTGTCTTGTTGCCGCAAAAATAGGGTTTGCGTATGGATTAGAAGAGATGGCAGCACAGCTTGGTTGAGGGTTTGTATTAACTGTAATAGCGCTATTAAAGTTTAGATTAAAAAGAGTACCATTGTATGTTAAGTTTGAATCAAGATCGTTATTCCACTCTGTGTTTTTGTATATATAAACGCCATTGCCATCACTGACACCACCATTACCCCAACCACTTACCTCTATAGCAACATATGGTTCATATATGTCGGGCTCAACGTTATAACAATCTTGAGCTTTAACTTCGTTTAGATTACCTATAGGAGTAAACACCATGTTTATATATAAAGTGTTTGGGACCTGAGGAGTTCCCGCATCTGCTAGTATCATCTCAACTCGGTAATTTGAAGGCACTACATTACCTGTTCCAACCCCAGACTTTAAGTCCCATTTTAAAGACTTACTACCTCCACCTGTTATTGATAGCGATTGATTATTTTCAAAAGTAAAAAAGTCATTTTGTTGATTAGAGTCTTCTAAAAGATCTTGATTAGGGTCTGATGCAAGTGTGTCAAATATTGAAACTACCTCTAAATCAAGGTCTTGCCATCTTAAATCGTTATTTAACGCTCCGTTTAGCGTAAAGAAAGTAGCAAAAACTGTGTCATCTTGGTTTCTATATACAACATTATCAGGCGCTATAGGCTGCTGTTGAGTTGTGTCAAATAAAGGAGCTACGTTTTTTGGAAATGCTACAAAAGTAAACGCTGAAGATTGAGGTCCATCCGTGTTGCTTGGGTCATTTACAATTGCTGTAAAGTTAAAGTTATAAACCCTAGTATTGTCTTGTTCTTCTCTAAAAAAGAATATATCATCAAAATAATCTTGTGTTATTATAATATTATAAAAACCTGGAGCTATGCTTGGATCGTCGGTATTGTCTATTAAAGTGAAATAAGGCCCTAAAGGAGACAACTGTACGTTTATAGGTTCAAAGTTTTGATTAAAAACAGAATCTAAAGTAAGCGTTAAAAAACTAGGATCTATGGCAACACCAAAGCTATCTTGCACGGTAATGTCTTGGGTTAATATCTCTTCTCCTACAGCGAAAGATTCATCCCAGTCTGTCGTATTTACAGGGGAAAATTCAGCTCCTCCACCTGTAGCGTTAAGTATTAAGCTGTTTAGATCGGTTACTAAGCCAGACGTTGTTGTCTCCCAGTATATATCTAATAAGCTTTCAACGGGTTCTGTTTCATAAACAGCTAAATATTGTATGCCGGGTGTTTGCAAACCTTCCGAGTCACCTCCTACAACCCCAAGTCCTGGTTCAAAAGTTATTATGTCACCTGTGTTTAGTGTAACAAAAACATCTGCGCCTGCTTCATTTTTTATTCTTATTGATGGTGTAACATTGTCGACGGATTTAACTAGTAGGCCATCTATTAATTTTGGAGAACTTATTATTGAATTAACGAGTATAGTTCCTTCTAAATTTTGAAGTAATAAATCTTGAGCAGCTGGTGTAGTTGTTTGATCTGTTTGAGATTCTGCACTTGCTGGAGAATAGTTAGTCGTAGATATTTGACCTATTTGCTTAGGAGTGCTTATTCTAGCTATTAAAGGGTTAGACTCGTATTGATAAAACTGAGGTATATAATTAGGTCTAGGTGGAGACCCAGCGTTATATTCAAATAAGTCATTAAGAGTTGAGATAGTTGAAACTGTATTAGAATTTCTTCCTGTATAATACTGATCGTTAGTGTCTCCAACGTTACCGGGGTAAGCTACATTCTGCCAATCAGCGCCTAAGTCGTTGTTTTCAACTCTTCCATACAGCTGAACAGAACTTCTAAACTGCTTTTGATCTGGACCTACGGAGTTTAAATCTCTAGGCACTTTGTTTATATTGTCACCTATTAAAACCATGTGAGAAGTTTTTGACAATTCTAAACCTTGTCTGGCTGGGTAAGCAGCCATTATTCCAGGCGCATAAACATTGTAATATTCTTGCTCTGTTTGTTTCACAACTATTTTGTAAGAATACCATCCCAGTGGATTGTAATTAGCACTAGTAGAATCTCCATTATATACACCAGGCCAACCTTGTAAACCACCGCTAGGCACGGGAGCTGTTGGAAGTAGCGGCTCGTTGAATAAAACTTTTAAAGAGTTCCCTGGCCAATCTTGAGGTGGTGT
>Ga0233414_10000815_pt1 | contig 12414 bp, 11 predicted proteins | sample Na_anoxic_10_MG_FD_189020 | JGI IMG/M metagenome (GOLD analysis project Ga0233414, IMG submission 189020) | Seawater microbial communities from Saanich Inlet, British Columbia, Canada - Na_anoxic_10_MG | ecosystem: Environmental > Aquatic > Marine > Inlet | place: Canada: British Columbia...
TGCCATTGATACCATCGCCATGCTAATGGAGAAGACCAAAGGCAATCTGACAGAAGAAGAACAGAAGTTTGTCGACAGCGTTCTGACCGACCTGAGATGGCGATATGTCAAGGCCACAGAGTAATACTGTTTGTTGGATTATGGGTTTATTAGAAAGATAATATGAAATATAAGGAGAATATTTTAATGAATAAGAACAAGTTTGCACTTTTCTGCCTGATTGCAGGGTTTGTTGCAGCCACATTGTTAAATCCAATCACAGCGAAAGAGGCCCAAACCTCTGCCCTCCCGTCAACCGCTCCTGAATCTTTTTCCAAACTTGTAAAGAAAGCGAGAGCATCGGTCGTCAATATCAGCACCGTAAAAGTTATCAAGGGCAGGGGACTCACACCAATGCCCTTTCAAGGAGGGAAACCTTTTGGCCATGATGATCCCTTCAAAGACTTTTTTGATCGGTTTTTTAGGGACCAGATACCCAAGGAACACAGACAAAAAAGCCTTGGTTCCGGTTTTATCATCGATAAAGAGGGCTTCATATTAACCAACAACCACGTGGTCGAAAATACAGATAAAATAATGGTCAAACTGGCCGATGAAAAGGAATTTTCTGCGAAAATTATTGGTCGTGATCCCAAAACAGACCTTGCCCTTATACGTATCGAAACTGACCGACCCCTAAAACCGCTTCCCTTGGGCGATTCAGACAAGCTCGAGGTGGGCGACTGGGTACTAGCCATTGGAAACCCTTTCGGCCTGGGTGATACAGTCACGGCAGGCATTGTCAGCGCAAAGTACAGACATATCGGAGCCGGATCCTACGATAACTTCATCCAAACCGACGCATCTATCAATCCAGGAAACAGTGGGGGGCCCCTCTTGAATACTTCTGGAGAAGTGATAGGAATAAACTCAGCAATCTTCTCAAGGACCGGAGGAAGCATAGGAATTGGGTTTGCCATTCCTATCAATATGGCCAAGGACCTCCTTCCACAACTCAAAAAAGGGAAAGTGGTAAGGGGTTGGCTGGGTGTTATGATCCAAAAGGTCACGCCTGAACTAAAGGACAAGCTTAAACTAAAAGATGAAAAAGGAGCTTTAGTTGCAGATGTCACACCCAATGGGCCTGCTGACAAGGCCGGGATCAAACGGGGTGATGTGATTGTGTCCTTTGATGGTAAGGTTATTAAACAAATGAAGGATCTGCCCTATATCGTAGGCACTACCCCTGTAAACAAAACAGTCCTGGTTGAGGTTATACGAAAAGGACAAGAAAAGGATTTCCAAATTAAGTTAGGGGAATTAAAAGAGGGTAAAGAGGCCAAGGAGACTGGCCAGGAAAAACCATATTTAGGCATGACCGTCGAAGAACTCACCCCTCAATTAGCGCGAAATCTCGGCACATCAGAAACGAGCGGTCTGGTTGTGGTTCAGGTCAATAATAATACACCAGCAGCAGAGGCTGGAATAAAACAGGGTGACATCATTCTGGAAATAGATCAGATCACAGTCAAAACACTGGAGCAATACAACAAGAAGATTCAGGATTATAAAAAAGGAGATAGTATTCTATTTCTGATCAAGCGCGGAGGCTCTACCCTATACCTGACACTAAAGGTTTGGTAACGCCAAAGAAGACAGTCCACGCCCCTGCTAAACTGAATATTCGACTAAAGGTGACTGGTCGCCGGCCAGACGGGTACCATGAACTGGTGTCCATCATGGTGCCTATCAGCTTGTTTGATCACCTTGAATTGGAAATAATCCGGTCACAGAGGACTATAATTACCAGTAAAGGCTATTCCGTACCCAATAATGAAAAAAACCTTGCTTACAGAGCTGCTCAAAGTTTCTTTTCTCTGACTGGTATAAAGTCAGGCCTATCTATAAAACTCACTAAAAATATTCCTGTAGCCGCCGGTTTAGGCGGGGGAAGCAGCAATGCAGCATGCGCTCTCAAGGCACTGAATGAAATGTGGTCAAATCCACTTACATTCAAGGACCTGATGGACCTTGCTTTGAGTTTAGGGGCGGACGTACCATTTTTTCTACACAGCAGACCATGCATTGCAAGAGGCATTGGAGAAATCTTGGAACCTATCGAGAATTGGCCAAGATTCTGGTACATTGTTATAACACCTCTCCTTCGCATCTCGACATCGTGGGCCTATGGCAATCTGAAATTAAAGTTGACAACAGACGAAAACAACTCTATAATTAATGCTTTAGGAAAACAACCTCTTGACATCATCAAGATTCTTGAAAATGACTTAGAAACAGTCACAGCATCTCATTTTCCCGTCATTAGCACTATCAAGAAATCATTAGTGGATGCAGGGGCGAATGGCGCTTTAATGTCCGGCAGTGGGCCTAGCGTCTTTGGTATTTTTAGATCAAAAGAACAGGCCCTATCGGCAGAAAGATATCTTGCCTCCAAGAATCTGGGAGATATTTCTGTGTGTTGGGGTGTCGTCAAGCGGTAAGACACGGGCTTTTGGAGCCCGCATTCGGGGGTTCGAATCCTCCCACCCCAGCCAATATTTTAACCCTTGTCCGCCTGGCGGATTAAATATCTATGATGAAAGCTGTAACGGAAATGAAACTTTTTGGTGGGACCTCTAACACAACTTTGACGGCTGAAATATGCGATTACCTTAGCATCGAGCCAGGCAAGATAACCGTCAAGACCTTCAGTGACGGAGAAACCTCAATCGAAATAGGAGAAAACATCAGAGGACAGGATCTGTTTGTCTTGCAATCCACTTGCACGCCAGTCAATGATAACCTTATGCAGCTTCTGATTATCATGGATGCCCTCAGGAGGGCATCTGCAGAGCGGGTCACAGCAGTGATCCCTTATTACGGCTATGGTCGCCAAGATCGAAAGACCAAACCGAGAGTTCCGATCACCGCCAAGCTTGTTGCCGACTTAATTACTGTTGGAGGGGCAAACAGAGTAGTATCGATGGATCTCCATGCAGGACAAATCCAGGGTTATTTCAACATCCCTGTCGACAATATCTTTGCTGCGCCCATCTTATTAAAATATATCCAAACCAACTTTCAAAACGACCTTGTTATTGTCTCCCCAGATGCTGGTGGTGTGGAAAGGGCTCGGGCCTTTGCAAAGCGCCTCAATGCATCCCTGGCCATCATAGATAAACGCCGCGATGCCCCCAATATTGCAAAGGCCATGAACATAATCGGGGAAGTGCAAGGTAAAATCGCTATTATCCTTGACGATATGGTCGATACAGCAGGTACCTTAACCGAAGCCGCAAAAGCCCTTAAAAACAGAGGAGCATCTGCAGTTCATGCCTGCTGCACACATGCAGTCCTATCTGGTCCTGCCATTGAACGAATTGATTCATCACCTATCGATACCCTGCTCGTAACCAATACCATCCCTCTCAATGACAATGCCAAGGAATGCAAGAAGATCACTGTCTTATCGATAGCAGAACTTATGGGAGAAACTATCAGAAGAATTCACAATTCTAATTCAGTCAGCACACTATTCGTTTAACGTAAAAGACGATCTGACGATACGAAACATTGTTTTCATTATATGAAGAGTTTTATAAATACCGGAGGTGACAAATGGATCAGGTAGTACTTGCTGCCCAAGTGAGAGAAGGTAAAGGAAAAGGGGCTGCCAGAAGGCTTAGAAAGAATAATCAGATCCCTGCTGTTTTTTATGGCCCTGATACTAAGACTATTATGTTAGCCGTGGATTATCAAGAGCTTGAGAGTATCATCAATCAAGACACAAGTGAAAATATTATCTTCGATCTTCAGGTGAAATCGGATCAAGGGACTGAAACCAGAAAGGCAATACTAAAAGATATTCTGATTGACCCTACAAAGGACACTTATCTCCACGCTGACTTTTATGAAATATCTATGGATAAGGAAATCACGGTCGGAGTTCCTATTCGCCTGCTCAATACCCCAAGTGGAGTCACAGAGGGTGGGGTTCTTCAACATATCAGAAGAGAACTTACGATCTCCTGTCTCCCAGACAAGCTGGTCGACTCTCTAAACATAGATGTTTCGGATCTGGAAATCGGTGGTTCCATTCATGTTGAGGACATTGAACTCCCAGACGGAATCACGTCAACAGAAGAAGGGCATCTGACCGTTGCTGTTATTGCCGCACCTTCTGTCATACCAGAAGAAGAGGTCGAAGAAGAAGTTATGGAAGAAATTGAGGGAGAAGAGGCCGAACCAGAAGCCGAGAGTACTGAAGAACAACAAACTCAAGAGAAAAAGGATGGATAGTAACTACACAGTATCCAGGAATCAGCATTCAGGAGTCAGAATAAATGAGAGGTGCTTCTATTCTGGATTCTGGATCCTGACTTCTGTCTTCTGGGTGGTTACAAAAAAGTGTACTTGATTGCAGGTCTCGGCAACCCCGGGCCAGAATATAAAGACACAAGACATAACATAGGTTTTAAGGTAATTGACCTTTGGAGCAACGAACTGGGAGTGCGTCTGACTGGTCGTCGCTTTCAGTCAAAAAATATCCTGACAAGATTTGAGAACAAAAAAATTGCTCTCCTTTGCCCTTTAACCTTTATGAACCAAAGTGGCAATTCGATAAGGGCATTTGCTGACTATTATGATCTTGAAAGCAAGAACATCCTGATCATCCATGATGATGTGGATCTTCCGGTTGGAAAAATAAAGATTGTAAGAAAAGGCGGTGCAGGAGGGCATAAAGGTATAGTATCCATTATCCAGCATTTAGGCAGCATGCAATTCCCCCGAATCAAAATCGGTGTGGGACGTCCACGTTATGAAGAATCTGTTGAAAATTATGTTCTCACGCCATTTTATAGTGATCAAAAGGACATCATTGAACGAGCAATTCACATGGCAGCTAATGCATGTAAACTGTTCATTTCAGAGGGAATTGAATCGGTAATGACTAAAATCAATTACCAAGATTTATCAAATAAGGAGGAAAGAAACTGATGCAGGGATTAACCATTTATGCACCATTCATGGGAATTTTGAGTCTGATTATTGCCTTTCTAATTTATAATTATGTCAAGAAACAGCCCAATGGCACTCCATTAATGCAGGAATTAGAAAATATGATCCATGAAGGTGCCATGGCATTCTTGAAGAAAGAATATTCCATTTTGGCCATCTTTATTGTGGTCGTGTTTATTGTGTTAGGGTTGTTGTTGGGAGAGTGGAAAACCTCTATCGCATTTTTGACCGGCGCCCTGTGCTCCATGCTGGCAGGGTTTTCGGGCATGACCGCAGCGACCAGAGGCAACTCCCGAACCGCAGAGGCCGCAAACAAATACGGTCAGGCCAAGGCCCTAAATATCTCTTACTTTTCAGGCTCAGTCATGGGCTTGGCTGTGGCCGGTCTTGGACTTCTGGGATTAGGGTTCTGGTTCTGGGTTTATGGAGGTGACCCGACAACCGCTAAGTATATCAACGGCTTTGCCATGGGCGCAAGCTCCATCGCCCTGTTTGCCCGTGTGGGTGGCGGTATATATACCAAGGCCGCAGATGTTGGCGCTGACCTGGTAGGAAAAGTGGAGGCTGGCATTCCTGAAGACGATCCGCGAAATCCTGGTGTTATTGCCGATAACGTGGGTGATAATGTGGGCGATATTGCAGGGATGGGGGCCGACATCTTTGAATCATTTGTGGGTTCGGTGATTGCCACCATAGCTATTGCCGCAACACTGACAATAACCCCTGAATTCTTGGCCAAATTCCCTATTCTAAAAGATCTTGATCCTGTTGCGATCAAACTAAAATACATGGCCATGCCCATCTTAGTTATCATTGCCGGGATGATCAGTTCATGGATAGGAGTCTTTTCCATCAAGGTCTTCCAGAAAGGCAACCCGGCAGGGGCACTAAGATACACCACCTTTGTGGCTGCCATCATCTTTATAGTACTTACCATAATTGTAACCAAGTCTCTTGGCATGCCCACAGGTGCCTTCTGGGCCGTATTTTCCGGGTTACTATGCGGTATTGTCATTGGTCTCCTTGCCGAGTACTACACATCCGGACCTCCTGTCCGCCGTATTGCAGAGCAGACCAAGACCGGTCCTGCTACCGTCATCATTGCAGGCCTGGCCATTGGCATGCAATCCACGTATCTTCCCATCCTTGGCATCTGTGTGGCTACCTTCGTAGGTTTTCAAACAGCTGGGATCTACGGAATTGGTCTTTCGGCTGTTGGTATGTTGGCAACTGTCGGGGCAACCATGACCGTTGACGCATACGGTCCTATTGCCGATAATGCTGGCGGCATATCGGAGATGGCCGGGCTCGGTCCCGAGACCAGGAAGATTACTGACAGCTTAGACGCCCTTGGCAACACCACTGCTGCCATCGGTAAAGGCTTTGCCATTGGTTCTGCGGCACTTACTGCCCTGGCTCTGTTCGTGGCCTTTTCCCAGTCAGCCGGTCTGAATGTCATCGATATCAGGAACCCGATGGTGGTGATCGGATGCTTTATCGGAGCCATGGTCCCCATGCTGTGCGCTGCTTTGACCATGACCTCGGTAGGCAAGGCCGCCTTCGCCATCGTGGAAGAAATCAGGCGCCAGTTCCGGGAAATCCCCGGGCTATTGGAAGGAAAAGAGGGCGCCAAGCCGGAACCGGCGACCTGCGTCTCGATTGCAACCAATTCGGCCCTGAAGGAGATGGTAACCCCGGGCTTGATTGCGGTACTTACTCCTGTGGCGGTTGGTTTCCTTTTAGGCAAAGAGACCTTGGGTGGTATGCTATTAGGCGCCACGGTGATGGGTGCATTTCTGGCCCTCTTTATGGCCAATGGTGGCGGGGCCTGGGACAATGCAAAAAAATGGATTGAAGAAGGCAACTTGGGCGGAAAGGGTTCTGATAACCATAAGGCCGCAGTGGTCGGTGACACTGTTGGTGATCCTTTTAAAGATACGTCTGGGCCAGCCATGAACATCCTTATCAAATTGATGTCAGTGGTTTCTCTTGTAATTGCACCAATTCTGCCTGCTGTTGGCTTGTTTTTGGGAATGTAAATATTTTTGGTAATTTCCAAAGGATTCAAGGGGTCGAGGGGTCAAGGATTCCAGTGATCCGCCATAGAACAGGCGGGTAAAAATGCTTAAGAATTATAAGGATCTGATTAACCCTTGAATCCTCGAACCCCTGCCTGTGGCAGGTAGGTTTTTGTTCAACTGAATTGGAGAAGAATCATATTTAATGTTTTGCCATTAACCTGGCTTTGTAAAAGCCATTTATCGGAAATCAGTTAAGGGGGTATAGATGTTTAATGTAGGTGATTTGGCTGTCTATCCTGCGCATGGTGTTGGCATCATCGAAAAGATTGAAACACAGGAAATCTCGGGTTGTCGACAGGACTTTTATGTCATGCGAATTCTTGACAATGACATGATTGTCATGATCCCTACAAGTAATGTTAATAGTGTAGGATTGAGAGATGTTATCGGTAACACAGAAGTCGATGAACTTTACTCTATTCTGGAAAAAAGAGACGTCACTATTGACAATCAAACCTGGAATCGCAGGTATAGAGAATACATGGATAAAATCAAAACTGGGTCTATTTTTGAGGTTGCAGAGGTCTATCGTGACCTCTTGATTCTCAAGATTGAAAAAGATCTCTCTTTCGGTGAAAGAAAAATGCTGGATACAGCCAGAAGCCTTCTTGTAAAAGAAATATCTCTTGCCAAAAAAGTTGGTGAAGACCAGATAGAGAAAGACCTCGACAAAATGTTTTCTTAACCAGCTTATCTGCATTACAGTGGAAAATAAACCAGGCAGAACCTTCCTCTATAAGGCCCCTGATGACGGCCAAGAAGTTCGCTTAGACACCTTCTTAGCTTCCTGTTCAACCGGCCTGTCACGGTCAAGGATAAAGGCGCTTATAAAAAGCGGAGACGCAAAGGTAAACAATTGTCGCTCAAAGCCAAGCTATAAAATAAAGGCAAACGATAAAATCCTTCTTTCAATCCCTGCTCCAACAACGCTTGCTCTGAATTCTGAGACAATTGAATTTTCTATTATATATGAAGATAACTCACTCCTTGTCCTGAATAAGCCGGCCGGTCTTGTTGTTCACCCAGGCCCAGGTCACCTCACAGGCACCTTGGTTCATGGCCTGCTTGATCATTGTCAAGATCTTTCCGGGATCGGCGGCATATTACGGCCGGGTATTGTTCATAGACTTGACAAGGATACATCAGGTCTTTTGCTTATCGCAAAAAACGATCATGCTCATACCTTCCTTGCCGATCAGTTCAAGTCCGGCACTGTGAAAAAGAAATACGTAGCACTCGTGCATGGTCAAGTGAAAGAACATGAGGGGAATATTGATCTCCCTATTGGCCGTCACCCTGTTAGGCGAAAAGAAATGTCAATTGCGCTATCAGGAGGCAGGCGAGCACTTACTTTATGGCGAAAAATTGAGGAATTTCATAGCGGGTTCTCTCTTCTCTCGATCTTAACAAAGACAGGGCGGTCTCACCAGATTCGGGTACATCTTTCCCACATTGGCCACCCTATTGCAGGTGATCTGGTATATGGACATGGCCTGAACTGGTGGAAGAGACATCCCCTCCACAAAAAAGAGGTTTTACGTCCAATAAAAAGACAAATGCTCCATGCAAGATATTTAGGGTTCATCCATCCAGATGAAAACCGCTATCTGGAATTTGAAGCGCCCATTCCAGACGACATGGAACATATTTTAAAGGCCCTGAGAATGTTGGATTCCCATGATCATGTTAATAAAGGGCTTGACATAACTAAATAAAGGCACTAAATTATATGCATCTAAAGAATTTTCCTGCCTTAGCTAACCTGCTGAGTCAACTTTTCAAACTCAAATACTAATGGGAGTGAAAATAACCTACTAAAAAGCATTGTTAATGCATTTTTACTTTAGTCATATAGTGGGACCAGCTTAGCCTTCCAAATAGAATTCAACTTTTTTGGGTTTTTCCCATTTTGCAATCTGTAATTGATTCTTTGAAAATAAGGCGATAAAGGGCGTTGAGGTCTCGTCTAAAAAAGCCCTGTCCTTGTGATTCGTTCATGGTTTTTTCAAATAGCTAAACTATTACCTGTAATTTTAATTTTACTTTAATGGAGATAAAATATGAATCTTGTGGAACTTAAAAAGATGAGGATTAGTGAATTGACGGATATGGCAAAAAAATTAGGCATTGATGGAGCATCAGGGATGCCCAAACAAGAGCTTATTTTCTCGCTGCTGCAAGCAAATTCAGAGCGTAAAGGCCTCATATACGGAGAAGGCGTCTTGGAGATCCTGCCGGATGGCTTCGGCTTCCTAAGGGCCCCTGACTCCAATTACCTCCCAGGCCCTGATGATATCTACATCTCTCCCTCGCAAATTCGTCGCTTCAATTCAAGAACAGGTGACACTATCGCCGGCCAGATTCGGCCTCCGAAAGACTCAGAAAGATATTTTGCCCTCTTAAAAGTAGAAAAAGTCAATCATGAAGATCCGGAATTGGCCAGAGAAAAGATCTTATTTGATAATCTTACACCCCTTTACCCCGATGAACGGCTTAAGTTGGAAACAACGCCAACAAATTACTCTGCAAGAACCATGGACTTAATGACACCGATTGGTAAAGGCCAACGGGGCTTAATTGTTTCTCCCCCCAGGACAGGAAAGACTATGCTTCTTCAAAATATCGCAAATAGTGTGACCGCTAACGACAGGGATATTCATAAAATTGTACTTCTTATAGACGAAAGACCAGAGGAAGTAACTGATATGTCTCGATCTGTGGAAGCTGAAGTCATCAGTTCAACCTTTGATGAACCTCCTCAACGCCACGTCCAGGTGGCTGAAATGGTGATTCAAAAGGCCAAAAGGTTGGTAGAACACAAGCTTGATGTTATTATCCTTTTAGACAGCATTACACGATTGGCTCGAGCATATAACTCCGTTGTTCCACCAAGTGGAAAGATCCTTTCAGGCGGCCTGGATTCCAATGCCCTCCACAAACCCAAACGCTTTTTCGGCGCAGCAAGGAACATCGAGGAAGGTGGAAGCCTGACCATTATTGCTACTGCCCTTATTGATACGGGGAGCAGGATGGATGAGGTTATCTTTGAAGAGTTTAAAGGCACAGGAAATATGGAAATCCACTTGGATCGAAAACTTACTGATAGACGCGTTTTTCCATCCATAGATATTAATCGTTCCGGGACCAGGAAAGAGGAGCTTTTGATAGACGAGGCTGACCTGAACCGTATTTGGATATTGCGTAAACTCCTTGCACCCCTAACTCCGGTTGACAGCATGGAGTTTTTACTTGAAAAGATAAAGGCTACAAAAGATAATAAAGAGTTTCTCGCTTCTATGAGTGAACAGTAAAACCTGGAATTTGTGTAATAGTTTGATGCTCTCGTAAAAAGTCATTTCTCAGGTCATTACGAGGAGTGCAATGACGAAACAATCTAATAATTTCAAACGGTTAACTAACAGGAGATTACGGGAAAGGAAAAAATGAAAAAAGATATCCATCCAGAGTATTACAAGACTATCCTTCGATGTGCATGTGGCAATGAATTCGAAGCAGGTTCCACTGTAAAGGAAATAAACGTCGAAATCTGTTCCAAATGCCATCCTTTTTTTACTGGCAAACAGAAATTGGCAGATTCGGCAGGCAGAGTTGAGCGCTTTAGAAGAAAGTATGCCAAATTTGACAATAAATCCACAGGGAATAAGCCCAAAAAGTAAATCAAAAAAGCATCAGTCTAACATTGATGCACTCGTAAAAAATCAAAAACTCCCTCTCCCTTGAAGGGAGAGGGTCGGGGTGAGGGTGAATAAAAATGGAATTTCAACCACTTATACCCCCCTCCCCTTAGTCCCCTCCCACCAGGGGAGGGGAAATGGGACTTTTTACGGTTGCATCAACATTGACGGCTTCGTAAAAAGTCCAATTTCTGCGTTGCGCTACATCGCTCGTCATTGCACCGTACTTATATGTACGCCTCATTCCTCACGATTTGCGCGCCTTGAACTTGGACTGTCAAAAAGGTTTATTTGTAATGTTTGAAAAAATTAAAGAGATTGAACAGCACTATGACGAGATTGAAAAGAAATTGGGCCTTCCTGAGGTAATCCAGAATCAAGAAACATATCAAAAATATGCCAAAGAACACAGCCATCTGACACCGATCATAACCACTTTCCGAAAACATCAATCTACCCAGGATGAAATTGAAAACAACCAGTCTTTGTTAAATGATCCTGATCCGGAGATAAGGGAACTGGCCAAAGAAGAGATTGAAATTCTGCGCTCAGACTTGAAGCAACTTGAAAAAAAACTCAAAATGAATCTTCTACCAAAGGATCCTAACGACGAAAAAAATATTCTTCTGGAAATAAGGGCAGGCACTGGCGGTGAGGAAGCCGCACTTTTTGTCGCCGATCTCTTCAAGATGTACAGCCGATATGCAGAATTGAAGAAATGGAAAACAGAAATCCTTAGCCAAAATATTACCGGCATCGGCGGTTTCAAGGAAATTATTATACTTGTGGAAGGCCAGGGAGTTTACAGCCGATTCAAATATGAGAGTGGGGTGCATCGTGTTCAAAGGGTGCCAGAAACTGAAGCCCAGGGCCGGATACACACGTCAGCCGTCACAGTGGCCGTCCTTCCAGAGGCAGAAGAAATTGATGTTAAAATCAACCCTGAAGATCTCCGTATTGATGTGTATCGCTCTTCCGGCCCTGGAGGTCAGCATGTAAATAAGACAGACTCCGCGGTCAGGATCACTCATCTTCCCTCAGGCCTCGTGGTCACCAGCCAGGCTCAGAAATCCCAACATAAAAACAAGGACAAGGCCATGAAGGTCCTTCGGTCTCGACTCTTAGATATACAACAGACTGAACAGCACTCAAAGATTTCTGAGGAGCGCAAAAACATGGTCGGTTCGGGAGACAGAAGTGAGAGGATCAGGACCTACAATTTTCCACAAGGAAGGGTCACAGACCACAGGATCAACCTTACCCTTTACAAACTGGAATCTGTTCTACAGGGAGAACTGGACCCCATTATCAATCCTTTGATCACTCATTTCCAGACCGAAGAATTAAAAGCTCAATAAAGGGAAATTATGAGTCCCAAAACCTGGGCCATAAAAAACCTCTTAAAGGTCACAACTGATTACTTAAAAGAAAAGCAGATCGAAAACCCCCGACTGACCGCTGAAGTTCTTCTGGCCCACCAGCTCAACATCGACAGGGTGTCACTTTATATCAACTTCGACCAACCCTTGAACGAATCGGAAATTTCAGGCTATCGCTCGCTTATCAAACGACGACTTCAGCGTGAACCTTTGCAATATATAACGGGAGTCCAGGAGTTTTGGTCTCTGGACTTCATTGTT
>Ga0233414_10000816_pt1 | contig 12402 bp, 30 predicted proteins | sample Na_anoxic_10_MG_FD_189020 | JGI IMG/M metagenome (GOLD analysis project Ga0233414, IMG submission 189020) | Seawater microbial communities from Saanich Inlet, British Columbia, Canada - Na_anoxic_10_MG | ecosystem: Environmental > Aquatic > Marine > Inlet | place: Canada: British Columbia...
AATTGAAAGAAAGTCTGACGATGTTTTTGTAATGAAAGAAAAAATTTTAGGTATTGTTCATCTGTTCGTTCAAGACGTTTACGATGTTGAAGAGTATAGGAGTGACAAATGATTTGCCAAAAATGCGGATGTGAATATCCAGAAAGAATGATACATGAGAGCCACGATGTCCCATGTTATTTGTTTACTGGTAATAGCCGACAGGAAAAGAAGTCTAAGGCAGATAAGTTTCCTAGGCATAATATATGTGAAGATTGCCATAAGGCATACGAGGAATCCTTAAGAATCCACATGGTATCATGTGCATTTAAGTTTGCAACTAAATACTTCAGAAAATTAGAATGAAAGAAAAAACATTAACCCTTGGGATTATTAGAGACTATATATTAAAATATTATCCAGAAGATTTGCTATGGTGGGATGGATATCATAAACATGAAATTTTTAACCCGAATAGAAGCTATAAGCATAGGCAAGGGATGCCAAACGAAATAAGGATTGAGTTTGATTATGAAGATAATGATAAAAATTGGGAAGCAACAAACTTTACAGCAATTGAATTAAATAAACTAAATTATTCTTTTGCTATTTATTATACGGATGGTGGCAGAGGTCCACATATTCATATTTATGATTTAGATGAATTGGAGTCACTAACATGCGAGCAGAGAAAGACATATAGGCAAATATTTTTAAAAAAGATATGTAAAGAGTATATTCCAGATATGGCACTATGTGACGAAAAACATCTTTGTGCATTAGAATTTGTCAATCATTTTAAGTATGGTAAGCCAAAACAATTGTTGCAATATTTTTGGAACAATAAGAATATGGGGATTGACTATGATATAAAGTATGATATTTTGTTTAGTAAAAAGAAGATTCCTGCTGTTAAAAATAAAGATATTAAATTTGGAGATCTTCTTATGGGAAAAAAGAGAGATTTAATTATTAATAATTGCTGTTTTGAATCAGTTCTTGATAAGTATAATATAAGCTATAAAAGACATATGGCACAATGTCCATTCCATAACGATACAAATTATAGTTTAAGCTTTTCTAATGAAAAGGGATTGTGGAAATGTTTTGGGTGTGAGGCTAAGGGCGATATTATAACTTTAATTAAAATGATGATGGAAAAGAATGAGTCATTATGAACTAATGGAGGTGAGAGATGGTGACAAGGAAGGATGCTGAAAAAAAAGCAGGTGAGCTGTTTGGGATTAAGGAAAAAATTGTCGTAATGTCTAAATTTAATCCGGTGCCTTTTGGAAACAAAATACTTGAAGATAATTATCTAATTTTTGATAAACATAAAAGGTTTTGGAGATATGATAATAATGAGGGTGTTTGGACAAGCAATGCAGAACAGTTTATTAAAACAGAGTTAAGAAAGAATTTGTTTGGAGATGAACAACAAAAGAAAAGTTATGTTGATGAAATTATAGCATATTTAAAAGACTCACAATATAATGAGAATTTTCAACCTGACAATAATCCATATTTGATAGCATTCAAAAATAAGGTTTTTGATTTAAGAGAAAATGAATTTAAGGAGTTTAGTCATAAATATTTCATAACTAATAAAATTCCAATAGAAATTGATGAAAATTATAAGGACTGTGATGTTATTGATAGTTTTTTCGCTGATTGTGTTGGTGATGATTATAAGGATATTTTATATGATTTGGCTGCATATTGCCTTTTTAGGCAATATCCCTACCAAAAATTATTTTTTATATATGGACCTGCTGGAACAGGAAAAAGTAAATATTTAGATTTATTAGAGTCTTTCTTAGGTTCTGATAATTACTGTTCTGTTGAACCCCAAGCGATACAGAAGGATCCTTATGCTGCTGCTCAAATGTGGTTAAAGTCTGCAAATATTGTAAGTGATATAAGTTATAATGCTTTAGATAATATAAACCAGGTGAAAAAAATAACCGGTGGTGATACTATGAAAATAAGGCAAATGTATAAAGATCCATTTAATGAGAAGATTTATGCAAAGCAAATTTATTCTACTAATAAATTGCCAGTCGTTAAGGAAAAAACTCGTGCATGGTATAGAAGGGTTTACCCAATAGAATTTTCAAATATAATATCCAAGAGCAAGATTGATCCGTTTCTTTTAGATAAAATGACAACTAAGGAACAAATGTCTGGACTTGCATTCAAATGTATTGAAAAGCTTAAGGAGCTTAATTCAAATAGATTTAGATTTACGTGGGACATTGATGAGATTGAGGTTGCAGAATTATATGAACAGTTAAGTAACCCAATACTTATGTTTACTAAAGAAAATTGTAATGAAGCAAAAACTGATTCAAAATTTTGGGTATATAAATATGAGTTTATGGAAAGATTAAATAATTGGTTATCAATAAATCACTTTCCAAAAATGACAAAAGCCCAGGTAAATGAGTATATGAGAGAGAATTATAATGAGTCTAACAGAACCTCCTTAAATGACATTTCAAAGACTTATCGGGTTTGGGTCGGTCTAAAGTGGGAAAAATGTTCACACCACCCAGAAAACCTTAACCATTTTAACCATTTTAACCAGGTTTGTAAAAAAGTATATATATATAGAAAAAGTTTTCAGAACCCCTGCAAATCGGTTAAAACGGTTAAGAGTGAAAAACTGGATTTAAGTGACACAAAATTACTAGAATTACTTAGGGGCTTATTTAAAGAAAAAGATATAATAACACTATTGGAAATTGAAAACCTACAGTTTGAGGGTATAGACAAATCACTATCTAAATTATTAAGGTCTGGTAATTTATTTACACCAAAGCCAGATCATTATCAACTCTTATGAGATATTCAAACAATTACAAGGAGGCAAGATATTATGGAATTAGTGAATAAATTAGATTGGGACGATGGACAAGAGCTTATTATTATAGTTGATTTATATCCCTCTGCTGATGATAGTAATCTTGTTGAAGTTATCAAAATAGGAACAGAAGGAGCATATGTAGGATGTAAATCAACAGAGATTATGAGTCGAGGACAGGCTGAACATCATGTTAAAGGGGTTATAGAAAAATCTAAACAAGATTAATTAATTTGTCCCCAATTCGGGGCATCATACTCAAAAGCCGCGTGGGCTTGAAACACAATAAACAAATGGTACTAAAAAATTCAAAAAAACCTGAAAGGAAAGAACGTGTAATTAGATGCCTCAAGGAATATGGCGCTCTTTCTAAAACAAAGATAACTTATATAACAAGAATAAGACAACACGACTTGATGTTTTTATTAAGAGAAATGATTATGGACGGCAGCATTATAAAAATTAAAGGAACAATAACGAGGTACATGTTACAACAATGAAAGAGGACAGATTTAAGGCAACATATAGGGGCGAGAAAGTTTACAGTTCTCATTATAGGGTCAACACTTTAACTTTCATTAAGCGTAACAATGCTGATTATTTGGGCGAATTAAAGTTCGAGGAAATCAAAGATGAATCAACCAACTAAATTACCGGGCGCATGGCCTTGCAATACTAATTCTATTATCTGCGATGGTCGGATGCTTCAGATTAATGCGCCAAGTCAAATGTCAAATGTGTTAACACCACATCTTTTTTTTCAAATTGTTCAAAGCTTGATGAGATTTGAAGGCATATCAAATTGAAAGCTTTGTTGGTTGATATTATGGTAAAAATTAAAATAAACGGTATTGATTATGTTGAGAAGAATTATAACAAAATCATTCATTCCGATTGGAGTCCTAGATCTTTTGTTCTTGGCTTTCTTTTGGGATGCGTTATAATGTCAGTCTTCATCTGTTCTGTTATCTACAGGGACCTTTTATAATGTGTCAGTGTGAATGTTTGAAGATATTGTATAAGAATCCTTGGTCAACAAAAAAAGAGATACAAGAAATCTCAGGACTTTCAAACAATAGTGTGTGGACTTCTATAAGCAAACTTTCTTCTCGTTGTGAGATAGTTAGTAGGCCAAGAATTTTTAAAGAAAAAACACAGAGAAGACCTTCTATTGAATACAACCTGCCTGTCACTGACGAATGAACACAGAACCTTTAAGTAGTAGGTATCCTGTAGTATATTATGAAATTACAATGCCCGAATAAAAAATGTAAAAGAGTCTGGGAATATAAGGGTGATAGAAAATTCTACGCTTCATGCCCAGATTGTAAGTCTAGTGTCAAGATTGAATGCTTATTGGAGGGTGATGAACAATGAATCATAATATGTCTGATAGGATAAAGCATGGGATAGAGTTTGAAAAAGAGGCCTTTGAAATACTAAAGAAAAAATTCAAGAGTGTTGAGTGGTTGTCCAATGGAAAAAAATCAACATTTGATTTTAAATGTCTCGATAGTTGCGGAGAATCTTTTTTTGTAGAGGCAAAGTCTAGTAAGACATCAAATAAGATTAATATAAATGCTAAGCAAAAACATGCTGACTTCATTATATTCAAAAATAAAGATAATGAGATTATGTTTATTGGAAATCGCGATTTCAGTAAGTTTTTTTACCTTGAGGACGATGAGGAAATTAGTAATAAGACGTATACATTTGAAGCAGGAAGAAGGTTAAGGTCAGTAAAAAAGTATGGGCATTCCTATGCTATACCATTAACAAAAGCTGATATGAAAGATTTTAACCTTAAGGTTGGTGATGAAGTAGTTATAGACGATATCTTCCTTGCACAAGATATTGTAGATAGTTGTGGTGATACAGAATTAACAGCTGATGAGAACATTTCTAACATTTTAACTAAACAGAGGAATGATGAGAATGGCAAACCCTTTTAGACACAGAGAAGTTTCTGCTTGTGATATATTGAACATGTCGCTTGATGAATGTCGTGATAAAGAATTTTTGGTTAAGCATGACTTGGAGGCTTTTGAACGATGAACCCAGATTTAGAATGTCCTGAATATGAAGAAATTTTTGGTAAGGATCATCCTGACGAAGATTGTCCTGAAGAGATGTTGACGATGAGGGAGGATGACGATGAATGAACATGACGAGATTATTGTTAACGCTATTAAGAAGGCGTTACAGTTAACAGGAAAGGATAAAATTAAGTTTTCTAGGGGAATGGCTGGTAAATGTTCATGGGACGTAAATTTTGCAATGAAAGATGACGAAACGCTTCAAGATTATAAAGGAAGGATTGTTGCTGCAGACGCCGCAATGGCATCAAGTTTTATTAATGAAAAGGAGGTAAAGAATTAGAATGGAAGATGAAAATCAAACACAAGAATCCAGTACAAATGACTTATTGAATGCTACTACTGGAGAGAACGAAGGCTCAAAGGCTTTGGAATGTAAACCTGTAATCGTTGGAGGTATTGTTATCCAGACTCACAATAAAGAGGACAAGAAGATGGAGACAGCATTAGTTAATGTAATGTGTAAACATCCTGATAAAGATGATCCAATCAAGTTAACTCAAATTAAGTGGGTAAATGGTGAGAAAGTCACAAATACTGCCCTTTTTGCAACAGTTGATGGTGAAGGGAAATTTATGAAAGATTCTGGAGTAGCTAGATTATTAGCATTTGCTAAAGTTGCAACACTAAAAGAGCTAGAAGGCGTTACATTTGATACAGTTAAGGAATCGGAGACAAGTAAGTATATGTGCCTTAAGTGTTACTAGAGACCTCCTGTAAAGGAATTAGAGTGGTTTTAGGATTAGCCCATGATTAGATTTCCTTTGGGCTTCATAGTCAATCACGACCAGTGTTTTAAGATTGATACCCCTTTCAATAAAGAACCCATCTTTATTGCGGCACTGGTCATTTCATAATGAAAGAAGAAATATACTATTGCAAACACTGCAAAAGAGAAGAATGGCAAATAAGAGGATCAATAGTTTGGTGTCCTTGCAAGCCAAGGGTAAAAAACAAAATGGTAAAATATGATAAAGAAATGCAAAAGATGATGAAACTTGAAAGAAAAATTAACTTAGAGGTTTCAAGATGGTGAAGAAAACTACCGCATGCTTTAACTGTGAATATCATAGGGACCGTGCTGACAGGTTTCAGAAGATTATCATAGGAATTATAAAAAGCATTTCTAAGAGTGATTTGGTTGACATCCTTGTGACTAAAAAGATATTAAAAAAAGACTATTTGACAAACGAGATTTTGTTGAAAGAAAAGTGTCATTGTGGTAAAAAAGCCATAGGCTATACCGGATTGACAACAGAACATCAAAAGCCAATATGTCAAACATGTTTTAATAAACTAGATTCTGAATTGGATGGAAAGGTTAAAAAGTCTAAAAAAGGATGGGGAATATCATATGGATATAAAGATTCTAAATCCGAGGTGAATAATGGATAAGAACTCAATGGATAAGAAATTTACATTTTCATATATTTTAGGGATAGCTTTTTGTATAGCAGCTTTAATTTTTAATTATAATAATGGCGAGTTTCATATTATGAATATATTAATTGTCTGTATTGGAACAAGTATTAACATTATGGCAGTATTACATTCTGTGACGTTTAGTAAGCCTAAAGCGAAGTTGGAGGAAAACAATGAAAGTTAAGTGTAAAATATGTGGACATAAAGGAAGAACAGATATTATTAATCATGTTTCAGAATTTTGGGCTTCAGCATTTCTTATGGTTATGATAAGTCCATATAAAAATTTTAAATCATGTTATATTTGTAGAAATTGCTCTAATTCTGTTTTAGAATCATTACAATCTGAATCTTACAAAATTAAAAGATTGCATGAACCAGAGGTCAATGGATGAAAGAAGAAATATTAAAACTAGAAGCTCATTATGCAGACAAGTGTGGTCTTTGCGGAGAAACTCTTGGCAGGGTCTACAAAGTAAGCGATGTTCATGAGTATAAAAGGCAAGGACTAATGATAACATTAAATCAATTGCATAATCTTATTGACAAATTAAGTGAAGAATTTGATGATGGTTCTGGAGCTTATGCAACAGATGATGATAGAGTATTTCAGGTAGATATTGTTAATGAGACTCCTGGGTGTTCGGACACATGGGAAATAGACTCAATCATGACTAATGCTGAACCTACTCAAGAAAAGAACGAAGCTAAAATGATTATAAAGAGCTTTAAAACGAATAGTGGAAAACAAATAAATTTTAAAGCCAAACATAATCCAAACATAAAGATTGCGTCAAGTCATGGGAAGGTGACGAAATGATTAGAGTGGAAACCTATTTTGTAGCACTCTTTTGGTGTGCAATATCTTTTATAGGATTAATATTTGTAAAATTGTATAATATGAATGGGATGATATATACACTAATATTTTTATTAGGTTTTATTATAATTATATCAACTGGAGCAATTTGCTCATCAAAGACAGAGGAGGATAACAATGGATAAGACAGGTAGCGAAATTCTTCTTTTCATGTCTGTATGTTTATTTGGATCTGGAATAATCAGGTTTTTTATCCCAGGCAAAGATTTGGCAACAAATCTCGCAATGTTATTTGTTGGAATCTTGTTGTTATTGATAACTATAATACTAAATACTAGAAAGGCAGAACATACAAGATAATTAAACCGAAATACTCAAGGCCGTTTAAATGCGAGTAGATTCGTCTTTGAACTAGAATGGGTAAATTATAGTCATCCAGTTTTCATGGATGGTGGTCTGGATGATATTGACCAAGTGGTCCCTATTTATGCCACCATCCAACTTATTCGCCTTAGATATACTTTATGACTAATCGGTTTAAATCGGCGATAACCGAAGGATATATAAAGGAGAATGACTTAGAAAAGACATGAAAACAAAGATTGTAAAAAAGGTTAAGAAATTAAGTGGAACACAACAAGGTGTAAGCCTGACGAAAGAAGAAAGAGATATATTGAAAGTTGAGATTGATGATAAAATCGAGGTAACAAAACATGGATCAAATAACTAAGAGAAAGATTGATTGGTGTTTCCATGCGTTATATTCCTTAGTTGAAAGGAAGAACACAACAGACGATTTACTAGACATAGCAGACAGAATAATTGCAGATGAAACAGTGGACGAAGAAGCAATTAAATACTTGCAAAAGTGCGTGTCTTCGTAGGTTTCAGCACAATGATGACTCCAGAAGAAAAATTTGCACAATGTGTTATGAGTGATATTAATTCTTATGATTGCGATAAGGTAAAGAATGGAAGAACAATTAGGATACAGATTTTTGATAAAAGAAAAGGCTGCACATCAACGCAAGAAAAAGAATTTAGGAAAGAAGATGATGCAATAAAATACATAAACGACATAAAACAGGAGGAGAGCGAATAAGATGGAAGATGTGAATGTATTAGTTGAAGAACTTGGAATAAGATTTGAAGAATTTAATTGGAAGGAGATTGAAGAATAATGAAATTATCTGAGAAACAAATAGGATTTTGCGTAGACGCAAATTATGGTAGTGGTTTTGGATGTGACGCTAAAGAAGTTGGAAATATACTTGATGATATTTTAGAGGAAATGAATGAGCAAGGGATGGTCGTGCCAGTTGAACTACAAGAACTAAAGCAATATCTAAGACATAAGGGTAATGCAAAGATTGATTCTGGTGATAAATCACTATGGGACGACGCCTTAGTTGGGGATTCAGCACTTGGAGGTAAAAATGAATAGTTGGGAAATAAAACAGAAGTCATTAGAAAAACTAAAGGTAGCTGCTAGATTAAACGATAATGGATTATCAAATTTTAAATTAATAGAAAATAAAGATGGGGAAGAGCATTTTGTTTTTAGGGTTGTTTGTGAAAAATTGCATATAGCAAAGGGAATAGTTAAGGAAATAAACATCGCAGAACAAGGAAAAGATGATTAATAAATACTTCATAATTTCAATGTCTTCCATGTGGCTTTCCATAATAGCTACTATTATTAGTGCATCATTAGACAATTTTCCAATGACAATAATGTGGGGAATTATATCTCTGTTTGAACTAGTAATATTTTGTATCATAATACTTAGTGATATAGTAATTGTGGAAGGTGAAAAACCAACAGTAAAATGTGGATATAAAGAGTTTGTAGAAGAGACAGGGCAATTATTAAGATTCGCTACATGGAAAAGACACAAAAAACTAAAGGAGTCAGAAAATAACTAAAAATGGAATTTGACACAAGATACAGTTTATATAATATAAAATCTCAAATTGAAGTTATGGAGAAATATAAGCCAACATTTTATCAAAAACATAAAATAAAATTTTTATATTTTGGAACGATAAGTTGTGGGGTTATCGGCCCATCTTTAATAGGAATATCATTAATTAAATTACTAACGACATGCTTTAACTAAATGGCGAGTAGAAAGCAATTTATATTATACATTGTAAGAGAATTGGCACTAGCATTGGCAGTAATAATGTTGGCATCAATAATGGGCATTAGTGCAGGAGAAGAAAATGAAGATTAGATTAGACTGCGAGAGTAAGATAGCGTATGATTCTCCAGATCATATAAATCCATTAGGAACTAAGCAAGATAATAGCAGAAATAGATTTTTTAATGAAAAGATATACAGATTATACAGCCAGGTATCAATGAAAGAACAATTGAAAATTCTAGACTTAGGATGTTCTGGGGGAGGATTTGTTAATGATTGTCATAACGATGGATGTTTTGCTATTGGGCTAGAAGGTAGCGATTATTCTGAGGATATGAGAAGGGCAGCATGGGGAACAATACCTTATAATTTGTTTACATGCGATATAACAAAAAGATTCTCGTTATACAAGAATGATAAAAATGTAAAATTTAATATCATAACAGCATGGGAAGTTTTAGAACATTTAGACATCAAGGGAGTTTATGGGTTGATTAATAATATTAAAAAGAATATCTCAAAGAATGGAATTTTCGTTGCAAGTATTGAAAACAAAAGTTGTAAATATAATGGACAGGAATTACACCAAACACAAAAACCTAAAGAGTGGTGGATTTCTGAATTTAAAAGACAAGGATTAATTTATAGACCAGATATAGAAGAATATTTTAACAGGCATTATGTTAGAGGAAGAGCTGAAAGCAATGAAAGTTTCCATATTGTCTTTTGTATTAATAATAATAAAGTTCCAAAAATACCAGTAGTGGAAAAAAGATTAGATAGAATATTAGACTCATGGTATTCAAGTAAATTACTCTATAGGATATTGAAAGTATTTTATCCTATAGAAATGCGTGGCTGAGGTGAATAATGAAGATTGAAAAAATATTAGAAGAATCTGACGATATGGGACTTGGTATAATAGATTTCCCAGTATGCCCAGTAAACGATTGTGAAGAAAGAGGAAGATATACTATTTGTTATCTACAGCAAACAATCAACGAATGTCCAGAATATATAAATTATAGATCGCAAGAAGAATAGAAAAATTTTAAATAGTAGTAATTCTTGAATGTTGTATGAAAAAGGTTCATTTTTTTTTAATAGGTGCAATAATTATAGTTTGTATATTCTTTGTTGCTGCACAGGGTCCAGTAATTAATATGAAAGATTATGTCAATGTGGTAATAAAAGGTCCGATAACAGACCTTGGGCAATTAGAAGTAATGACGATAAGCAAAGCGCATTATGAGATACATGAAGGCGAGCATTATTTTGTTAAAACCTTTGTAAGCAATAATGGTGGATCTGGGACTTGTGATTATTTTGCGTTTACTTCTCCCGATACAGATACAAGAATCCATGCAAAAACATTATTAACACCAGACATTGATTATTTAATAACGATATATGAAGATGGAGACATAACAAATGGGGTACCAGTTACAGGGATTAACAATGATAGAAATTCTGCGAATGTTGCAGAATTGTTAACAGTGGCAGCACCGACAATTAATGATGCAGGGACTCCTATATGGGTTTCAAGAAATGGTGGTAGCAAAGACCCAATAGGAGTATCGCAAGGCTTAAATTATGAGATTATAGCAAAAACAAATTCTACTTATGTTTTTGAGTTGTGTAAGCAGGTTGCTAATGATGGAATAGTAAATGTGGATTTTTGGTGGTATGAGGAGGATGAAGATTAGGATGGTTAATAATAACATAATTTTTCTTTTTTTGATGATAATTTTTATCGGCCTAGTGTCAGCAAATCCGATAGTTGGAGAAGAATTTGATATCAAGATCATATGTATTAATGATGGATATTGTTCGAATGCCTCATATTGTAATATTAATGTAATATTGCCAAATAGCACGCTAATTGTTGATGGACAGAATATGACTAATCAAGGTTCTTTTCATAATTATACAATATTACCTGAAATTTATGGAGAGTATAAAATTGGAGGGTTTTGTAAAGACGAAGAATATTCTCAAGAAATAGATTATTCAATATTTGTAACGGCTGATGGCGAAACATATGATACAGGAGATTCTTTGGTAAGGATATTTGTCGCTATTTTCTTTGTTTTAATGATGCTTGGGTTTTATAGGGTTACAAAGAACGTAAATTATGAAAAGTGGTACGAAAAGATAAAAAAACAATATATTACAAGAAACTCAGTAAAGTTTGCTCTGGCAGCAATAATGTACAACATTATGATAAATAGTTATATAATTTATTTCATGCTTGGACTTCCAATAATGTTGATAATAACAGATCTGGCTTTTATATACAACATAACATCAATATTATTGTATGTTGAGGCGCTGTTATATGTTTACATATCAATGGTAATAGTGTTGGGAGTTGTCTTCCTAAGCTTTGCCCAGGAATGGTTTATGGATTTGGTGAAACAAGTGCAGGATATTAATTGGGGGCTAGACAAATGATAATAGATAGGGGAACATCAATCAAATGTCCACAATACACAAAAGATATTATAGAGACTATTGGATGCAAGAGAAGGTCTAAGTCGAAAGGGATATCGGTTGATAAAAAACAACTAACTCAATTAGAAACACTTCTTTTGATATGTTATTTGATAGCAAAGGATAATGAAGTTTATGAAAAATTAATAAAGATAGAATTCCCAAGAGAATTGATTAATAAATTATTAAGATTGGAGGATATAAAAAATGTTTGATTATCAAAATAAAAGCAGTATAATTATGATATCTGTAAGCATGCTATTAATATTTACGTCTGGTATATTTTTTGGAATAACATATTTTACGTTTGAAGCTTTAGAAGAAGGATTTTTGGAGCAAGATTGTGTGATAAATAATAACGTATATGTTGAAAGTTGTCAAGAGTTATGGGAATGGATAGTCATTCCTTTTTTGAATCTTAGGTACATATTAATTTATGCAAGCTATTTCTTCATATTTGGGCAAGTGTTTGCCATGTTGGTTATTGGTTATCGTTCCGGTAAATCTCCAGCAATGGCTGGCATTTTGATAGTAATTATAAGTTTTTACACTTATACATCAATTCTTATATCAAATATTTAC
>Ga0233414_10000818_pt1 | contig 12392 bp, 11 predicted proteins | sample Na_anoxic_10_MG_FD_189020 | JGI IMG/M metagenome (GOLD analysis project Ga0233414, IMG submission 189020) | Seawater microbial communities from Saanich Inlet, British Columbia, Canada - Na_anoxic_10_MG | ecosystem: Environmental > Aquatic > Marine > Inlet | place: Canada: British Columbia...
CATTCTTTTAATGCCCTTTAAGGGGTGTAGGACCATGTTTGTGACAAAAATTGCGTTGATTGGTCTTATGTTAAATAACATTCTACCCGGAAAGATAGGTGAACTTGGCAGGGCCTATCTACTTGGAAATAGAAAGGATATAAGGAAAAGTCTTGTACTCTCAACAATTATTACTGAGAGAAGTGTAGATGTTCTTGTGGTTCTTTTTATGCTAATAGTTGTTTCTCTCGTGACACCTCTTTCCCATTTGGCACAACGTATTATAATGTATAGTAGTTTCGCTGTTTTTGGCTTTTTCTCCTTGCTACTTTTGGTAAAAGCGAAACGCGCCAAACTGGGCTTTCTTCTCGAAGCAGCATTCCAAAGGCGTTTCAAAAGGAGAGGAGAGGCTTTTATTGAGATAATCAAAAACCTTTTTTTGGGGTTCCAGTGGTCAACCTATAAGGCGCTTGCACTGAGACTTTCTTTCTTTTCCATTTTGTACTGGGGTATCATTTGTTTGTCAACTCAGTTTATTGTGTGGGGTTTCCATCTTCCTGTCCCTTATTATGTATCGATTGTTATTGTGGGCATAACGAGTTTTGGCATGATAATCCCATCTTCTCCAGGGTATCTGGGAACTTATCATTTCTTAGTGGTGAATACCCTTCTATTTTTCAACGTTGATAAGAATACGGCCTTGAGTTTTGCTATTCTCGCCCATTCCACCTGGTATTCTCTGGAGATATTTCTCGGTCTGACCTTCATGTGGCAAGAAAACTTGTCTTTCGATGTTTTGAAAGATTTGAAAGTCATAGAATGGAGAAAAAAGAAAGTATAGAGTGAAGCAATCTATTGTAACTGAGGAAGATGGTTGAGAATGGCAGATCTAAGGATCATCAGCAGAAAGAAAAAACTGATTGCGCCCCTGATAGACTTCTGTGGGAAGTGTGCGTTTAGGATATCTAGTTTTTCTAATAGATCGCAACAACAAAATTGTAGAGATTCGGAAATTAGAAGAATTCTAGTTACCAGACTTGATTCTATTGGTGATGTCGTCTTATCTATTCCAATTCTGGAACCTCTGAAAATAAAATTTCCCTATGCTTCTATTACGTATTTGGTTTGTTCGCAGGCAAAGGACGTAATAGATGGGAACCCCTATATAGATGAAATAATTGCCTATGATGCTCCGTGGCATTTTTCTCGAGGGATAGCTAATGATGTTAGGAATTACTTGAGTGTATTAAAGTTGTTACGTACCAATAAATTTGATCTTGTCCTTGACCTCGAAGGGAACGCCAAAAGTATCCTTTTTATTTCTTATATGAGCAAGATACCTCTTAGGGTAAGCCGCGATTGGACCGGAGGAGGATATTTACTGACAAAGGTAGTGCCGTGGGATGAAAAAAAGCATATGGTTGAGTACCAGGCAGACATTGCCAGGGCTGTGGGAGCAGAGATTAACGAGTATGAAATGTGTATTCCCATCGGATCAGAAGAAAGAAAATTTGCAGATTATTTATTTAATCAAAATGGAATTAAGGGTTCGGATTTGGTAGTGATTTTATCACCCGGAGCCAGGCGGATAACAAAATTCTGGCCGGTTGAACGTTTTGCAAAAATTGGAGATTGGCTTGTACGTTCTTTTGATGCAAGGATTGTTATCATCGGTGCTCCAACTGAAATAGAACTTGCCGATAAAGTTAAAAATTTAATGAGTGAAGATGCTTATGTCTTTGCCGGAAAAACGAAAACATTGAAACATCTGGCAGCAGTCATGGAAAGCGCATCATTGGTGATAGGTAACGATTCCGGCCCCATGCATATCGCGGCTGCCGTAAAAACGCGTACAGTCACACTTTTCAGTTCAGGCCTCCCCTCAGAATACAGACCATACGGCAATATACATAAGGTGGTACAAAGAGGTAATTTAAGCTGCAGGCCCTGTACGGAAAGAAAATGTGTAAGGCCTGAAGGGCTTTGTGTGGAACTTATAACCGTGGAAGATGTGAAAGAGGCTGTTAGAGAACAGATGAAACGGGTTGTAGATTGAATTTTTTGTCTAAGAGTTATCATTAGGTGCTGCACTCGGAAGGAATGGACAAATTGGATTTATCAATACGTAAATGTTATTCAAACATTGAAATTAGAAAGGAAATCAAAGAAGAATTATCCCAAAGGGGAGACTCGCTACCGCAAAACAAGGATGCAAAGATACTTATTAAGCCCAACCTCAACAGCAATATGAATGCCCTAACCGGAAATACGACCGATCTTCGATTGATTGCCGCCGTTCTCGAATTTTTAAAAGATTCCGGTTATTCAAATATTACTATCGGTGAAGGAACAAACAGCGGGTTTTACCGAAGGGGAATCGGGGTAATATCGAGGCTTAAAGTAGACAGACTCGCCAAAAAATATGGAGCACGAACGTATGATCTTAATTATGACAGCAGGATTGAGATAGAATTTGAGAACGGAGTAAAAGCAGAAGTCTCTGATATCTGTATTAATAATGACTTCTTTATAAATATTCCAAAATTAAAAATGCATTACGAGACAGAGATGACGGTGTGTCTTAAGAGCCTGATAGGCTGTCTGGTGGGTATGGAAAACAAGAGAAAGACCCATTCCAGCTTGATCAAGAATATATATAATTTAAACAAATTCATTAAACCGGATTTGCATATCGTTGATGCCATTATTGCTATGGAAGGAACAGGGCCCACAACAGGCACACCGATTCATTGCGGTTATATTATTGCAGGAAAAAATCCATTTTTGCTCGATTTAGCCTGCGCTATGATTGCAGGAGTGCCTTACATTGAAGTACCTGTTTTGAAACTGGCGGAAGAAAAAGGGGATATTCCCAGAAGTTTCCACGAATATTTGTACGAAATTGAAATTGACCGCTATATTAAAAGATTCAAACGACCAGAGATTAATTTGCTTACAGCTTTAGTTTCTCATAAAAGGCTTCAAAAGTATTTTCTAATGATAAGGCATGCGCCGATAATAAAGACCATTTTCGGCACTTCACTGGCAAACCGTATCATGTTTGCAACCGGGCTGACCCAGGAAATTTTTATTGAAGAAGACAGAGATGAAAATAAATTGCATTTAGATGAATCCAAATGCAAAGGTGAAGGTAAATGCCGGATATACTGTCCCATGGGACTAAATTTGCCGGAGGAACTAAACCATCCCGACTGCATTAACTGTCTCTATTGTTTTTGTATCTGCCCCAGCAGGGCTATTGAAATTGAAGGCGACCTATGTTTTTTTTCCGAACAACTCAAGCAGTATGATACTATTGTTAGAAGCCTGTAGGAAATAGCCATGGCAAAAGACCGGATAACCGTACTGGGTGTAAATGTCGATACAATTGATCTTAAGGCTTTGTTAAAAAGATGCAATAGTCTTATTTCCCGGAAAAAAAAGGCAAAGATAATGTATGCTAATATCCACACGATGAATCTTGCCCATAGGAATATTAGATACAGGGATGCTCTCAATAAGGCTGATTTGGTTTACTGTGACGGAGAAGGCGTAAGATGGGGCGCGCGGATTCTTGGGAAATATCTGCCCCAAAGGATGACTGGCGCAGATTGGATATGGGATTTGTGCGAAATGTGTGAGGACAAAGGTTACTCATTATATCTTTTGGGAGGAGAAGGTGGTGTAGCAGAGGAAGCTGCAAAAAAATTGAAGGAAAAATTTCCTGATTTAAAGATAGCTGGTACCTATCGTGGATACTTTCTGAAATATGGTGAGGAAAATGATAAGGTAATTGACTCAATAAATAAGAAAAGCCCCGATATGTTGTTGGTGGGATTTGGTAGTCCTTTGCAGGAAAAGTGGATTCATGAAAATTTTGGGAAACTCAATTCCTGCGTTGTTTGGGCCGTTGGTGCCATGCTGGATTTTGTTTCAGAAAAAGTGGCGAGGGGACCGAGATGGATGCTTGACAATGGTATGGAATGGTTGTTTCGTTTGATTATCGAGCCCCGAAGAATGTGGAAGAGGTATATAGTCGGCAATATAGTTTTTTTTGAAAGGATAATAAAAGAAAGAATCTCCCAACAATAGGGCGTAGCTTACAGACAGTATAGTAGTGTAAGGAAATAAATATGAAAATCATGATAAGTTATCCACCATTCAGGGACAAGGGCAGCCCTATGCTCACTCAAAACAGGCAGTTTCAGTGGTATCATGTGGGATCTTACATTTACCCGGTTGTCCCTGCCAGTGCGGCAACATTACTAAAACAAAATGGTTTTGATGTAATCTGGAATGATGCCATAGCCGAAGGCTGGAACTTTGATAAATACATGGATCACTTCATTCATGAAAAACCTGATGTGGTAGTATTTGAAACAAAGACTCCAGTAATAAAAAAGCACTGGAAATTGATAAAAGAATTAAAAGGAATTATTCATAAATGTAAATTTATAATCATGGGAGATCATCCTACAGCTTTGCCTTATGAATCCATGGTAGAATCCATGGTGGACTATGTTATTGTGGGAGGGCATTATGATGTAGTGCTATTAAATTTAGCAAAATATTTCATAGGTGAGAAACCTTTACCAAATTGCATCTGGTATAGGGATAACGGCTCTATAAAGCATACAGAGAACGATCTTCATATTGATCTTGACAGTATTCCCTTTATCGATCGGAAACTTACCAAAGCACACCTCTATGGCGAGAAATGGAAAAAGAAAACCCCATTCTTCTATACTATGGCTGGTAGAGACTGTCCTTGGCATAAATGCACTTTCTGTTCATGGACTACTATTTATCCCCAATTTAATGTGAGAAGGGTTGAAAATCTATTGGACGAGATCGGCTTTCTTATCGAGAATCATAACGCCAAGGAGATATTCGATGATACGGGAACCTTTCCAGGTGGGAACTGGTTAAGAAAATTTTGTCAAGGGATGATTGGGAGGGATTACCATGAGGAAATACTCTTTTCATGTAACATGAGATTCGATTATATGAAGGATCCGAGGATTCCAGAAATGATGAAAAAGGCAGGTTTTCGAAAAGTTAAGGCAGGCCTGGAATCAGCAAGCCAGGAGACGCTTGAAAAAATAAATAAAGGAATCACCGTGGAAGATATTGTTACTGGGTGTAAAAATGCTGCTAAGGCAGGCATTGATGTTCATTTAACGGTCATGGTAGGTTACCCTTGGGAAACCAGGGAAGATGCCAGGCGTACTATTGATTTGGCCAGAAATTTAATGTCTCAAGGGTATGCTGAAATGCTCCAGGCAACAGTTGTTGTTCCATACCCTGGTACCCCATTAAATAAGTATGCTTCTGAAAATAACCTTTTCCGATTTGATCCCGATGACTATGACCGATTTGATATGACTGAACCGGTTTTAAAGACATCGGATATGTCTCCAGAAGAAGTAATGCAAATGTGCGAACAAGTATATAAATCTTTTCTAGCCCCGAAATTTATTTTTAGACACTTAAAAAACATACGGACATGGGAAGATGTGAAATATATTGCCAAAGGTGTCGTTTCCGTTATAGGGCATTTAAAGGATTTCTCCAGAATTAGAAGTAAAGAAAAGGTGCGTAGAACTACAAGTTAAATAATACTTAAAATGGAGATTTTTATCATGAAAAGGCTATCGATATTGATGGTTGCGGCTTTTCTCTTTTGTGGATGTGCAACATTTGGAACATTCGATAACTTTAAACAGGGCGAGACAACAAAGGCAGAAGTTAAATCCATGCTTGGAGAGCCGAAAAAAAGCGTTTTGAAGGTGATCAAGAAGTATGGCAATACTATTTTATTATGAAAAATCGAAAAAAAGCACCTAAAATGCAAACAATTTTGAATGTTGATATAATCTTCAAAGAAAAGGAGATCGATAACTATAATATCACAGTTTCACAGGAATCTGTGAAAGAGGTGCCCAAAAAGGGGATACAAGAAGGCAGACCTTTGCCACCGGCCAAAGAGCCCATTCAGCCTCATAAAAAAGCAGGCAAAAAATTTATCTATCAATTCGATAGAAACAATGATGGACGTGTATCAAGAAGTGAATTTCCAGGTCCTGACCAAGTATTCAGGAATCTGGATCGGAACGATGATGGGTTCATCGATGTTGAAGAAGCCCCTGAGCGCCGCCCGTCTCACAAGAAAAAGCGTAAGTATTAAAACAGATGAAGGTAGACCCCGATGTTGCATATAAAGTCACCCGAGTGCACGAAATACACTATCGTACAAATTTGAAAATTGGGAATTGATGCAGTCTCAGGACTTCACCAAACGTGAATTCGTCAAGTATCATCAATTTGCCGTTTCATACTGCAATAACAGCCCATTTTTAAAAAATCTGAATTGTCTTATCGTCTGGCCGCTGCGGGGCACAAACTCGTTTTCAATCCGAAAGCCTTTGTCTATCATACTCACCCAAAGACGTTCACCAAGTACTTAAAGATCAAATTCTGGAGGGGATACTGGCGAATAGTAGTCTATAGGCGTTATCCAGACAAGGCTGTGAAGGATTCTTATACACCTATGGTTATCAAGATACAGACCATGCTGATGGCGTTGTCCCTACCCCTTATTCTTCTTTCATTGTTTATGCCCAACCTTATCTATTTTACTCTATCGGCCTGGGCTATAATTATTATTTCGTCTTTCCCTTTTTCATTTAAGACCTTCAAGAAGGACAGGATAGTGGGTTTGGTTTCACCTGGGGTGGTTTTGTTACGGTCTCTGGTCTTTGCTACTGGGAGTCTGTCAGGAATGGCTCGTTGTTTATTCAATATTAAAGCTTCTCATCTCACTTATTTCTATTGGTGCTGAGGGACCAGCTTTACCTATCACTTTCCAGTAGACGATTCCATTTATTTGTTCCATCTTTTGAATGATATTCCATATCCTTCCCAACACTTGTGCTGGAATAGTGTCGGTTGTGGTGTCAGGCATCCAACTTGAGTTTGGAACAGTGAGAGTGGGAAAGCCGAGAACAAATGACGAGGTTGGGGAGAACTGTATCTTAAACCGGTAATTGGAATCAGCCTCCCAGGTAAATGTTGCAGGTGGTGAGGCAGGTAAAGCCGCACCATCATCCGGAGCGAGTAAGGTGATTTCATCACCACCAGTTCCATAATACCAGAGCAAAAACTCGTCCCATTCGGTATCCGCAGGAAAATCTATTATAGAGCTGTTGTAATCGCTGTCAAAGGAAGATTCTCTCCTTGGGAAATAGATGGCCAATCCATGTGAGTTAGATCTTTGATTTCCGTGAAATTCTGATGTCAGCGCTTGATCAACTGCATCCATGACTTACCCTTTGAAGTCTCAGAAGGCTGGTCGGATTCAGGCCCATTAAAATCCACTCTTAGCACAGATAAGGACTCCTTATGATTTCCACCGTTTTGTGTGATCTTGATAAAATAATATTTGCATATCAGACTATTACCAGCTTTTCAACCTCCGCAGAAAGTATGGCGGTAACCTGAAATAATCAATAGACTCTTAAAAATAGTGAATCTGCTTCTGGCATAATAATTTTGGTTGATATCACGTATTGTTACGATCCGAAAATTGCTGTAATGCTTTAATAGATTGAACCGTAAGTTCTTTTTTATTAATGATGGATCAAGGGACAGAGCTTGAGTGCCCTGAACAGCTAAAACTTGATAGTATAGGAAGTCGCATTTTTGGACGCAGATGAAAGCAGATTATCAAGATCTAAAATATCTTAAAAAAATATCTGCGAATATCTGCGACAATCTGCGTCCAAATTAACTTGAGCACGAATGTAAGTTGTTTTCAGGGATTTAATAAACAAGCCTCTCTGAGGACTTATAATGAAATAGGAGGAATATAAAAGCAAATGGATAGCATAATAACAATTGTCTCAGGCTTACCTCGCTCTGGCACTACGCTGATGATGAGGATGCTTGAAGCTGGTGGGATAGAAATTGTGAAGGATAACATAAGAAAGGCTGACGAGGATAATCCTGATGGCTATTATGAATTTGAAAAAGTAAAGAGAATAAAGGAGGATTCTTCATGGTTGGATAGTACACAAGGCAAGGTATTCAAGATGGTTTCTATGCTATTGTATAATCTTCCTACAGATAAGAATTATAAAGTAATCTTTATGAAAAGGAATATGCATGAGATGTTGACTTCTCAAAGGATAATGTTAGAAAGGCATGGCCGTGATAAAAGCAGGGCTAATGATGAGGAAATGGGAAGATTGTATGACAAACATCTTACCCATATAAAGAGATGGCTTGAAACACAAGACAATATGGATATTCTTTATATCAGCTACAATTATGTTATCGAGAGCCCCCGTAAAAATGCTGAAATTGTGAATCAATTTCTGGGCAATAGATTGGATGTTGAAAAAATGGCTAAGGTAGTTGATAGATCTTTGTACAGAAATAGGGCAAGTGCTGGTAATTAAAGTTAGCAGAATGCTTTTGATAATAAATATCAATTATATGTGTGAGCTTCTAAAAATAAAAATAAATAACGCGCATTAGGGTTTACTGTGGGTACCCCCAACATGTTGTAGTTCCATTCTCACAGTTTTTCATTCTCGGATAGAGATCGAGTCCACCACAGTGGAAGTAGATTGAGGTCAATCTGAGTTTCCCAAAAGATTTAGTGCCTGAAATGATTGCATTTTTTAATTTGTCCTGTGAGGCCGGACGAACGTCAGACCATATGTGTTTTTATGAAGCGGTTGAACAGGAACTGTTATCAGGCAGAGCGAGGGAATTAGGCGTGGAATTCGCGATAACTGTTCCTGTTCAACCGCAACACCTTACCACCCAGCTATACTTGATCAGATCCGTGTGTAAATCTGTACAATGTAAATGAGAGCCAATCCAACTATCTGCCAGGATTTACGTCATTTTCGCTTTTGGGAAACCTGGATATAGCCAGCTTTTTTTCTCTCTCACCCCAGTACCATCTGCCGGAGCTACCCCAGTTAAATAAAAAACCAAAGGCATTTAACGGGGCAGGCCCCAGTACAATGGTTCCCACCTACCCTAGTGAAATACGCTGCGCTCTCACTATCGTGAATTTCACGGGGCAAGCGGGGCATGCAGAGTGCACCCCAGTGGAATACTGCTTCGCATGCCTCTTTTCGAGGATTCCACGGGGTAAAAAGAGGCGCTGAGATTTTGAGCTTTTAGCTGTACCTAAGTGAGGATTGAGATGAAAATTACTTATGATCGGGAGGTGGATGACCTTTACATCCGCTTCAAAGAGGCCACGGTAACAACAAAACATCTGGCGGAAGGGGTTGCCGCTGACTACGATGCCAGTGGCCTTTTGGCCGGCATCGAGATCCTTGATGCCATGAAACGCCTTGGAGATCCTCTGGTTTTCAAGCAGGTCATCGTGGAAGATATAGCTCTCGGCGTAGGAGATCAGCCGGCTACGGAAGCATCTTAACCTAAGAGTGAGATCTTGGGGGCCTCTTAAAGAATTCAATAACTCAACATAGCCAGCATTAATCCGATTCTGTATCTACTTGTCGTGGAATCGGAACTAAAATATGAATCCTTCCCTGATTTTCCAGTTTCTTCTTGATTTCCCATTCTCGAAAATCTACCATTAACCCATGAAGGAACTTAGTTCCGTTTCGCTCCGCAATTGGTTAATTAGTCGAGTCGTTAACCACTTAACTATTTTCCTAATCGACCACTCGACTAAAGTCGGAGGAATTTCAACAAGTTGTAGAATTTCCGAGACGTTATATTAGATGGAAAGGAGATAAAAAATTGACTGCTTTTGGCATACTTTTCATTGTTTTCATTATAATTGGCATAGCAGGAATAGTTTACGTCCTCATTGATAAAAAACATTTCAAAGATAAGGAAGCTTAGCCCCTATCCTCTTTGCTTAGAAATCGGGGAGGGGTTCCTATTTTTCTAGAAATTGTAACCTAAATTTGCAAATTATTTGTTAGGCATTGAAAAAAGGGAGGAAATTCAAAGATGTTGACATCAAAAAAACAATCGGAAAAATCTCAATTTGTGACAATCAGTACGGGAGAGGCGTTTTATCGGGTATTTCGTGCATTACCGAAAAAAGACCGACTGACCGTCGCACGATATATTCTGAAAGATGAAGATATTCGACGTAGTTTTGACAAGCTTGAAATCCCTAATGAGACGACTTTGAAAGCATTTGCCGAAGACAAGTCCGCTATGCCTGCATTTCATTCCGTCGAAGAATTACGAAAGGATTTGTTATCTTGAAGCTGTCTATTCGGAGAACAACCCAGTTCAAACGAGACATCAAACGAGTTTTACAAAGTGGGAAAGATATTGAGAAGTTACTGAGTATTGTTGAGGAACTTGCAGAAGGACGGAAATTACCTCCTGAGTATCATAACCATTCCCTCAGCGGCAAGGATAAGAATAAGCGTGATTGTCATATCGAACCTGATTGGATTCTGCTTTACGCAATAGAGGATGATGAATTTGTTCTTTATCGTACAGGAAGTCATTCTCAACTTTTCAGATGATATTATACCTGAGCCTAACAAATCGCTGCATGACAGCGGGGCCTGGAGCTTGGTTGAGAAAATTTTGTGGTATGAGAAAATTTTATTTTGCTTACAAAGTTTAGCAGTAATCCTCTCCCCTGTAGGTGAACTCTATCTATAGGAAAATATGCCCGGCAGAGAATTGCCAATGTTACATACTATGAACTTAGCTCCGCTCCGCAATTGGTCAAGTGGTCGAAGAGCCTTACGACTCAACTATTTAGCCACTTGACTAAAGTCGGAGGAATTTCAGCAAGTTGTAGAATTTCCGAGACGTAATTAACTATAGAATCCTTTCACCATCTTACTCATTGATTTTTTTCATGGCATTTTTAATCTCAGCAATAATATGTTCTCCTTCCCTTTTATCCTCCCATGAGCCAGAAGATTCAAGCAAGATCTGTGTGGAAGCCTTAAGAGTTTGAAGCGATAGATGGAGAATATTTTTGAATCTAATTGATATTATCATAGTTAATTATAAGAGCACTGATTATCTTCTGCGTTGCCTCAGATCGATCTATGATACAATTCATAACCTGCATGTAAAGATCTTTGTACAGGATAACACAACCAAGGATGACGTAGATCGTGTAAAAGCAGAATTCCCCCATGTTATACTCTCAAAAAACAGCTGCAATATGGGGTTCGCAAAGGCAGTCAACAATGCTCTGAAACAAAGTAATTCGCCTTATATAGTACTTTTGAACCCTGATACATATGTCATAATGGATGATTTTTTTGAACGCATCTTACGCTACATGGAAGAGAATCCAAATGTAGGAATTGTTGGACCAAAAATCCTTAATCGCGATGGTTCTGTCCAGGGTTCGGCCAGGTCTTTTCCAACTCCAGTTACAAGTTTGTTTGGCCGATCTTCACTTCTTACAAGATTTTTTCCAAATAATCGGTTCACCCGGGAAAACATTCTAACGAATAGAAGTGATGGTAAAACACCAATGGAAGTGCATTGGGTTTCAGGCGCCTGCATGGTGGTGAGGAGAAAGGCGGTGGATGATATTGGCCTGATGGATGAACGTTTCTTCTTGTACTGGGAGGATGCTGATTGGTGCAAACGCATGTGGGAGAACGGATGGAAGGTGGTTTATTTTCCACAGGACTCTATTGTTCATTACGTTGGGGTAAGCAGCACACAGGCTTTTCTCAGATCCTCTTTTGAATTTCATACGAGTAGCTATAAGCTCTTCGAAAAGCACAACAAGGCTTCTTTTTGGTTTATGAAACCTTTGGCTATCACTGGAATCTCACTCCGGCTTTGTTTAGTAGTGATTTCAAATGGGGTAATTCTATGGCACCAGAGACATACGTTAGTCGAAAGCCATAAAAAAGAGAGCATTGCCCTTGAAAAATATAGGAAAATAAAGATCTTACGAGTGATAGCACGCCTCAATATAGGGGGACCTTCTATTCATGTTCATCTATTGACAAAAGGGTTGGATGCGAAAAAGTTTGAACCGATACTGGTTGCAGGCAAGATTTCTCCCCAGGAAGGGGACATGAGCTATCTTTTTGATTCTGCGAATAAAGAACCTATAATCATTCCAGAGCTGCAGAGAGAGATCAGCCTCAGGATGGATTTAAAGGCCTTCCAGCGAATTTTCAGTAGACTTCTGAAAGAGAAACCCGATATCGTGCATACGCATACAGCCAAGGCAGGCTCAAGCGCTCGGTTGGCTGTGTTGATGTATAATCTTATTTCTGGAAAGCGAGTACGAACGGTTCACACATTTCATGGCCATGTGTTTGAAGGATATTTCAGCAGGGCGAAATCGTTTCTTTTCGTTTGGATTGAACGCATTATGGCAAAAGAGACGGATGTGCTTGTTGCCATCAGTG